>Ga0315909_10000199_pt1 | contig 80614 bp, 69 predicted proteins | sample LakEriMetagenome_11_FD_203527 | JGI IMG/M metagenome (GOLD analysis project Ga0315909, IMG submission 203527) | Freshwater fungal communities from buoy surface, Lake Erie, Ohio, United States - Buoy 2 MA125 | ecosystem: Environmental > Aquatic > Freshwater > Lake | place: USA: Lake Erie, Ohio...
TTAAAGCTACGGTTAATGCTATTACTAGAGAAGAATCAGAAGTAGCCATTATACCAGACGTAAGATTTCCTAATGAGGTAGAAGCGATAAAGAAAATAGGTGGCACTATGATTAGGCTAACACGAAACATCCATCATAGTAATCATGAGTCAGAAGTAGCTTTAGATAAAGATAACTTTGATTGGAACAATTTTGATCTTATTCTTGATAATGAAGATCTAAAAATAGAGCAGCTATCTGAACTACTAAAACACAACTCTAGAATCTGGAGCGCATAAATGATAGTAACATATATTAGATCTTCTAGTTATAATAATTATTCATACTGTCAAATGCAATATTTTATTACTTATGTTTTAGGACATCAACCAACTAGCGGAAAAAAGGCTGAAATAGGCACGATTTTGCATAAGGTAATGGAAACTTTAGCTAGACTAAAAAAGTATAACCAAGACAACCCTAAAAAACAGAAATTAATTATAACTGATGATGCCCTTGGAGAAGTAGCTTGCAAAAAATCAGAATTATATACTAAAGATTATGTTAACGATATTCTAAGGAGAAGTTTTGAATTTTATACCAAAGATTCTCATCACAGTTTTTCAAAAGCCGATACTCAAAATTGTAATAATCTAGTGTGGAATACTCTAGAATATAATGATGGTCAATTTGATCCACGAAATAGAAACATAGTGGCGGCAGAGCCACATTTTGACATACCAATAGAAGAAGATTGGGCTAAGTATGAATATACATTTCCAGACGGTAGAACGATAAAGGGTCAACTGGCTATCAAAGGCACCATAGACCTTGTTACAGAGTCTAGCGATGGTATTATAGAAGTGGTAGACTGGAAAACTGGGCGTAGGCTGGATTGGGCTACAGGCGAAGAAAAAACATATGAAAAATTATGTTCAGATCCACAGCTATTGCTTTATAATTATGCCATATCTAAACTTTTTCCAGACTATAAACAATCTATCATGTCAATATTCTTCATAAAAGACGGTGGTCCATTTTCTATGTGTTTTGATAAAGAGGAACACTCTAAGTTTTTAGAGATGTTAAAAGATAAATTCGAAGATATAAAAAACAATAATAGGCCACAGCCACTATCTCAGTCTAGAGAAAGCTGGAAATGTACGAAACTTTGCCATTATTATAAAAATAATTGGCCAGATAGCGATAAGAGCATTTGCCAATATGTAGATGATCATATAGATTTATACGGCATAGATGGCACAGTAAAGAAATGTACCAAGGATGGGTTTGATATAGGATACTATTCCGCACCGGGGTGATCATGAACAAATTATTAACAATAGGCATGGCGACATATGATGATTTTGATGGAGTGTTTTTCTCCGTACAGTCTCTTCGTATGCACCATAAGATATGTAATACAGATGATGTAGAATTCATTATATTAGATAATAATCCAAGTAGTTCTCACGGACAGGCTTGTAAAAACTTCTCTAGCAGTTCTGAGAATATAAAATATATAGAATATAATGCAGTTCCTAGCTCATTTAATAAATACCGCATAGTAGATTACGCTAGTGGTAAATATGTACTTATTATAGATTGTCACGTATTATTAGCAGATGGAGCAATTGATAAACTGCTATCTTATTATTATGAAAATGATAATTGTAAGAACCTAATACAAGGCCCACTGCTATACGATGATTTACATAACATATCAACTCATTTTAATCCACAGTGGAGCGGTGATATGTATGGCGTGTGGGCAACCAATCTAGAAGCCTATAATAAAGGAGAACCGTTCGCCATACCTATGCAGGGAATGGGCCTTCTTTCGTTTGAAAAATCAGCTTGGAAGGGTATTAATCCTCACTTCAAAGGGTTTGGTGGAGAAGAGGGTTATATAGCAGAAAAGTTTAGACAGTGGGGAGGAACAAATATATGTTTACCATCCTTACAGTGGAATCATAGGTTTGGAAGGCCCAACGGAGTAAAATATCCATTAATATTAGAGGATAGAATCTGGAACTATTTTGTAGGGTGGCTTGAAATAACTCAAGACCCACACCACCCTATGATTAAAAGTATATATGAGTATTTCTCAAATAGAATACCGCTGTGGAGTTTAGACAACATTTTACAAAACGCAAAGAATACTATTTTAACAAAGGAGTAAATATGCCAATACCATCTAGAGAAAATGAAGAAAATAAAGACAGTTTTATGGCACGATGCATGAGTAGTGAAAAGATGAAGACTGAGTATCCAGATCAGTCACAAAGAGTAGCTGTTTGTATGCAGCAAGCAACATCGTCGTGCGGACCAATTGAAGCCGCCGACATTGAGCTACAGCTTGAATGTGGCTATGTAGAAGATCTAAACGAAGATAATTTTTATATTCCAACAACGGCTGAGTATGAAGACTTTGGTGAAGAAACGGAAGAGTGGGATGTTGCTACAGCAAAGCCTGGACTATGGGAAAATATTAGAAAGAAAAAGGAAAGACTTGGTGATAATTATAAGCCAGCCAAGCCGGGAGATCCAGATAGACCAAATAAAGATGCTTTTAAGAAAGCTCAATCTAGTGGCGACGAAATGGCTCTAGAACAAATTCAAAAGATGCACGATCAACTAATGGAAATTGTTTCTAAGCTACAAACACTATCTTTATCTGTAGAATTTCAAGATTGGACAAAAGATATGATTTCGAAGGCAGAAATTTATATCCAAAATGTTTATGATTTTGTAAAGTATTATGAACCCGGAAAGTATGAAGACGAAGAAGAGACAGACAAAGAAGAAACGGAAGATACTGAGGATACAGAAGAGGAAGACGATACAGAAACAGAAGCTAAATTTGAATATAGAGATCCTAAAACTGGAGAAATCTATCTATATAGAAGACCTGGGATTTATGAGAAGGATGGTCGCATGCTTGTATATCTAGGCCAAGCTTCTGAGTATCAAGGACGAAAGGTGACTTTAAATAAGCCCTTTAGAACACCCAAAGGTCCAAAGAAGTTTGCAGTATATGTTAAGAATGAAAGCGGAAATGTTGTTATTGTTAGATTTGGCGATCCAAATATGACTATCAAGAAGAACATTCCAGAACGAAGAAAGAGCTTTAGGGCGCGTCATAATTGTGATAATCCTGGTCCAAAGTGGAAGGCTAGGTACTGGAGTTGCCAGTGGTCTTGGTAAACTTAGATTTTTTTTACCAGTTTTTATTCCTCCATCGTGTATAATACGGTGGAGGATGAATTAAAATGAAAATCTACATTTATGGTTTATACAAGGCTAATTTTGACTATACTACTAACAGTATAGATTCGGGATTATTTTATATAGGAATCACAAAAGACATAAAAACAAGAATATCATCACATAAAAGCGCCGATGCAAATCCCTTAAAAAAAGCGTATATGAATAAATATGGATTTTTTGTAAGAGTTTTATACGAATGCTCTTCATATGAAGAGGCATTAGAAAGAGAAAGTTTTCTAATTAGATGGTTTGGGAAAATATCAGATGATACTGGCATATTAACAAATATACTTATAGAATCTACAGATATATGTACATATAATCTTGGACAAAAATTTTCTTCAGACCACAAAGCAAAAATGTCTAATGCTTGCTCAACAAGGGGCGATTCATATTGGCAAGAACAAAGAGAAAAGAGGCTATCTTTGCCTCTAGACGAAATACATAAAATTTTAAAAGAATGGGAAGAGTCTTTTCCAGTAAATAAAAATATCTGCAAAAAATATGGCATTAAGCAAAATGTTTTTAATTGGTGGATCAGAAAATATAGACCAGATTTAAGAAATCTGACATTTGAAAATAGAAAAAAACATATAGAAAAAATGAATTCATTAGGGCTAAGCCAAATAGACTATTCAAAATTAATTGGAGTTGATCATAGAACTGTATCTCTATGGTATTGCAAATATGTAAGAGACAATATAGAAATTAAGCCCAAAAAATCTGTTAAAGATTTAGAATATAAAAAACAAAAATATGAAGAATGGATGAGTTCTGGTTTGTCAAAACGTGATTTCTGTAGTAATAATAATATTAACTATAGCTCATTTAAAGCTTGGAAAAAGTACTATGAAGAATATTAAAAATGAACCTATACCAAAAATGGATTAACCATTTAAGAGACAATCATATGACTTACCGTGAGCATCTAATGTTCGCGGTGGGTCATGGGTTTCTTTGCTGTATAGCTGGCATAATGTTAATAATACACGGATTTCTTCCGTGTTTTTTTGAACACACAGGGTCAAGTTTAGTTAGAAAATTAAAGATATCATTTGACAAACATAGAAGGTGACATTGCGTTTGGTTGCGGTTTTGAGTATAATCTGTTGCACACGGTTGATAAAGGAGTTGACATTTGAACTGGTTCCCTCTTAAAAATTTGACACACTATAGTTTGCTAAAAGGTTTTTCTAAACCAGAAGAACTTGCTACAAAGTGTAAAGAAAATGCTTATCCCGCCTGTGGGTTATGTGATTATAAAACAATATCTGGAGCAGTAGCTTTTTATCAAGCTTGTAAAAGCTCTGGAATTAAGCCCATTATTGGATGCTCATTTGATGGGTATATTCTCTTTGCTAAGAATAAAAATGGTTGGCACGATTTGATAGAGCTTGTATCGTCAATAGACTCGGACGGCTCTTTATCTAATGATATATTGAACAAGGTGCTAAAGGGCAATAACTTAATAAAGTTATCTGATACTCCCACTTCATCTATGCCAATCAGTTATTATACAAAGCAAAGTGATGCCATATATCATAGAATTCTTTTGTGTTCAGAGATGAAAACAACGTTGCCCAAAATACACAAACAAATCAGAAAAGATAAGAATAATAGCATAAATGTTGATTCATCATTTCCCAAAGAACACTATGATAAATTAAACTATTTTCTTTCGGATAAGTTTTACGTGCTGAATAATGAAGAGTCTAAAGACTTAGACACAAAACAATTAGAGGAAATATACAGCCAGTGTGAAGATTATAATATTCTAAATAAGCCCATGTTACCAAAGTTTGACTGCCCAAGAGGACTATCAGAAGAAGATTACCTTAAAGAATTGTGCAGAGTAGGATGGAAAAAGCTTTTAATACAAACTGGTAAGGTAAAAGATCCAGATAAGAAAAAGCTATATGCAGATAGATTTAATGAGGAATTAAACGTTATAAAAGACGCTAATCTGTTCGGATACTTTCTCATTGTGCAAGATATTATCAGCTATGTTAATAAGCAGGGGTGGTTGTCTGGACCCGGAAGAGGCAGTGCCGCTGGTTGCTTAATATCATACTTAATTGGTATCACGCAGATTGACCCAATTGAATATGACTTACTATTTGCACGATTTTATAATGCGGGAAGAAACACTGCGGATCACGTATCTTTGCCAGATATTGATATGGACGTTCCCGGCAAACGACGCGACGAAGTTATTGCTTATTTAAAGAATAAGTATGGACATGAGCATGTTAGCCAAATGATCACATTTGGCAGACTGCAAGGACGAAGTGCCATTAAAGAAGTATTAAGAGTACATGAGGCTTGTTCGTTCACTGAAATGAATGCTATTACAAAGAATGTACCAAATGAAGCAGAGATTTCAGATCAATTAGCAGACATGGAAGACGAAGATAGATCAATCATAAGATGGGCATTAATAAATAGGCCGCAGGAACTACAAGATTTTTGTTCTATTAATGAAAACGGAGAGCTTGAAGGTCAGTATGCTGAATATTTTAAACAAGCTATTGAGATAGAAGGCACATTCAAAACTCAAGGTAAACACGCTGCCGGTGTTGTAATTTCGGCAAAGCCGCTACAACAAGTTTGCCCCATGTCTAGACAAAGAGACTCTGATGAAAAAATTGCAGGATTAGAAATGGCTGATCTAGAAGCTTTGGGCCATGTAAAGTTCGACGTTTTAGGACTTTCGCTTCTTGACAAGATAATGTACATAAAGGAGATAATCAATGGCTAATAGGGACTATATTGTATTCGACTTTGAAACTGGTTCTCGTAATCCACACAAAACACAGCCAACGCAAATAGCTGCATTAGCTCTTGATGGAAGAAATTTTGCTGTGAAGGGTCAATTTAACAGTGAAATTAGACCCATATTTGATGATGAAGAAGCCATAGCGGCTGGATATGATCCAATTGAAGACGAAGCACTAAAACTTACTGGCAAAACAAGAGAAAAACTAGCAGAGGCTCCACACGTTAAGGCGGTATGGTCTAAGTTTACAAAATTTGTTAGTCAGTATAACTGGAAGGGTGACGCTTTCTTTAATCCTATTCCGGTTGGTTTTAATATCCTCGGCTTTGATATGATTATCATAAACAGACTCTGTAGGGAGTTTGGGCCTTGGGATAAGGAAAGAGAACAGCAGAAGATATTCAGTAAAGTTTATAAGATAGATATTATGGATAATATATTTGCGTGGACAGAAAGCGATCCATCAGTACGATCAATCAGTATGGATGCCATGCGAGAAAGAATGGGTCTTAGCACAGAAAACGCTCACGACGCTTTGCAAGACGTAAAGGACGAAGCTAATATCTTTATTAAGCTAATGAAGACACATAGATCAGTATATCAGAATATTACATTTGATAAAGCTTTTGCAAATGGTGGATTATATGTCAAGTAGTGTAGATATCAGCTATAATGATGCTCAAACTTGGAAGCTATTTGCAGAAGGCAAAACCAAGGGCATTTTTCAGCTAGAAAGCAATCTTGGAAAGTCTTGGTCTAAAAAGCTAGCACCAACTAGCATAGAAGAATTATCTGCACTTATCGCTATTATTAGGCCGGGAACATTAAAGGCTTATATAGATGGCAAGAGTATGACGCAAATCTATGTAGATAGAAAGCATGGAAGAGAAGAAGTATCTTACTTGCACCCATCTCTAGAAGACATATTAAAGCCAACATATGGTGTTCTAGTATACCAAGAACAATCCATGCGTATAGCTGAGAAAATTGCTGGATTTAATCTTCAAGAGGCTGACTTGCTTAGAAAAGCTATTGGTAAGAAAAAGGCTGATCTTATGAATCAAGTAAAAAAGTCTTTTATAGAGGGTGCAGAAAAGAGGGGCATTGTGACTAAAGAAGAGGCGGAAGAAATCTTTGGATGGATTGAAAAGTCTTCTAGATATGCTTTCAATAAGTCTCACAGTGTATCATACGCCGTATGTTCTTACTGGAGTGCTTACCAAAAGGCTCATCATACTAAAGAATTCTTTTTATCTTACTTGTATTATGCCAATGAAAAACAAGACCCTCATCAAGAAATATATGAGTTAATTTCGGAAGCTAAACTTTTTGATATTGGTGTTAAGACTCCCAATATAGTTAAATTTGGTTCCAAGTTTAATATTGACAAAGATACAATCTTCTTTGGTATTAAAGATGTTAAGTCATTAACTGGAAAAACTGGAGATAAAGTCATAGAAGCAATAGCGGAAGCGGAAGCAAAGCTGAGCAAGAAAGTCAGTAATTTTTCTTGGCTTGAAGTGTTACTATTTTTCTCTCCACTAATTAGTTCAACAGCTTTTAAGGCTTTAGCTTCTATAGGATTTTTTAGAGGATTTAAGGATAGAATAACAAGAAATAAAGCTTTATATGACTATGAAATTTTTAGAACTTTGACAAAAACAGAACAATCTTGGTTAGAAAATAATTATCAATCTAAAAAGTGGACAAATTTTATAGACTGTTTGAAAGATTTATCTCCAGTGAAAAAAGAGGGCGGTGGAACTAGTAGTATTGTCCGAAAGCAAGCTATAGAAAATGAGATTCAGCTATTAATTAGTCCACCGTATTCTCTAGAAGATGATCCAAGCTGGGTTATTGATCAAGAAGTAAAATTCTTGGGATGTCCAGTTAGTCTAACAAAAATAGAAACATCTGACACTTCTGCGGCCAATACAACTTGTAAAGAAATTGTCAATGGTAAAAAGGGGAAGGACTTGTGCATAGTAGCCAATGTCCAAAGAGTTTCGGATTATAAGATTAAAAAGGGCGAGTCTAAGGGGCAAACCATGTCATTTCTAACAATAGAGGATGACACATGCTTACTAGACAGCGTAATCGTTTTCCCAAAAGTAAAAGATAAATATAAGTATATTTTATATGAGGGTAATAATTTAATTTTCTGTGGTTCTGTAAGTGACCAAGATAGCTCTTTTATTGTCAATCAGATTCATGAAATTTAGTTTGATAGTGTGTTTTTTTCTTTTGTAGTTGCTAATATATTAAGATCAAGGAGAGTTCAATGAATTTATGTTCTTTTACTGGCTACTTGGTTGAAAATCCAAGAATTACTATGTCTGGAGATATAGTTAGGGCCGACTTTGTTATGGTTGTCTATACTTACCGCAAAACTAAGAGCGGTGAAAAGAATAGAATACCAACATATTTACAGTGCGAAGCTTGGCATACCGGCGCAGAAACCTTAGAAAAATATGCCATAAAAGGCACTAAGTTGACTGTTCACGCTTCTGCAAAAAATGTTTCTAAAGATAATAGTAGTATTGTTTTTAGAATTAACGAATTTGATTTTTGTCAACAGGATTGTGATGACTAATATGAGAAAAAAAAGAATACTGTTTTGTAGCGAAGCCACGTTTCTAAATACTGGATACGCAACATACACTAGAGAAATTCTAAATTATCTACACAGCACAGGCAAGTACGAACTGGCTGAATTGGCATCTTATGGAGAAAAGAATGATCCAAGAGCCAATGGAACCCCTTGGAAGTTCTATGGGGTTGTTCCCGGAGAAAATGCTTCTCAGCAGGAAAAGGAACAGTATCAAAACCATCCAACATCTCAATTTGGTGAACTAGCATTTGAACCAGTATGTCTAGACTTTAAGCCAGACATAGTATGTGATATTAGAGATTTTTGGATGTTAGACTTCCAAGAAAGATCTCCATTTCGACCATATTTTAAGTGGTGTATTATGCCCACAGTTGACGCTAGACCTCAAGCCAGACAGTGGGTGTCCACTTATCAAACAGCAGATGCCTGTTTAACATATTCCGAATGGGCTGGGGAAGTATTAAAAGAACAGTCTGGTAATAAGATTAATTACATTGGAATATCTCCACCATCAGCACATTCAGCATACCGTCCTATAGAAGACAAGGCAGCTTTAAGAAAGAGCTTTGGCCTTGATCCTAATCTAAAGATTATTGGTACGGTAATGAGAAATCAAAGAAGAAAGCTGTACCCAGACCTGTTTGAAGCTTTTAAGCTTTTATTAGATAAAGTTCCAAACCCTCAAGATTATGTTCTATACTGCCATACCAGCTATCCAGATTTAGGATGGGACATACCAGAGTTATTACATCAATATCAGTTATCTTCTAAAGTATATTTTACATATATTTGTGGTCAAACTGGAAAGCCTTTCGTATCACTGTTTCGCGGTGCAGTTACTCAGTCTCCATACACAGGGCAGTATGGTTCAGTATTGTCTAATGTAAAGATGGGAGCAGAATATGAAGATCTAGCCAAGATAATGAATCTTTTTGATATTTATGTTCAATATGCTAACTGTGAAGGTTTTGGTTTGCCCCAAGTAGAAGCTGCGGCTTGCGGTGTGCCAGTTATGTCTACTGATTATTCAGCTATGGAGAGTGTGGTTAGAAACTTAAATGGTATACCAGTTAAACCAAAAGCTCTTTATAAGGAGCTTGAAACTGGATGTTTACGAGCCGTGCCAGACAATGAACTCGCTGCCAACCTTCTTATCGAATTCTTTAATATGCCAGATGAAGATAGACAAAAACTTAGTATTCAAACTAGAGAGTTGTTTTTGAAGCATTATCAGTGGGATCAGAGCGGTCGTGCTTGGGAAACATATTTTGATAGTATAGAATTGCCAAAAGACAATGAGGGATGGAATTCTCCAGCAAGAATATTCCAGCCAGCAAATAAACCAGAAAAAGTACCAGAAGATGCTAGTCCACAACTGTTGGCAAAATGGTTAATATCAAATGTACTAAGAGAGCCAGAGAGACTAAATACTTATTTAGAGTCTAAACTTGTTAGAGATTTAACTTATAAAACTCATACATCTATTACTGGTGGTATGTATTTCAATGAGAGTTCAGCGGCTTTTGATGGTAAGCAAACAAGAAATCACTTTGATTTTAATATAGCTTATGAGCATATGCTTGCCCTGTGTAATCGCAGAAATTTTTGGGAACAAAAGAGAATAGAGGCTATTAAGCGATGAAATTATTATTTATAGGTCATTACAAAGAGGGAACCGGATGGTCACAAGCCGCCTTAAATTCTATAAAGGCTTTAGACTCTACGGATCTAGATGTTGTTTGTAGAAATATTAAGCTCACTAACGCTAATCCAACCATTGATCCTCAAATCTTAGGATTAGAAATGAAGGATTTGGAAGATGTAGATTATTGTATACAAAATGTATTACCGCACCACATGGTGGGAACTAGTAAGTTTAAAAAGAATATAGCCTATTTTGTTTCAGAGTCCAACACTTTAAGACATAATGGGTGGCTTGATAATCTCAGAGTGATGGACGAAGTGTGGATTCCTAACTATGAGTTAAAACAAATGCTACTAAACGATGGCATAGAAGAATCAAAAATAAGAGTAGTTCCATACGCTTTTGATATATTAAAGTATAGCAGAAAGTATCCAAAGATAAATTTTTATGATAAGAAAAATACATTTAAGTTCTATTATATAGGAGAACTGAATGATCGTAAGAACATTGAGTCTATAATTAGATGTTTTCACAGCGAGTTTGAAAATTACGAACCAGTATCTTTAGTTCTTAAAGTAAAAAGACATGGAATATCTAGCGGGGACTTAGAGAAGTACATGACCAATCTTTCTAAATCTGTAAAAGAAGAGCTTCGTATCTATAAGAACACAGAGGATTATCTACCAGAAATTGTAATTGCTAACAATATATCGGACGATGACATACAAGTATTACACAATACGTGTGACTGTTTTGTTGGACCAACTCATGGCGAGGGATGGTCTATTCCAGCTTTTGAAGCAATGGCTTATGGCAAAACGCCCATTTGTAGCAATGAGGGTGGACCAAAAGATTTCATAGATGCAAACAATAAATCAACTGGGTGGCTAGTTAATGGTGTTAAAGATATTTGTACACATTCAGATCCAGCATTTCCAGAACTTTTTACCGGAAGAGAAGAGTGGTTCCATCCTAGCGAATCTGAAATTAAAAAAGCTATGAGATTCTATTATGAGAATAAAGATAATATTGATAGGTCTGCTGGACTAAGTAGAGCAGAATGTTTTTCTTATAGCAATATTGGACAGCTTATTATGGAGATTCTAAATGATAAATAATTCTGTGAGCAGGCTAATAGATATAACTAATAGCGGAAAAGAACAAAAAGAAAAGTATAATATACTTACCTTTCCAACTCATGAAAGGTATGAAACTCAGCTTTGTAAAACGGGTCACAATTTTTATTCCTTTCATTTGCCAAATTTGAAAAAGTGGAATGCTGCACAGTTGACAGTGCCAGATAATTATTATATTCTTCCAGAGCAAGAATTGTGTTCATATGTGAAGTATGATTTTATTTTATCTCAAAGTAAGTTCTGGCAATTCCAAGTTGCTGTAGAGCTTAACCAGAGGCTTAATTTGCCTATGATTTCGCTAGAGCATACTCTTCCAACTCCGCAAACCATTAGTGAAAAAAATCTATCATTAATGAAGAACATGAGGGGAGATGTTAATGTGTTTATATCTGAATTTTCTAAGAACGCTTGGGAAATCAATATGAATTCAATAATTATACATCATGGAATTGATTCTGAAACTTTCAGACCAACAGGCTGTGAGAAAAACAATTCTGTTTTAACGGTCGCTAACGATTTTGTAAATAGAGATTATTGTCTTAATTATAGTGGATGGAAACGGGTTACTCAAGATTTAGAAACCAGACTAGTTGGCGACACAAAAGGCTTATCTGTATCGGCATCTTCAACGGAAGATTTGGTTGATGAGTATAATAAGTGTGCAGTTTATTTCAACAGTTCTACTCTAAGTCCAATACCAACCTCTTTATTAGAAGCTATGTCTTGTGGCTGTGCCGTGGTATCAACGGCAACCTGTATGATACCAGAAATTATAGAGAATGGAGTAAACGGATTTATTTCTAATGATGAGCGGCAGTTAAGATCATATATAGAATTATTGCTTAATGACAAAGAGGCTGCTATTAAGATTGGCAATAATGCTAGGCAAACTATAACAGAGAAATTCTCAGAACAAAAGTTTATTAATAATTGGAATCACGTATTCGACAAAGTTTATGAGGTATCACGCCGATGAAAATCTATATAACAGAACATCTAGATAAAGCAATAGAGCATTATAAAATCATCCCAATTCTATATGGGAAGATTGATATGATTAGCATACCAAATAATTCTGCTACAGAAGTAGTAGCTATAGATGCTCTTGATAGCATCCCGTCTAACTTATTAGTAGAATTTGTTCAATCTGTGAGACAAAAAATGAGGGTGGGAGCTTCTTTAGTCATGGGCGGCGTAGAGCTTTCTGCTTTAGCTAGAGATATCATAAATAATAAAATATCAACTCAGGACTTTAACGAGCTAATATTTAATAAGCGCGGTATATATAGATCACTAGATATTGTGGATCTATTAAAGCAAGCAGGACTAGCTATTGATAAAGTAACAATAAGAGGTTATCACTATGAAATCGCCGCTTCAAGACCAAATGATTCAAACAAGTTGTAAAAATTGTATTTTTGCACTTTATGAAGATCAAACTCAAACCGGATGTTATGCGAGTAGAATATATAAATATCAAAAATTAGATAAAGTTGTAGAAGCCTATGACAATGATAAAGAGTTTTATGTTGTCAAAAGCTTTTGTAATATGTATAGAAACTCTTCATGGAATAATGGAGAAGCTGATTCTCAAAAAGCTTATGAAGAAGCCAGTATAGCTTTTGACATTTATATAGACTGTTCAGAATTAAATGAGAATAATGTAGCAAAACTCACAGAGTTTGTTACTAAGCAGAAGTATTATAAGGATAAATATAGGATAACACTGTACCACGGTCACGACGCATCAAAAGAAACAAGAAAGCTAGTATTACATCTATTTACTTTAAGTAATCATACTATATATATATCTTCTTGCGATAATAAAGAAAACTATTTACATAATCAATTGTTACAGTCTAAGGGGTCATACGCTATTACTTGTAGTGTTGATTCTGATTATTATGATAATATCTTGTTAGATATAAACAGTGTCATAAACGAGGATCTAAAAAAGTGCATAGCTATTAAATATAGCGACATTGTGGCAATTTCTACAGCAGCATATAAGGTAGAATTTTTTACTATCAACCTAAACGAATATTCACCGATAGTAGACTCATTATTGAGTAGGATAGATAATACAACGCTATTCTTTGAGATTAAAGATGAAAACTAAATGTGTAACATCAACAAGAAGAAACATCAAGGGGCAACCTTGTAAAACTGAACTTATTAGTGTGATTTTATTGTGTGATTCGCCTGGATACAGAATGAAATCTTATGGCCCACTGCCCCTAATAAATATAGCGAGTCATAAACTAATAGATATGCAGATAAAAGCTATACAACAAACGCTTTTAAATTTTGAAATTATACTGTGTGTTGGCTTTGATTCTGATAAAATAGTAAAATATATTAGAAGTAAATACTCAAACTTACCCATTAGGATTGTGGAGAATCAGCTATTTAACTCATCTAACAATTGTGAAAGTGCCAGATTAGCACTAAATAACACTCTTAATAATAAAGTGTTAATATGTGATGGCAACCTTTTATTCACCAACAAAACGCTTTCACTTATTAATTACGCTCAAACGTGCGTTCTTACAGAAACGAACCCGTGTGAGAATTTAGAGGTAGGCATAAACGTGGACGCTAATGACGAGGCCCAGTATTTTTGTTTTGGGGCGCATTCTATATGGTCAGAAATTATCTTTTTACATAATGAAGATATAATAGAAGTATTGAGAAGGAACCTAGCATCACAAGATAGTAAAAATAAGTTTTTATTTGAAGCGATTAATGAATTAATTAAAACAAAACATAAAATTAAATGCATAAAAAATAAATATCCTATAAATAGAATCAATAATATTAAAACATATCACGCTATAAAAGGTGGAAAATGAAGTTTGTAATTAGCAATTATGGCTCGACTACTCAAACGGAGTGCTTTTATTTTAACGCTGCTCTGAACCTAATAAACGGCTGTAGTTCAGCAATGTGGGATAATAAAACAATAAGTGCTTATGATATGTTTGATGCTATAAAGCCAGATTATTTCATAACGCATATAAATACAATTTTTACAGATGTTCTACATTACATAGAAGAAAATGGAGGTCCATCTCTAATAATAAATGCTACTGGACTTAAAGCCGATAATATCAAAGAAATAGAATCAGTTTTGCTATCTAAAAAAATACCAATATCTTTTTTCTATAGCAATTCTGATGATCAAGTTTACAAATTATCTAAAACTAATATGATTTGTATTCCTTTGGGAGCAGACGTATTTTTGAATACGAGTGGAGCTGACTTTAATATAAATAAATGCTTTTTGATTAATAAAGAAGATCAACTAAAGTCATCAGACGGTACTTATCACAATGTTTCTACTGGAGAGGCAGATAAAAATATTGGAGACATACATCTAGGCGTATCGGAATTAGCACAAATATATAAGAATTATGACGAAATAGTATTTAGATTTTATGGGTCTATGCTGCCCCAATCCTTGTTTGACGCTATATACTACGGAAATAAAGTCTATTACGATCTAGAAGACGGGGAAACTCAGGGCGTTGTGGAAAGTAAGCTAAAGAAAATATTCAAAGTAGACGATTTAACAAATGTTAAAGAAATCAAGAATATTGTAAAAAATAAACACACATGTTTACACAGAACAAAATCCTTGCTGTCTCAGCTTCCATCACATAACATTATTAATGGGTTAGATCAGATCATAGACTATCAAAAGGGGCTAACAACATGAGCGTAACAGTTGTTCTTAGCGGATTTAAAAGACCACACGTTTTAAAACAACAGTTTGAAGCTATCAAGAGGCAAACTGTTGGACAGGTGCCAATCATGTTGTGGGTAAATCTAGTAGATCAAAATATTAAATTTGATAATGATATACTAAATAGTTGCGAAACTATTATATCTAATTCAGATTATGGTAGCTGGGGTAGATTCTGTATAGCTCTTAACGCTTCAACGCAGTATATTTGTGTTATAGATGATGACACTATACCGGGAAGTAAATGGCTTGAAAATTGTTTTAATACTATGGAAACTCATCGCGGAGTTTTAAGTACAAGGGGCGTAATAGCTGACAAGATTTATGATTTAGAATATCCAGCACCACGTAGCTATACTCCTATAGGGTGGTGCAATCCAAACGAACAGGTTATGCGTGTAGATATGGGTTGCCACTCATGGTTCTTTGAAAAAGATTGGTTACGAGCTTTCTGGATGGAAATGCCATTAACCGTACCAAAAAGATATGGTGAAGATACTCATATATCATATGTAGTAAAAAAACACTTTGGGCTAAATACATATGTTCCACCGCACCCAAAAGACGATATAGAAATGTGGGGTTCTATGCCAGAAACAGCTATAAAGTATGGCGAAGAACCAGTGGCTATTTCTATGGATTATAATGCTAATATTGGAATGAATAAATATTGGAATTTTGTTAGGTCAAATGGCTATAACATCATAGCCCACGAAACAAAGTCGGAGAAAACAGAATGAATATAGGGATATATGTTAATTCTCTTAGCGATGCCAACCTAGAGTATATTTCTAACTTTATTAACGAGTCTATAGAACATCAATATGCTTCTGATGCTAGCATATTCTTTGATGATGTAGGTTACAATCCTCATAAGGTGCAGTGCGGCATATTTAACGCTGCTGATATTTGGAATTTTCATGGAGTTCTTATTACAACGTCGTTAGATACTCTTTCTAGTGCTAAAAATATAGTAAACAATATTGATTTATATTATTATTATGGATATGAAGATATTTCAAAAATAAACCTATTAAATCTAATAGAGAAAACAAAGAATGTCAAAGTAATATGTAACAACGAGACAGACAGCTTAGAATTCTATAGAAAAACTGGAAAAAAACCATCCGTTATATCTGAATGCTATAAAGGTTTAGCGGCACAACTACAAGGGCACGAAAATGAATACTCAAAAAATACTACAAATGTATATAGAGCAAAATAAAAGCACCTATGAAATAGCAGAACATTTTAAAACTTATCCCAACAAGATTAGAAGAATTCTTATTAAGCAAGGAATTGAGCTAAAGACTAAAAGCGAGGCTCAGAAAAATGCTATAGATCGCGGTGTGGCCATACATCCAACGAGCGGCAAAACAAGAACAGCAGAAGAAAAACTTAAGATTAGCTCTAGTCTACAAAAATATTGGGATAATATGTCTGATGAAGACTATGAACAAAAAATTCATCAGTCTAGGGAGCGTTGGCATAATATGTCAGCAGTTGAAAGAGCCAATATGATGGAAGCTGCTATAAAAGGTATACAATTAGCTGGTAAAGAGGGTTCTAAATTAGAAAAGTTTTTATACTCAGAGTTAACCGCCGCTGGATATAAAATAGATTTTCATAAAAAGCAGCTTATCCAGAATGAAAACTTAGAAATCGACATGTACGTTCCCAAGCTCAAGACTATAATAGAGATAGACGGGCCATCCCACTTCCTTCCAATATGGGGAGAAGAAAAGCTTCAAAAGCAAATTAAGGCAGATGCCCATAAAACAGGTTTAATTTTGAGCAAAGGCATGGTAATTATACGTGTTAAAAATATATCAGACGCCCAATCGTTAGCGTCCAAAGAAAAATTGCGTCTTGACATTTTGAATTGTCTTGGTAAAATAGACAAAAACTTTCCACCACAATCAGAAAGGCTTATTGAGATAGAAATATGAGTACAACAATCGTTGAAACTGAAAACTTGTTTGCAGAAGTTGAGCTAGCTACGCCAAGCAATACCGATACTAGAACAAAAGATGTGGTGGTGTCTGACGCTCCATCAATGCTATCTGCTGAATGGCACGACTACGCAATGACGCTATTCCATCCATCAGAAATGGTAGATGGTCACCCTCTCGTTGCTGGACTGCGAAGAGTATCAGAGGTTGTTTTGGGACCAATCATGTTTAGTGGCCCAACGCAAGTGTTTCCAGTACAGAGAGAAGATCATCATGGTAGAGCTACCGTAGTATTTACAGTAGAATTTGCTAATGGAATGAAGTATTCAGAAGTTGCAGACTCTTGGGAGGGTAATACTGATGACATGTTTTGTGCATTCGCTGTAGCTATTGCTAGCACAAGAGCAGAAGCCAGAGCGTTAAGAAAAGCTCTCAAGATTAAGGGTGTGGCGGCAGAAGAACTAACTAAGAAAGATACCGCCAAGATAGTGCGAGATATCTCTTCTACCAAGACCGCTAGCGAGGGTGAATATAATGAACAAAGTCGTATGAGCGATGCTCAGTACAATTTTATTGATGTTAAGTGTAAACAGCTAAATATCAATGGTCAGAAGCTATTTAAGAATTTCAATGTAGATAGCGGAAAGAAGGTTTCTAAGAAAACGGCAAGTGATATCATTGATGCCCTCAATGACTATCAAAGAGATAAGAGTATGATTCCAAAAGATATTATGGGCTATGAACAGGAGTGGCGTAACTAATGAAACTAACATATACTACTAAAAACGGCAGAATTAATGTAGAGGTAGAAGGAGAGTCCCAAAAGGATTTGTTTCTAGAGCTTAGTAAATTTCAAGAAGTGTTTGAAGAAACTAAGTGTGGAAAGTGCGGTTCGGAAGATCTGAGATTCGTAGTTAGGACAGTAGAGGATAATCAGTATTACGAGCTACGATGTATGTCTTGTGGTGCTAGATTAGCATTTGGTGTACACAAGAAGGGTGGCGGGTTATTCCCCAAGCGTAAGGATAACGATGGAAAGTGGTTGCCAGATAATGGATGGGTTAAGTGGAATCCAAAAACAGAGCAATCGGAATAAAGGAGAGTTTATGAAGAATTTACTAGGCGTATTCATTCTATTACTTGCTAGCGTTTCTTCTAATTGTTACGCTAATAATGTTATATATGTTACGCCACCACAACCAGTTCCAGTTCTACAGGTAATGGTTTATCAAGCTCCAGCTTATACCGTCATGGTTCCAGTTGTAGTGCAACCAGTACCAGTGGTAGAACAAAGAGTGGTATGGGGATATCCTTATCAACCCATGATAGTTCCAGTGGCTCAATATGGCCATTGGGGATATGATAGGCGTTGTAGGCTTATCAATCATTATTGAAAAGTTGGGGGTAGCCTAAAAACTACCCCCTTTTTCTTTTCTATTATAGATATTCTACGGTAAAGTATAGACCGTATTGAGTCTTGCTACCAATGGTAACTGGCTCAGAACTTAGAGCAACGTACCAATCGTGCCTAGCAGCAGTGTGTAAACTGCCATTATTACTATTATAACCAAGGGCAACGCTAGTATCTTGAGCATTAGTATTCTTACCACTAGCTCCTGGAGAAGATGTTAAGGTCATGTCTGTCATAGCGTTTACTGGATCAAATTCATACCAAGCATTTTCTATTCTTCCGCGATGGCTCAAATTAGATACCGTTTGTAGTGTAGCTGGGTGTCTAGACTCATAAACATATGTGACCACGCCGCTAGCGTGATTATTAATGTTATTTCGGTCAAATATACGAAGCTTACAATTCTGAACTTTTACAGGTTCAGAGTGAGTGAATCTAATATTTAGAGGGCATAAATAGTTAGGTAATTTATCTAGATCTATAGCACTAGCCCCATTTACACTAACAGTGCCAGCGGTAGATAGGGTTCCACTAGATACTAAAGCTGTATTATTAAGCCTAGCGCCCTCTGATGTGCCGTTAGCATTAGTAATAAAGGTTGTTGTTTGCTGAGTCCCAACGGGAACTGAAATACCAAAACCGTTGCCGTAGAATCCTACGCCAGAACCGGCTGAGTGATTAATTAGCTCGCCGTCTCCACTTTGGTCTTTAATATTAGCATAAAATTTGATTTCAGCCATAGATTTCTCCCTATTTTATATGGTTCTACTAAATAATACACGAAAATTAGCCTGCTCCTATTTCTAAATCAATATATTGGGCAAATCCTGGGGTAAACGGTGTTTCAAATAATAATGTATGTAATATATCATTATGCATAAAATAAAAGGCGTCATAGGCATTAGAAGTGCCACCCTCAAGAGATAATGGTGTGCTTAAAGACCCTTCCGCTGGCTCTTTTCCTAAATTGCTAGGCAAGCTTAATCTGGTAATACCAACCCTTTCTTGCGGTCCAAGATCATGCTCTAGTTTAGAGTAAACCTTTCCGCTTCTGAAATAGATTAATGCCCCTCGACCAGTGCCGTCCGTGCCTTGTGGCTTAGCTCCGCTGCCAACAAAATCAAATGTCGTAAAATTTGTTCCACTATTAATTATTTCAAATCCGCCAACTCCTCCAGTGCCAACAGTAGAAGACACTCTAATGGTAGCATTTCTTGGAAAGTTAATAATATCTCCAACAACGTATCCAGACCCAGGATTAGCAATAACATAATCTGAACCATTCAATCCTATGTCAGTTTTATAATATTTAAACCCGCCCTTTGTTAATAAAGCTCCGCGTCTGATTGGGTTAACTCTCCATTGACTTTGTGACCTTAAAGCTCCTTCTAAAAGACTGCCATTATAGACTCCAGACTCTTTAATGAGTCTACCAACGGGAACTATGGTATTGTCTTTTGATGCGTCTTTGGCGTGCATAAATGTTGGCACTCTAAAGTCTACACTAGTTGATATTTTATCTACAGATCTTTGATAAGACACGTTTATTTTATCTGGAGTCCAAGTTCCAGTATAAACTTTGCCACTGTCAACAATTTCAGATTCTACTTTATATATATTTGAATCAATCTCTCCAGAAGGAGGTATAGGATTAAAATGTAAAATAGAAAAATATCTTCCATCATAGACTGTTTGCTCATCTGGCCACTGATCAAAAATTCTAACTTGCAATGCGGTTGTTCCATAGCTATCGTACTTGTCTTCTCTAAATCTATCTCCCCATTGAGCATTAGCATTTTCTCGTATTGGATTCGCACCAGTACTCCAGCTTAAAAATGCACCAATAACAGTAACTACTGGACCCTGACCGCCAGCAATGGTTACGTTTGGGGTTAATCCAAAATAGTTTTTAGTCGTTAATGTAATACTGCCATTTGCTGGGGCAGTGAATTTGTTTTTGGCAGCTATAATACCAAATAAATTACCTCGCTCAGTACTATTTTCTTTTGGCATAACGTTCGGACCACCAAGCGGAGCAACCGTTGATTGCTTTACATATGGTCCGAATCTATAAGTAGCTAATATATCCACATTATCATTAGAGATTAGAATACCATTTCTCTTTAAGTCATTTCTATCGTAAAAATCAAATGGATGAAAATCAATATCATTTTGTAAGTCTGGTTTATAAAGAGCCTTGACATATGCGTTTATTGTATTATCAAACAGTGTATATTCAGAATTCTCTCTCTTTGGCTTTACGGAAATATTAAATAGCGATGCTTCTAATTGTAGAGGAGAAAATTGAATATAATTTGGTTTGATTGGAGTAAGCCCATACACATCTTGGGCATCAAGAACATAGTCTCCACTTGTGCCAACGTTTCTCAATAGCCAAGAAAACCTATTTTCAGAAATTAAATAGTTATGTAAACAGTCTACAATATTCCCATTATAAACCGGTGGATGTTCTATTGGGCTACCAAAAGCATTCTTTTTTCCGTTTGTAGCAACTTCTGCTGGTAACTGAAGACCATTTCCATCTGATGAATCGGAAAACATCCAATTGCCAGAATCGGCTAAAGATGATTTAGATGTACTAAATGGAGATATACCATTAAGGCCAAAAGCATCAAAGAATAGTCTACTGATTCCGATTTTATATTTAGCTAGTTGATCTTTATCAGAATATAGCTTACTAACGCTTAATGCTTTTAATGTTCCAAGCGATGATTCATTTCGTAATCTAGATAATTGAGATGAAGAATATCCATCTGGAAATACTGGACCCCAAAATAAAGGCAAGCTTTTTTGCATTGGATAATACCCGTCTTCTTCTGTATTAACCGTGGGGCTTGGAGAATATTTTACATTAGTTCTTCCAATAACATCATAAGTATTTGTTCCTCCAAAATTTTCTGACAATTGATCAAATACTGTGCTTTGATAATATGCAGCATTAACATCTATATAGTATGTTGATTTTTCTGGTAAAGACTTGGCTAAAGCATCCTTTTCCGATAAATCGACGTACATATTTAATTTAGCTATTACATTTGTGTCGATTCCCGCAGATTTTAAATAAGATGCCCTAGACCAAACCGGTCCAGCAGAATCTCCCTGCCCTTGAAACATGTTTGTATAGAATAGTAATCTCATTTTAGTTTCGTAGCTGTCTGGAGAAATATTATTTCTATAAGCGTCAAACCCAGTAATAGCGTCACCACTAACATATCTGGCGTCTTTAAAGAAATTGTCACTATTAACAATATATTTTTGAAAAGACCATTTGCCAATTTTTGTAGCCTTGGTTTTACTAATAGCTCCAGCGTCAAACCCTTGCAATATCCACTCATTATCTATATGACTACATAGAACAGTATCGCCCTTCTTAAAGCTTCGTCCAGAGCGATTAACTACCATTATTTTTTCCATTTTTGGATTTGTTCCACTTGGGCAACCAACAAAGTTGGGTCCAAATTGATGAGGATTTCCCGCCTCTACACTTAATGGTAAAGCCATTCCAATGGTAAATTTAGAAAAATATAAGGAATTATTTGGGTCGTAAAAGTTTTGAGGAGAACCATTTTGTATGCTATCTGCATTTATTTCTTCTGATGGTGCTGGATCAACATCTGTAACTAATTTAGCAAGTATTTGGTGAGTACCAGCTTGCCATTTTCCAAAAGATGGGCTATATCTTAAATCTAAAGGAGCGGCTATAGAATTTTTTGGGTTATTAATTCCTCCTTCGTATGGATTTTGATAAACACCAATAGCTGAATCTTCAGTGCCTCTATAAGAATATTGAGATGTAGAAGATCTTCTAGGAATATCCACAATGACAGGAGCGCCTTTTTGGGCTATCTGTCTAGAATCATCGCTATTCTCTTTATCTCTTAGAAAAAATCTAACTAATGGATTTCTATCAGACCCAAGAACATTATAGCTAGTGTTAAATGTTAAGCATCCAGAAAAACTATTTTGAATATTTTGTGTTACTTCTTTTATATTATTATTTTCTATTTCGTCGCTAATTCTTCCTAAAATATAGTTTCTGTGCTTAATAATAAAGTCTACCAAATCATTTGCTACAAGGGTGTTCGATTCTGTTTTAAAAATTTCCTGACCATTGACCATATCGTATTTTAAAGTTTCTTTATTAAATTTAAGCATATATAAGCTAGTAGTATCTGTACACAGAAGTTTGTTTTTAATAATATAATTGGGCATCCCATTAAAATAGGCAGAAATTTCTGCGTCAGATGTTCTACCAAAATATCCACTACAACTAAACAGTGTATAATTACCTAATCCTATAGCTGTTAAAGAAACTTCATCTGAACCAAATAGGTGAAACTCTTTTCTTTTACTGTGAATATTAGAATTAAACATTATACAACCTCATCCTGTGTAAATGGCGTGTCCTGATTAAAATATAACGATTGTCTAGCTGAAGTATTAGGGTCTGGCTTAAAGGCCATTGAGCTATGAAATGGTTCATTAGAAGCTGGCGCATACATGTCATTAACAGACGAAAAAGCCGAATCTTGATATGCTTTTGCTACACCGTCTTCCCCAATATAATTTGAGGCCACATTATTTAAATCTTGATGAGACGTAAAAGAACCATCTGAAGAATATGCAGTACTATTAACTTCAGATTCTCTAGATAAAGAATATCCGGTTTGTTCATACGGTTTAACTTGAATAGAAACTCCAGCTATTGGAGCTTGACCATTAATCATTGAGTTATTAATATTATTATTTATGTCTTGATATTGTTTAACATAATTAGTATTGTTATAATTTTTACCAAGACCCTTTCTGATTAGGGAATTTTTTTCATCTTTTAGCTTTTGTCTTTCTCTGCTTATTGTCGAAATAGCATCTTGTTTTTGTTTATGAAGCTTCCCGAAGCTAGCAGTATAAGAATCTAATTTATACGTTGTTCTTGCTCCAGCTTCAGAAACATCAACCTGAATATTAGTAATGATGGGTCCAGACCTCATAAGTTCTGTACCCAAAGATAATCCAAGTGGAACAAATGGTATTACAAAACCTCCACGTTCAGAAGAAAGCATAAGGCTATTTGAAAATTGGGCCTGCAAACGGCCAGCGGTATTCATTAAATCATATCCACAATAGTTCCACGGTGATAAATTTTCATCTTTAACAAAGTCAACTTTACCGCCTATATTAGAGTATAGTATGGCATCATTGTTTAATTGAGATGATATCCAAGGACCGTAACATCTATCTTTAGACATAAATGGTAAAACAACCAGATCTGGATATACTGGAGATGGAACACTATAGTTCATTAACTGAGGAACGCCAAATGATATTAAAGAATCATTAGCTTTTTTAGCAGCCAAAAATGCGTGAACACGTACATCTGCGGATATTGATTGATCATCAAATATCTCTAAGATCTTTTTCTGAGGACTTGGTGTAAAGGATGGTTTATCAAATCCATTCAATCCTTTTACTGTATCCATCGTCATATAATGTTTAAATTTTTCGGCATTGGAAGACTGAAATGGTCCGTCACGAAATCTTGCATCTTTTGTGGGAACGACTCTTCCAGGAAGTGTAATCAAGGCATAAACATGGTTTGTGTCTAATTTTCCAAGTTGAGTATCTATTAATCTTCCTTGTATTGTTACTCCAGCGATTTGTAGCCCAGAAGACGCATTAAAATCCCAGATATTGACTTTCTGGCCCCTAGTTGTTCTTGGGTAGAATTGGGCTACGTAATATGAAAAGCTATCAAAATATTCATCTTTACATGGATCATATATTTTTTTAGGCGGTCTAAGAACTTTGGTTTGTGATACAGTTTGCCCATAAACATGTGTTTCTTGATAAGTGATTTTTGGCGTCATGTATAGTTTTTCATCGACTTGACACTTTACATAAGCAATTTGTGGAGGCTTAGTAGTTGTAGCCACATTGCCCTGTGGAAAAGAGTAAAAAGTATCTACTCCAGCATTATCTAAATTATTTGATATATCTGGAATCATGCCTTGAGCGGTGATAATTTGCTGACTGAAATCAGAAGAATTAAAACCCTCAAAAGATAAGTCTTCGCTATGATCAAATCTCACGTAAGGAGAAACGCGATTATTATCAGAAATAAAATTAGATAAATCTATTGGTATTAGCTGATTCTGCACCCCTAAAGGTAATGATTTATATCCACTAGCTACCAACTGCTGTATGCTAGATGCAGATATTAGATTTCTATAAAGATCAAAATCAAAAAATCCACCCTCATTAACTGGCATATAATTAAATTCATATTGATCTATTACAGGATTAAAATGAGCATTCAGTTCTCCAACTAAATTATAATTATATGATCCAGAATCTAATAAAAATTCCATCATATGTCTACCGCCGAAGGTGCTAGTTCCTGGAAGGCTTTTAGCATCCTGTTGCATCTTAGCAATAACCGGTTGGATATTATTAGCATAAAATTCATAACCAATACCAGAAGTAATAGGTCTTGGTTTAAAGCCAAACGGTCCATAAGTATATTCCATATTAGTTCGCGCAGATTCTGATGCTCTTGGATTTAATGACTCTGATCCCTTTTGAGTTATAGAGATTTGATTCTCAAAAAATGGATTAACAACCTTTGGTAATTTAACTAAGAACTTTTTGCCCAAGCACTCTTCGGCAATGGATTTTACAAAGTCGTATACTTTCATGGCGTTTCTTAGATTACGCTTAGCTAACTTAGACATGTCTGGGGAAAAGAATAATGGCTTATAATTTTCCATAGTTTCTTCAATTAAGGATATCATATTATTAACATCGCCCTCACTGGCTTTTTCTGCTTTGTCTAAAAGGTCTTCTAGCATTTCTAAGTAATCAGCTTCAGCTTTATTTAGCTTTTTACCTACCGCTAGTAAATCTTTTAATCTATTTATTTCACTATTTAATATATGTTTAAAATTTGTTTTATCTACTGAGCCTAAAGACGCCATACCAGTTAATAAGCTAGTAAATCTACCCTGTATTTCAACAAGACCTCCCTCTGGAATTCCAATTTTAGTCATTCTCTTATAGTACAAAGGGTAACCATAAGGAGGATTACAAGGACTATATGGAAGCCCATCAGATCCAAACGGTTCTGGGGCATACGTATTAAATACAGATCTTGGAACTGTAACAGCATAATTATTACTAATACTTTCTATCGGTGGGAATCCAGATGGTGCAACAGCTTGTAAGAGTGCAGCAGAATCGGTGGCATCGCTATCCTCTATAGATTCTAAATAAATATCATTATATAATTGTAAAAATTGTTTCCATCTTTCAAAAGATACTAATGCGCATCTCAGTTCCATTTCTGTGGCTACGTAATATGACCCAACTCCATTAACGCCCAAGCTAGTAGCATCTAACAAAATTTGTTGATAGGCTCCAAATCCTTTTGGAATAGTAACTGCTCTATTTCCCAATAATCCATAGTAAGGTAAGATCTGTTGTTTAAGAGATGTTTCTAGTAACCACTGCTTACCGATAGACTCTGTTCCCAACCTATTTCTATCACTGTTGGACGAAAAGTAGTGCATATCAACTTCTTGCGCACCAACAACAAACTTATCTGTTGTAATATTAGATAGCTCAAATCCAACATCTTGATTTTCTGTATATATTCCGTAATAAGCTAAGCTATCTATATAACTCTTAATAGCCCCGTAATTGGGAGAACGAGATCTATTAATAGCATCTAATCGAATAATTCCAGATATAAGTTTAGATGGATTATTAATATTGTTTTGATTCCAAGAGTATATAAATGAACAAGCTGGATGATTTATAACCGGCAACAGTGTGACAAATAAATCATGACTAGTTATGTCGCATATCTCCAATGCTAGTTCCAGCATAGTTATTTGATCAAAATCAAGATAATACAAATCTGGAATTTCTGGAAGCGACCCAAAGTCTATCACATAATTAAATCCTCTAAAGTTAATGACTCCACCAAAACCCTTCGTTGCATATTCTAATGGAAGCTCCATATTATATTGCATTAAAGCGTTAACAGCTTGTTTTACTCTATAATAAGGTATTCCTTGTGGACCCCTTCTTGAAAAACCGGTGCCGGTCATGGGGAATGTGACTGTGCCTACAGGTAAGGTTGCTGGATAAGGAGTTGTTGTTGCGTTTGGGTTATATGTTGTAGTTGTAGTAGTGGTTAATGGTATATTAGAATAAGTATCATTGCCACGAAAAAATGTTTGACCAGATGGCAACGTATACTTAGTCAAAATGTTTTCAGTAGGTAATTTAGATTTAATAAAATTGATAGTATCGTCGCTTGGATTATATTCTAAAAATCCATAAATATTAAGAATATTGTGATGATTAAATATTGTTCCTGTATAATTATTTAAAATCAACACTGTGTTAGATAGTATTTCTCTTGGGTCAATAACTTGGATTGAAAACGTTGGACTACCTCCCGGACCTTTATTTTGTAAATAAGATTGTAAAATGCCACCAAACACTGTGTGATACTTTCCCCTGCTTGCACTTCTGATATATGATGAAATGTCAACATATGTTCCACTTCCACCGGCGGGGTTATAAAAATCTACTAATTGATTATTTTCAAGATTTTCAAAAGTTAAAGGATTGAAAGGGCCATCGTATACTGGATCAGTAAATACTGGAAAAGTATTCACTTTATACAAAGAATCAAAAGTTGACCTGTATGCTTCTTCAATAGTAGCTAAGTTCATTCCAAACTTAAAATAAACAGGAGAACCAACTGGTGGTGGGCTGAAAAAGTCACGAACGCCATTGTGATAAGGATCATCACCTCCACCAAGACCAGTTTGATCAGATTTATTATATTCATCATTAACTAGTTCTACTGATAATGTTGAACTATTATCACCGAAACCGCCATTAATACTAAAACTACGAATAGATGCTCCTAAGAAAGTTTGTTGAACAAAGCCTTTATCGCTCAATGACCAACCGGCAGAAGAGAAAGACGTTGGAATAGACCCGCTGGCTGGCCAATTAGTTCCAAAAAAGCCAGAATCTGGAACTACGCTATGAGAATATAGCTCTCCACCAGTGATACTGCTCGGATATGGATAAGATGTAGTATTTGTAGCAGTCATAAGATTAAATTTTCTTTATACCGATGAACCTTGAGGTGAAGTTGAAGACCAAGAAATTACATATTGGCAGCTATAATTAAATGATTGTGAAAGTGCCTGTTGTAAAATTACTAATTGTCCTGGATACATAACTATAAAACGATTAGCAAGTGAGCAACTGATACTAACATGTACATATAGTTTATCACTAGACCTATTAGTTATTCTGAATACACGACCATCGCGCCCCACAAATTCCGAATGGTAACCATTACTTGTACTGTATAAATCGCTGGATTGGATTATATTGGGAGATGAAATTGGCGCAGACTCAATTAATATGAAGTGTGTGCTAGGAGTAGTAGTAGGTTGATAAGTGGTAGTAGTAACAGATTGACCGCCATTAGGATTAGAAGCATTAGTTGTTGACGTTGAAGTTATGGTTCTAGTAGATATTTTTACTGATGGAGCAAATACGCTAGCTTGTGGCATACTTATTGCAGGGGTAACTGGCGCAGACGTTGTGGTTGTAGTAGTAGTAATAGATAATATGCCACTAGATCTGGATTTAGTATCATATAATTCAAATCTGCTTTCAGAGTATTTTAACAAATTATTAGGATTAATTGTAACTGCAACAGCATTTGCTCCACTTGGTAATTGGTAATGAACGTAAGAACCTGTAGAAATAAAATCTGTTATACCGCTTCCACTTGGACTAACTCCGTATCCATTCCAGCTATCAGAAAGAGAAAGAGAATAAACCCTCTTTAATCCAGATGCATTAAATATGTTAGGCTGTTGAGTAGTTGTGTAAAGTGGTGGGCTTGTGCTTGTTGTTGTAGTAGTTGTGGCTGGTATTGGAGTTGTATTAACCATATTAATTCTCTAGTTCATATGTCCAACTTAAATTTAAGTTATAAGTTCCGTCCATAGGATTCCACGATTCTTGCGGAGGATTAACAAAATATTTTCTAATACCTAGTTCGTAGGCTGGGCTGATAGCTTTAATCATATTATTTATATGTGTTCTAGCTGGTTCCCACATGGTAGGTTTACTTAATACGTATTGATTTCTATATAAAAATTGTAATTGTGCTGGATGTAAAGTGGTTGTTGTTGTAGTCGTTGTGGAACCGTTTGCAGGCGCTGGCGTTGTTGTCGTAGTGCGTCCATACTGAGTGTCAAATACTAGCTCTATAGATACATCTCTTTTGTATTCTGTCCTAGTTCCTAAATATTGTAAAACTGGACCGTTTGACCTACCAATTACAGGTATTGTCGCAAAAACATCTCCTGGATATGTATCGTTGATGGATATGCTACTGGATTTTAATCCACCAACATTGTCTATCAACGGTCTATTATCAAAATCTATATTATAAGTAATTTCACCAGTAAATTCATTATGACCAATAGATATTGATTTTGGCGTTGGATTAATATCAAAGTTGACTAATTTTCTCGCTCTTTTGTATAAATCAGATGTTATCCCAAACGTTCCTTGGTTGCTAATAAGGTTATATTTATTAATTGCATTTTGATATGGTGTAACATGAACAGTAGACCTATAATCTCCACCATAAATGTATCCGCTTGGCGGCATACTAGATAAGCCCTTAACTGTACCGTTGACAGATATGGTAGTTAAAGTATCTTCTGCCGAGGAACCGATAGAAGATGAATAGTTTTCATAAGCCGTTCCGCTAGATAGCAACCAAGTATCAACGATGTTATAGCTACCAGTAGACACATCGAAGCTTTCGCTTCTAGAATGATTAAAACCACCATACATTTGTGCTGATAAATATATAAATCCACTACCAAAATAATGACCAGCCGTCCAGCTTTGAGATGGCAAATCGGAATGTTGACGAGTTATTGCACTGTCATCATGCAAATATCCATTATAATTATGGCTATATTTATCTAAATATTTTTTAAGAAAACCCCTAGCTTGAGCAAAAGCTTCTCCACCTTGATTTGGCGCAAGGCAATCAGAGATACGTTTACCAGTAGCAGATAAATTTCTAGTTAATCTATATGTTCTAGTTACAGCGTCGTTTGGCGCGGAGTTTCCACCATTGCTATAAGGTGGAGTAATACCATTTCCATCTTGTGGCTCTAAAGACCAATTCTCAGAAAAATCAGAAACAATACCTCCATATTTATTTATATAATCTGGTATAGATACACCGCTTGTATCTTCTATATTAATATTAATAATTCCTTGACCATAGCTATTCATAGCTATAATCTTATCTTCCTTATTGAGCAAGAAATCAGTTTCTAACGTAATCGAATACCTACATGTGTCTACCCATACCCCTTCTTCAAAAGATATAGACGTTAGCTTTGGATAAAATTGAATTACCGGCTCATTTCCATCAATAGAAGAAACTTCTACCCTGTTGCAACTGTCTGCAAACAAGCTTCTTAAAGCTACTTGTTTTGATAAAATGCTACCAAGGCGACCACTTGCTGGAATAGTCTGGCTACTTGGTCTAGGATCATACTGGTTAGCAAACGAAGATGGTGAACTAGATAGGGTAGGACTATTAGTATATGGAGAACCCTCATCGGCTATAATGGAGCCATTAAGAGTAATAGTATAAGATCCACCAGCATTTCCAGTGGCAGTATTAGTAGAATTCCAATCTATATTCATTAATGGGCATGGCCTAATCACTTTAGCTGTGCCAGCTTTATCATATACTATAATCATTATTTTCCTCTAATTCGCATGTTAAGCGACTGATTTTCACTTCCTGTCCCACTGGCGGTAAATAAACTCAAACCAGAACTAGAAACCGTAATCGGATCTGGACAATCTGTATATAGATACAGGCCAGAAGGACTACTGGATACAATATCTTTGACCGCTCCAGTGAACATTCCTATGTTATTATACACAATTGCTGAATCATCTACTTGTGTAAATATATTCATATTTTCTACTTCTGGAGGATTATTAGATAGGACATACAGGCTCATAATACCGCTATTTGGAGTACCATATGCATACTGACCGTTAACTGACTTAATAAATGGCCTATGCTGTATAAATCCTTTAGCTACTGGGTCTTGACCAGAAGCCTCTAAGAAAATCTGACCCCTTGTATCTGTATAGATTATTCCACTAGCATAATATGATTTATTATTAGATTGCCCATTTGTGACTTCTAAAAATACATTCGGATACCAATTTTGATCTATTTCTCCAAAGACTCTAGCTTGAATAAATGCGTCTGGACTTTGAATAGAAGGGGTTTGTTGACGCAGCATAATATCAGCCGTATAAACTTCACCGCTATTCACTAAAGATCCAACACATAACGTATAATCAGCATCAGTTCTATTACTTCTATCTATACTAACAGCGCATCCAAACCTACCACTATCTTCTGTAAAACCAAACATTTCTGGAGTCAATTTTTCTACTAATGACCAATTTTGGGTTTTTGTGGCCCAATCAACAATGCTATTTTCAAATAAATATACTGCGCCATTATCTTGTACTCCAGATTCTAAAAATTCTGTTACTATCCTAGATGGTATATAAAATTCTGGATTAAATGATTTTCTAATAAATTCTCCAGAACCATTAGTATAAATATTACTAAAATTATGATTTGGTGTGCCAACGGCTATAATATCACTAGATATATCTAAAGATATTCCAAACCTATCTGAACTTGATCCACTTACTCCTACGTGTAAACTATCTGGCCTTAGTTTTTGTATACATTCCCAAGGAGTGGTTAATCCGTGATATCCAGAGCCTTTAAAAGTTTGTTCAAAAATATATACCGCCCCAGCGCCTCCATCATATCCAACTTTTAGTCCAGAGTTAGCAGAATGATAAGCCCAATCACCAATACTGTTATTACTAAATGCTGATCCTGGCGATCCAACTACAACTTTATTTTTATGAATACTAATATCGTATCCAAATAAATCTCCCTTATATAAATTAGTAAATTTATCAAAATCTAGATAATCATATCCTTTATCCTTCATTAACTTTGGTAAGCCGCCTTTGTAATTAGCATCAGAGTAAAGTTGACCATCTATTATACCGCTAAACTTAGCGGTAGATCCTGCTAAATTTTGTTTTGCCACAAATGTAGCTATTTCTTGACGCTTTTTTTCTGCTCTCATTTGTTCTATAATTTCTGGATTTCCAATCTTTGGAATTTCAGCATATGGCGTCATTGGATCTTTTACAAATGCTGGATCATATCTAGACTCATTATTATTAAACGAAGAAAATCCTAAACTAGAACTTGCCGACATGTATCCACCATTAAATAGTTTGTTAATTCCAGAATTATGTGGAGCTAATGTTAGATATTTTGCTGGACTTCCTCTTTCTGGAGAAACAATTTTAGTTATAGTGTCAAATGATCTTCCTCTATTTGCGTTTCCAAAAAATGTTTCTGGATATAAGCTACGCAAAAATGTTACAGATTCTCTAGACGCTCTATAGAATTCATCTCCCATACATTTACCCTGTACCAAAGATGAATCTGAAATTAATGTAATCCTAGAGCGATTATAACCAACATCGAAAGAAGAAAAATGTTCTATTTCTTGAGCAACAACTACTGGGCCATCGGCAATCCATTGATTATTTAAATTTTGTTCAAAACATTTGTTGCCATTACAATATTGATCATTTCTATTACTAATATGCGCAAATCTTGTACTAGTAAAAGAAAACTCTGGCTGCGCTGGAGACATTTCTATAAGTTCAAATCTATCAAACACTTTATAAGATTGAGAAGATGACGTTTTAGTATTAATGATTGGTGCTAATACGCCGGATATAGCCATTAATCTAGTGGTTTTTGGTATAAAGTCGCTAGTTATTAAAGGGAATCTATTATTATATGCAGATATATAAATAGAAATTTCACCAGATGTTGCCTGTATATCAAAATGCTTAGTAGAAGATTTGTTAATGGTTACACTGGTTAATGAGCTATCAATACCAATGCGTTCCATAGAATAACCGTTTTCTAAAGTTATCGTAGTCATATCTGAACCGGCATATGTTGGTAGACCGTATGCGCGAGTAACATTATCTATATAGATTCTTATTGGCTCTAATTCTGTTGGGGATTCTGATATATTTGTAAAAAATAGTCTATATCCAGAATTTGGGATTGATGGAAAAGTGACTTTGGTTATTCCACTATCAAATCTCCAGTAACCAGCCGTATCAAGTTTAGTTTGATATATTTCTTGTGTAGAGTGGGCGAGGGGCGACAACCCATTAATCAATTTAATTGGAATAAATTGTAAACTACTTATAGAGAAAGAATCTATTTTACTTTTTCTATCATGTCCATTGGCTATGTATGTATTTGGATTTACTCTTAATGCTCCCATTGGCACTCCTGCTGTAGCAAATTTTTCATCAGCAAATAAATATAATGGTTCTAATTTACTATTTAAAATTGATAATAATTCTGACACTAGTCTTGCTTGGGTTGATTTATTGCTATAAGTAATAATTAACTTTTTATTTGATAGCCTTAACCACGACAACAATTCTTGCAGTTGTTGAGGGCTTGGTAATTGAATTGGGTCTGCTATCCAGCAAACGTCATGACTAGGAGATATTGTTGGCACATTTAGTTCAACGCTATTGTTAGAATTAGTAAATACTTCATATAATATAGAATTAGGATTAGCAGAAATAAAACTGCTATGACCTGTCCATCCGCCCAATTGAGCAATTCTAGACTCGCCCCGCTTGAAAGGCTGTGATACAAGATTGATATAAAAGTATAGATTTTTATCACCAAAACCAGACATTAATGAGCTTGAGCTTTCAGTATCGGTAGATGCTATACATACAATTCTAGAATTATTTATAAATGTTTCTTCTACCGCAAAATAAGATAATTCTGAAACTAATTCATTACCTTTCAATACTTCTTGTTCCGATATAGCGTTTGATTGCAATAAAGCTTGCCTATCTTCAAAAGATTCTGGAGTATAAAACTTCTGAGTACTATTGCTAGCACTGGCATTATAATTAATACTAGTATAATTAGAAGTTCCAGAGTTCCATATTATGCTAACATCAGAGGAAATATTATTCTCATCAAATAAGGCTCTTTCTGTAATAGATGTAGATATTTCTTCTCTAAATATTGCTATATTTCCAGACACTGCCGGTTTTGCTGGTATAGTAATGGTTTCAGTTACTAAAGAAGCCGCAGCTAATAAAGGAACCGGTTCTTGATTTGGTAAATCTTTATAAATTGGTGGACCATTCAATGCACAAGAGGAAGCGTCATAAGTTTTAAACAGTGTTGGCCAATTAACTGGAATAAATATGGTTTTTAATTGATCGTTTAAACATTTATGATTCCATTGCGCTCTTAAATCTCCAATGTGTTTAAGTGGTAATTCACATTTAGTATTAGCTGGTGTTGGGTCCATATACATTGATATAGTTTTATTAAAAGAATCTTGATTAGAATCATTACAAGGCATATATAGTTCAAACTCTGGATCTTCAAGATTCATTCTAATATCCGCAACCCCATAAGCATTAAGATTTTGAGGTATTATATAACTATGAGTTGCATTGGTTGGAATAAATGATGGAATGACCTTGCCACACCCAGAAGGCATCATCAATGCTTCAGCATAATTTCTAGCTGGAACCAAAGTCATTCTAGATTTTATATGTAATAATATTTTATTAATAATTTTATTAGAATCTGCATAGGCTCCATTTTGTTCCCAAGAAGGATCATTTCCAACCAAGACCAAGTTCCTATCACCCAAAGCTAACCAAGATGAAATATTTTCTAAAACTTCTTCACTAAGGGCGTCCACTGCTGGAGTTATTATGAAAGCCAAGCCAGCATCCTCTGGTATCTTAACCTCAGAAAAATCTGTTTTTCTAAAGTTTTTATCTCTAAATATATTAGATAAATATCCAAAATGTCCAGAATCTATAGGATCGCCTATGTCTTCTTGCAAATTTCCAAATTTACCAAATTCAACAACAGAGTTGTGTGGATAATATTTTCTAGACTCTAATAGTGTTACTGATCCAGCATTTACAGTAGCATCCCAAGAAGGAGTTATTGAAGTTGTAGATAGTAACGGTCCTCTATATCCATCGTTCTGATAATAAACTCTAGCATCTCCACCTTTATTAAAACTGTCAGTTGGGGAACCCACCGCTACAAGTCTACCGTCTTCACTAACGGCAACGCTGTATCCGCACCTTGGGGTTGGGGCAAAGTTATCTATAATAAATTCCCAATCGTCAGCATCTTTTTGCTCTCTATTTTCTGGCAATGTTAATATAATTGATTGTCCATTATAAATATTTGATAATTGATATTCTGATATGCTAAGAAATTTTCTAGCTTCTAATTTTTCAGTCGATGTTAATGAACAATATAGCATCTTATTAGCAGATACTATATTCATAGTATTTAACCACTCTTGCAAAGAAGATATCAAAGATGTATATCTTAAATTATTTCCACCAACAAGGGAGCTTTTATTATAAAGCCAAGTATGTAAAGAAGAATATAATCTATCTTTTTCTTCTTTTTTATATTCATAAATCTGACATGCTTGGCTAATGTATGGAGATCCAATAGCAATAACTTCTGAGTTTTCACTAATCGCTACAGCATGACCAAATCTATCTGGAGTATCGTATATAATATTTGGTGATTGTATTTCTTGAATACAATTCCAATATCCGCTCTCTTTTTCAAAAATAAACACGCTGCCACCGCTTGGTGGAGGATAATTAAACTGAGAAAGGTTAGAATTGAATGCTTCTGGTCCGACACCGGAAGTAAAAAATCTAACTTGATTTTCTTTTACTAGTCTTCCTGTGTCTAGAACATAATCTAAAATTTTCTTACTGTTATCTATCCAATCTTCGCTATCGTCAGAAGCAAATTCTACACATTGCCCAGAAGATGGAACTCCATAAAAATCTTTTAATCCGCTGGCAAAGCTATATTCTCCAAAATAAGAAATAAAACGATTTAGTGCTGGAGAAACAGCTTCTTTGCCTAAAGATGCGCTATCATCAACATATATACCAAGAATAACTGGTATATTATTATTTAGTTTTGATTCATCATATGGATAAGCTTCGTGAAAAGCGCTCTTAATGTCATTAAATATTAAGTTTGTTCTTTCTTCGCTGAGTATACCTTGATTTCTAGCTATTCTCTTTTTTACAATATAGTTTGGCTTTGGCTCTGGGAAATCTTCTAATTGTCTATTGGAATAATCAGCAATTGGTTCACATATAATAAGTTTAACATCAAATTTTACAGGGGGATCTGAAAAATATTGAAAGATTAAATCTTTATTCTGTATAGCTCTCTGTATCTCGTAATGCTCTATTCTATCAAATGTATTATATCTATTTTTTTTGTAAATAATTGGAGTAAACTCGTCAGTAAATATCATTAATCCTATTTGGACGCCAGAAGATGATAGTTCTTCAAAGCTTCTGTGCTTCCATTGTGCGCTAGGTGCCCCAACTACTAATATTTTTCTGTCACTTTCTCCTATTGACGGATCGCCACTTGATGTTACGGCTAGATCCAAAGAGTGACCAAACTCTCTTCCCTCTTGACCCACCATCCATAATCTTTCTTCTACTGGTAGAGGCATGTCAATGCCGCCTATTTTATTTGTATATCTTACATTGTAGTAATCTTTAATAAAACCGGATGGAAGAGTAATAATTTCATCAAGAAGCCAAGGAGACTTATGTTTTTCTTCTGGCCAACTATATCCAGAAGGTCTATCTTCTCTGCGATAAACGTGTACTGATCCCGTTTTCTCTAAATTAAAAGTTACCGTATTACCAGAAGCGTCAAGTTCTGAATAGGTAATAGTATCAAATGGAGAACCAGCAGCTAAATAATTTTTCTTTACACTGACAGCTTTGCCATATTTTTGAGAATTGTGCGGAAGAGTATGTCCAGAGTAATTTACAAAATCATTAGAGCCATACTCTACTTCTGTAAACTCTAGCGGGGTGTTGATAGCTCCACCGCTACCAGTTTTGCCTTCAATTACTATAGAATATGGAGCATTTGGTATTAACCCATCATACTTTCTAATGCCATAAAAATTTCCGCTATATCCAACTGGAGTATTAAATCCACTAGATTCAAGATTGGTGTAAGTATTTTTAGCTCTTAGAATACCACCATCAACGCACTCGCTGGGAGCGGCCCATTTTAAATCGTGTAAAACCACAGGCGTTTCAGAGCATTTTTTAGTCATTGACAGTCTCCATAACAAATGATATCCACACCCCTAATTTCGTCATTTGCCTCTAAGAAAGCTTTATCATTATCAAGGCTTGTAATAGATTTACCAACATTATCAGAAGTCCACATAATAACGCCTTGTTGATTAATTTGTTGATTAAAAGCTGGATAGTTTATAGTAAATAGTCCAACCGAACTTTCAATAGATTCGTATGATCCTACACATTGTAAATATAGGTTAAAATCATTACCGAAAGAAACAATATCTTTTAATCCGTCTATTACTAAATTCATAGTAGCCAATGGATAGTTATCTTCCACTGGACTTCTAGAGTTCACAAATATATTTACACTATTTAATATCGTTTCTGCTACTTTGTTACTTGCAAAAAGACCAATTTGTTGTGATTGAGATGGATAGCTTTCTTGAACATGAGTATTTAATGGTAGAATTTGATAATCAAATTTCTCATTAGCTATTAGGAACAATCCTAGTTCTGGTACAAAAGATTCATCATTTGGAGATATTGATCCAAAATTATTATTAGTAAATGAAGAAATTCTGCCAATATTTAAGCAAGATAACCCTAAATTAGCATTTCTGTTATACGCACTAGTGGTAAACATATTGACGGCGACATTGTGAGTATCAATAGGCTTGCCATCAGTCGAAAGGTTTAATGAAGCATATAAGGGAGATAATCCAGCGGTATGTAAGTTAATGGTATTGAGAGCTTTTTTCTCACCGCTAGATACTAAGTTGAGTATAGAATTGCTATCTTCTTTTTTCAAAATAGCGTCTTGTAACTTAACGTTCGCGGCGTGTATCTTGATAGAAGATTCAAACGGGCTTCCAGAAGGATAAACAATGTCATACTGTAAAAACATATCATTTATATCATAAGAATAATACTTATGATCAAATTCTGATATGAGTTGATCATTATTAAAATTAGACCATTTTTCTGACCTGTCTAATATGTCTTTATGATTAAACGTACTGATTAATTTATGTATATTGCCAGAAGATCTAATGTAATACGTAGACCTATTAATAAGACCCAAGTTCTTAGTGCTGGGTCGGTTACTATCATCTTTCTTTGTTGTGTATAAGCTTACAATAAACTTGGGGCCAATCTCGCCATCTTTCCAAATTAAATTATTAAGAGTTTGATGTTCAATTATTGTTTCTACACAAATGGCTCTTTCAGCAAAGTTGTAATCTCTTGGTAAAGCTTTGCTTACTCTTGAATTTGCAAACATAAAATTATTGTCAACATTGGACAGACTGAATCTTACAAAGTCATTTTCTATCTGTGTGTGATATGAAACGCCATCTAGGTTAATAGACGAAGGGGTTGGTAATAGATTACTTATCTGCAAATATCCGCTACCACTATGATTAAGATTATGAACAATATAATCATCTCCATCTCTCTTTGTCATCCTAAAAAAGTCTGCTGAGAAATGTCCATAGTTGTAATCTCCTAAAAGCCACTTATCTGTATCGTCATCAATAAAATCATATAATTTATATCTATTATTTGATTGAGATCTGATGCTATCAAAAAATGATGAAACAGAAATTTGTTTATTAGATTTTATAGGATTATTAGAAACAATATTACATCCAAAATTAGATCCATCAGATAACCCTAATTCAGATAAGAATATTGGCAAATTCACATCGTTATTGTTAATACGGCCAATAACTATTCCAGATCCAATTTGCTCAATGTTGAATTCGCTAGATTCTGCTCTTAATATAGTAAAATTATCTATAGACTCATTATCTGTATAGATACGTAATTTTTTAGAATTATTATCATTATATGTAATTAATAAAGAAAGTGGATATGTATATTCGCTATAGTGAGCAGTATCACTTATAGAGATATAATTATCATTTGTGTCTTTACATGTTACATTTAAGTAGCCATTGCCATATTTAATAGTTAGATTATTAGTGGTGTCTCCAGATATATTACCAAAAGTAGCGATAACGCCAGAATTAAATAAATCATAACTATTACTAATGGCTTGATTTGATGGAGTAAATCTAATATAACATGCAAATCCATTCTTATAATTAAATGGCGTAGAGTTGTCTGTTAATCTTGGTAAATTGCCAAATCTACCCACATTGACAAATCGATCAAAACTATCGTTAATAGTAATATTAATATTTTGTTGACTATTAGTTTTTGTCCAATCTATAGTTTTATTTGGTGTTGGTTCTGAGAAAATTGATGAATTATTTAGTCTATATCCTATATTCTGATCTTGAATTTTAGCAGTAATGCCACCAAGCCACACTAGAGTATTTGTAGAATTAGAAGAGGGTGTATTGGGTATAGATTCTCTAGATATTAAATGTACTAAACCGCTTGGATATAGTAGATTAAATATTTCTTCAATATGATTAAAGTTATAATAACCGTAAGTAAATGGATTATCTGATGGTGGATTGTAAAAGTCGGCAGAAAATTGATCTGGATTAAATGGACCCCAAACAACGTTACCATCTACGCCCTTCCATCTATTAGAATAATTAGTAGTCACTCCGCTAGAATAAGAATAGGCATGTGGTAGTGGTGCCAAGCTAGAACTATTAATATTGTGAATGATCTGTGTTCCAGAGGAACTGGATGGCAATAGCTTTAAGTTTCTTAATACAAGTTCACTAGATTGCGCTTGACCAAATGTGTGTAGCTGTAAAGCGTTAGATGGCTTGTATGTTACGACTAAATATGCTGTAGATATAGAAGCTCCACTTGGAATTGGATAAAGATCTATATAAAGATTTTCAAACATAGGACTAATATTATACGCCCTAGATTTACCAATACTTACTTGGTCTTCGTAAATTTCTAATGGTATAACATATTCTTGAAACGAAGTAGAGGTTACAAGTGGAGCATTATTAATAATATAATGATCACCGGCTGGATTTGTAATTTCATTTTCTTGAAAATATTGATTCTTGGTTGACAATGGATTGGTAGATATGCCAAGATCATCAATGTTATTAAGGCCAGATATAGTAGCTATATTGCCAGCAAAATGGTTGTTATTACTAGCAACGTTTTGTAAAAATGAGTTCTTGCGCGACGTAACGTTTAATAAACCGTCATCACTATAACCAATAACGTCTAATGGATAACTATTTGAGCCAGCGACTTTCTTTGCCACTACCCTCAGTTCTATTTGATCAACAGTGAAATAATTGTCTGTTTCTGATACATATTGTAATTCAGCAGTATCAAATGCATTATTGTCTCCACCAAATGAGAATGCGCCATCAGAATAAGAAACAACTGACTGTGGCGGTCTGTGACTAAATTTTAGTGTTAGGCGACCGCTATCTATGGGAGAAGAATTATCATATAAAGTAATAAAATTATATGGGGCATCATCTTGTAGCTTAGAAGATAGATATTTTATACCAGAAGCGTAGTCGTTATAAGCATAGATACTAGTATTCCCAACTAGTGTTCTCCATGAACTAAGGCCGCTGGGAAAAATTCCTAAATCAAATCCACTAGCTAATATTTCTGACGGATAAATATTTCGAACAGTTCTTTGGCCAGTTGGTTTTACTTCTGAGTGGAATGATAGATAATTATCCCTTATCACTCCAACGCTTCCACTACCACAAATTTCAATAGCTGATATTCTTATACTATTATTAGGATTTAAATTAAAACCTTGATTTTGTGTTGATAGTGGAGAACCTGCGTATGATAAATAATCATTAATATATCCAGATGTTTGTAAAACCTCTACCTTACAAGTGTCTTCATAGCCTTTACTAAATCCTTCTGAGAATGGATCATCAAGACAGTCTATGTCAAAATCTAAGTTTAAGGTATACCCGCTAGGCAAACCAAAAATGGGATATCCACTATACCAAGAGTAACCAGAAGCAGGGTTAACTTCTGCATGAGTGATATATGTTGCAAACTTACCATCACCCCTTAACGTAATGTCTTTATATTGAGAAATTAAATTGCCAGATGGGTCTTGTAAAGATATATTAGATATCGAATACTGTGGCGGAATGTCAGAAGAAAAATCAGACAGTGGAGCAAACGCCCTTAATACCAAAACGCTATCTTTGATGTCGGCTACTGGTGGAGTTATTTCACACTTATATCTAAACTTGCCCTTTGTAAACACGGATGATGGCTGTATATAGCTAGAATGGTCATCTGATATTATACGGCTACCAGAAGATCCATGTCTTATATAATCACCGGTAAAAACACCCTCATCAACATAAGAATATAAATTATTTGTATTGAGGTCTTTGTTGATAAAGAAACTATTATTCTGCTCTATTGTGATGTCTTTAATTGGATAAAGTTTTTGATTATACTTAGAAGTATCTATAGATTTAGATGCATAAAATTTGTCAACAGAGTTTATTTTGAATATTGGATTACCAGATAGCTTTGTTATCGCATTATGAGATAGTCTAAAATTTGCTTTTATATTAGTTTCTGGTTTTGTTATAAGTTCTCTTAAATTCATAGAAGCATTATGAAATGCCTTAACAGTTCCTTGCGCAGAAATTTTGGCAAATCTTGGAACATCAGAAGAATTATTAGGCTTAATAGAGGATAGGCCGATTAGTCTACTAGGAATAGAGCAAGAAACATTCATCATAGCTTTGATAGAGCTAGACTGACTTAGTTTTGTGGTCTGATTTTTAGCAAATGATAGACATACAGTAGACATAATTTACTTACCAAGAACTGTTTGTGATTTCACAATGTTACCACCGGGACCAACTCTATAATTTCCTAATTCTTTAGCTAGTTGATCAAAGAGTTCTTTCTGTATTTGATCTTTAAGCGTAGACAAGAATGAAGCTCCTTGGAAGTTAACATTAATATTAGCTGTCTCTAGTTTAATCTGGAATTTAGTATTTTGTAAGTTTGTAATATTAGCAGATAGATCTTTATTAAATGTATTTAATGCACTAGCAAGATTGCTGACCACCTGTGGATCAAGATTCACTGGTTGCATTCCGGTTAACATGGACATTAACTTGCCAACAAGTCCACCATCTGATAGATACTGTGTTCCACCGCGAATCTTGCCGCCACGATTAGCATATGCGGTGCCGCTACCAGAAACATGATTTCCACTATTTATAGCTTTTAGTAGTTGTAGATTATTCTGCGTAGCCCTTCTATTTACAACAAACTCTCCAGGAGTTAACATTGCTGGAACAGTATCTGTTCCGCGTGGAACAAACATGCCTCTACTAGCATAAACCATTCCTCCGCGAGCAAATCCAGATGCGGCCTCATTTCCGCGTTGTATAATTTCTTCTAGCTTAATATTAGCTTGAGATACAATAATCTCGGCTGTATTTAACTCCATTTGTGCCATATCTATGCCAACCTGTCCAGTTTCACTTAAAACTCCACCAAGTTCTCGTATTCTTGCTCTCTTTCCTTCTTCTTCCGGTGTTGTTCCAGCTAGAGACTGAGCGGCGAATGGGCTTTGAATTCCTCTCGCAGCTAAAGCAGATTGAGCAGCCATTTCTCCAAGACCACCAGCGCCAGATAATTGTACTCCATATAGAGACTGAACACCAGCCTCCATTTGTCTTTGAATATCTTGGAAAGCTGACGCTAAAGCAGAGGCTCCAAATTGATTGATTAAACTTTCATTTCCAGTTGCAATAGCAGCCGTAGCACCAACTGCTGCTTGTTGTTCAAAGAACTTTTCTATATCGCCAGAAATCAACGATTCCATTGACTGCTTTTCTAATTTATTCTTTTCTTGAATAATCTTAAGCTCATCTTGTTCTAGCTTAATTAATGATCTGATAGTATCTATTTGTGTTCTATAAGCTTTTTGTAAATCTCTTTGTTGTTCAGAAGCTTCAACGCCAGAAGCTCCTTGCAATCCGCCCTCTGTTCTTGCTCTTTCCTCATAAGTAGCTGCGCCAGCCCTGAGTTCTATATTTCTGCGTCTAAGTTCTTCTGCGCTACCACTTCTGAAACCACTTAGACCTAGACGGTCGCCCTCAACATTAGCTTTTCCAAGAATGACCCCTCTTCTTTCCGCTCCGGTAACGGCCATGCCGCCAGCACCAGCTTGTACTTCTCGTCCCTCTAGGTATAAATCTAATGCTTCTTGTTGTGCTTCAACTAACTTTCTTTCTGCTTCTATTCTCTTTTGAGTTAATTGAATAATTACCTGTTCGGCCTTTTGTCTTTCTTGAGCAATTTTAATTATGCTTTCAATTTGTTTTTGTTGAGCTTCTCCTAATTTATTGCCAAATACTTCATAATTTCCACCGATTATTTGATCAATTTCGTCATCTGTAAGATTAATACCCTCTATAGCTTTCTTAAGATTTTCCTTTGCTGGACCACCAACTAGATTAGAAAGTTCTGTAGCTAGCTCCTTTCTAAAATCTTCAGCATTTAATCCTTTAAAAGCTTTGTCTCCTATTCTTTGTCTAACATTTTCAAATGCTTGAGAATATTTTTGCTGAGCAGCAACGAAAGCGTTGGTATTATTTTCAAACTTAGACACAAACGCTGGAGAAACTCCTAATTTTTCTAAATTTTGCGCAACATTAGATACTGCATTTTTAATGTCTGTAGGATCCATAGCTTGAGCGGCACTGCTAACAGCTTCTCTTAAAAACTCTGCGTCGGAAACAAACGCTGAAGAACCAGCCTCAAAACTAGAAGCAAACCTCGCCATGCTCGCTGACATAGCTGTGGATGTTGCTTCCGCTCCACGTAAACCTAAATTCATTGCCTCAAATGATGCTTTAGCTCTAGCAACTTCTTTTTCAAGATTAAGTAATTCAGAGTTAATTTGATCTACTTGTCCCTTAAGTTGAATAAATGCTTCTTGCGCTGCTGCTGCACCCTCAGCGTCACCAGCCTTAGCTAAATTAGTTGCTTTGTCACTTAAATCTCGTAATCTTTGTAATTTATCATCTCTAGTACCAATTCCTAGGGCTTCTCTTCTCACCCGTTCTGGATCTTGACCTCTCGCCAAACCAGAACGTATAGCTGCTTGTCTGGCTGGAGACTGTAATTCAAAAGCTCTAGCTTGACCCTCATTGCTCTTTCTAATCATCTCTGCGCTTTGTTCACCAAGTTTATCGTCTCTTTCTTGTGCAGAATCAACATACCCAAAAGTGGCTGTAGCTCTAACGTCTCGGAAATATCCTCCCCAAGTTCTATTTCCATTTTTATCATATTGCCTATTTTCTGTATTAGATTGAGCAAAGTCTAAAGCTCTATTTTGTTGTATTGTGGCGGATTCAGTAGAGGTTCTAATTCTAGCTAATGCTTCTGATGCGGTTATAGTTCCTCTCTCAAAATCCTGCATCGCCGTGGTTGCTGTTTTTTGAGCTTGATCAAGAGATTTCTGCGTACTTATTGCTCCAGCTTGCGCAGCCGCCAAGTCAACAGCACTTTTTGTTGTTGTTTCAAAATTTGATGCTACTCCAACTAAGCCAGTACCCAAACCAACTAAAGCTCCCACAGCGGTGCCAACGACAGGAATAAAACTTCCAATTGCAGCGCCAGCAGCAGTAGCTGCTACTACTCCACCAGCAGACCCCGCTCCGCGCTGAAAATTACTTTTTTCTAAAGCTACAGACTTAGCTTCTTCAACATTGCCGGATTTTATTGCTTTATTAAGTCTTCCTTCAAAATTATAAATACTTTCGGCTATAGCATTAAAGGCGGCTTGTGCTAGTGCCGCTCCACCAACAACTGCAAGCAAGGGGCCAGCGAGCTTTGCAAGCCCATTAGCTGTACCAGTTAATAATCCAGCTAAATCTTTACTGCCACCAACTCCTCTGACAGTATTGAAAACAGCTTGTTTTCCACCATTTCCAATTCCTCCACCGCTAAAGAAGTTCATTAAGGCTTGTTTTTTCATGCTAACACCAAAGGCTTCTAGCGCAGTCATTGTCGCAAAAACAGTTGTTACACAACCAAGCAAAGAATGGCTTAATTTTGTCAGAGCGCCACTGCTTTCATCAACTGCTGGTAAAAATCCTTGAAGCAAGCTTGTTGCCATAGATGCAGCAAACATTTTATTATCTGATATCATCCCTCCCGATCCACGACTATTATTTACGCCAGCCGATCCGCCCACGCCGCCGCCAGTTCCGCCAGATCTAGCACCAACCGTTCCACCCACTGTAGACCACGGATTAGACGGTCCAGTGGGGCTAGTTGGTGCAGTAGCTGGTCTACTACTTGTAGATGTTTTTGAAGAAGATGCAGAAGAATTTTTTGCTTTAGTATCATTATCAAGAGCTTTAATATAACGAGCCATAGCAGCTTGAATTTCTGCGTCTGACTTTCCTTGTCTTTGTAAAGAGCTAATATATTCAGAATATTTTAGAGCTATTTTTTCTTGAGCAGTTTGCGTTCTATTGTTTGCTATAGCATTAGCTCTAACAGAATCTACAAGAGCGGGAACAACCGTTTGTATGTTGGCAAATGCTAACCTTGTTTTAGCGGTTTCTGACCCAAGACCTCTTATTAGATCTGATACTGAAAATACTGTTTTTTCTAAAATACCAAAAATTCTAGGATTGATACCAAACGCTTGAGATCCAACGCGATCAAAAGATGGTTTTACTCCAGTTCCGGCAGTACCCGTGGCAAATCTTTGAACAACTCCACCCTTTGCATATCTACCAACCTTATTCATACGATTTAACGCACCGTACCCAATATTCTGCGCAGATGCACGATTAATAACAAATTCACCAGGAGTTAGTAGTGCTGGAACAGTATCTGTACCAACGCCGCCACCAGTGGCAAAGCCTCGCCTTCTCTGTCTTGCGGCTAAGAAGCCCTTTTGCCTTTCGCTGCCACCCTCATACTCTCTAGTCGCTAAACCCTGCTTTTGCCTAAAAGTTTCTATGCGGTCTTGCTTTTCAAGTTTTGCCGCCATAGTTTTTTGATAAAGAGCAGAGTCTGGTGGTCTATATGAAAGTAAACCAAACTGTTTTTCAAGATCATAATATTCTAACGCTAAGCTCTCAGCGCCAGTTCTGGGATTTATTTTTCTTTCTTGCATTAACTCCTTTAACTTGTCTAAAGTTATGCCCTTACGCTTTGCGGCAGCTTTCATATCATCTATGCTATATCGCAAAGACCCAACAGTAAATAGTTCTGGTCCACCAACTTCGCCACCGGTTGCAAATTTTTGTATTAAACCACCAAAATGTTTCTTTTGAATTTTTATGCCAGATAATACGCCATTATTAATAGAATTAATTATTTTACTAGAAATGCTACCGCTTCCAGCATCTCCATCTATGATTTTACTAGAATAAGACGCCTTTGCATCAGCTTGTTTTAGTTTAGAAATGCCGGTTTCATTTCCAAATAAAGCTGCTAATCTTTTTCTACTACCCTGTAAAGATGAGGATGGGAAATCAAAAACGGCATTGCCAGAAGCAGGCTTTGCGCCAGTTAAAGCGTCTATAACTCCTTCGTATAGATATCCAGACGTTGTTCTAATAGCTCCAGCGTCAGATTGAATACGCTTGGCGGCAGACGAAAGCAAAGCATCATTACTGTCAATAGGTGGAATATCTAATAACTTTTTAGAAGATACCTCGTTAGCAACAGACATTACTGCTTCTGATAATTTATTTTTTACATTGCTTTGAATAATTTGACTCAAAGATCCAGACTGTATATCGCCAATAGAAGGATAAAATGTCTGTATTTGTCCAGCTTGAAGAATACCCTTGGCAGAAAATGTGTCTGGCTTGCCAGCCATTTTATCGCCCTTATTTTTATAAGGATTTACTCCATTTAATGACAATAATTTAGGATTTGTTATATCAAATGTTTTTTGTTTAAATGGTTTTAATCCGTCTGGAGTTCCTTCTTTGTTCATAAAGAAAGCTCCAATATTTCCGGGATCTACTGAAAACATTAATTCATCTTTATCTCTTCCAGATGTAAATTTCTTTTTCTTAGTTTGGCTTTCTGTTTTTTGTATTTTCTGTGCGCCTCTAGCTCTTGCCAATTTTTGAGCCATAGTCATTGGCCCGCCGTCTTCATATCTATTCTCATTCATCGCCGCCAAATTAGCAGCACCCAACTTTTGAACACTACTCTTTCGTATAACGAATTCTCCAGGACTTAACATGGCAGGAACAGTATCTCTATTACCAGTTCCGGGAACCATGCCACCCCTAGCAAAATGGTGAACTTTGCCACCCTTGTTGAAGGTTCTAGCGGAAGCTAAACCTCCACCAATCCCGCCAAGAAAAGAACCAAGACCTCTAGCTATTCTAATAGCAGCTAAAGCTCCTAATAATGGAAGTAGTGGCTTAATAGAATCAGCGAGCTTGATTAAAGATGTGGCTAAAGATAGGGCGGTATTAGCCATAATCTGGAATGTGGCGGTTTCTGTAATGCTACGAACTAACGCAAGAAATTCTTCTTTAACCTTAGTTATTCTAATGGCTAAAGCTTGTTGCGCAGTGGCAGCGTCTTGAGCTAAACTGTTTCCAGATTTTTGTGCAACATTAAGCGCGGATTGTGCTACTGAAAATTGTTGTAGTAATGGTAATACTTTACCAATCTGTCGGAACCCACCAAGTTCTTCTGCTACTCTAATAAATGTTAAATCACCCTCGCCAAGACCGGCTAATGCGCCACTCAATCTTTTCACAGCTTCAAATGGGCCAACGAACTTGCCTTCTAAGTCTACAAGCTCAACACCAAACTGTTTTAAGAATTCAATAGTTTGTGGTCGCTGAATACGTGTGAAAATAGTACGCAAGCCAGTACCAATACTTTCAGCACTTTCTCGCGTCGTTGCTCTTACTGAAGTAAATAATGCTAGTAATTCATTTAGATCTCCACCAGATGCCTTAAACACACCGCCCGTTCTACGAATAACGTCAATTAAGTCTCCAGCTTCTACTGCGAACGCGCCAGCAACAGCATTAATAGACCCAAGCTGCTTTTCTAATGATCCAACTCCCTCTTGGAACTGTGCTAGAATGGCAATAGCGCCTTCCGCCGTTTCAGTAATACTATCAAAGTTAGGAGCTAAAGCTGCCCTTGCCAATGATTTAAGTGCTACTTCAGTATCTTTAGAATTTAAACCAGCCTGTAATAGGATGGTAGACACTTCTAATAATGACTGAGAAGATACACCAAGGCCGGTTGATAAGTCAGTAATAGTACTAGTTAATTTACTAAGCTTACTGAGACTTTCGCCAGTAACCTGAGAAATTTTAACTAATTGTCTTTCAAAATCAATAGCTGTTTGTACAGCGTCACCAAGAGTGCTGGTAAATAAACCAACAGCCCTTGTGGCAATAGAGAAAGCTGCAAAACGACGAACAGATACAGCAAATGCTCGTCCCATCCTTTCCGCCGCAGTTGTGGCGTTATTGGTGTTCTGAGTTATTTGCTGTATTTGTCTTTGAGCTTGCTGCGCGCCTTGAACCTGTACATTAACGGTGACGTTATTTAACTGGCTCTGTATTTGGCGAACAACTTGTGCTACATTATTGGGTGCTTGTAATTGTAATTGTGCGGTCAGTACAAATCTGGACATATTTTTCCTTTACTGATACGCGCACTATCCAAATTACTGTCCGTCGCTGGTAGATGTAGTACTAATATCTATTTTCTTACCCTTTTCGTCAATATAAGTAACGGTTGGCACATAATTGCCAAATTCGTCTAGAATATTGCCGTCTTTGTCTACCCTTTTGCCCTCATCGTTAAGATAAAAGCCATTTCTGTCTATTCTTCGCCCCTCAGTGTCTACGGTTTCACCCCTGTCATTTACTAAACTAAGGTTATCGTCAACAAAGTGGAACATTTTAAGGAATTTATTTTCTGGTAGCTTGGCCTCAAAATCCTTGTCTACGGCATATAGCATTGAAGCTAGATTAGTAGCGGCAGCGAAGCCAATTTCGCTATCAGCATTTTCCTTGTATTCGTCTAAATTAGAATACACCTTATTACCATTTTCATAATAAGTACAAGCGGAAACTAGGTAATCAAATCTAGAGTTATCCGATATAGATTCGGCTGTATTTTGCTCTAGTGACATTTTCTCAGCTATTAGGTCGCGAAGCTCATTTCTCTTGATTCTCATCTGAATAGCAATATCCTTGCCCTCTGTAGCTCTCATCTTACTATTCTTGTGAGTACCACCAACGTACAACTTCTTTTCTAAATCGCTAATTTCTTGAACAATCTTACGCTGTTCTTCGTCCTTACCGTCATCCCAAATGCCCTGTTCTTTCATGAACTTTTCAAGCTCCTTCTTGGTCATGATGCCATCTCTGACACAATCTGTCCAAGTTTTAGCTCCAACCCTTTGGGCCTGAGATAAAATTACGTTGTTGGGCTTTTTAATAACGATCTTAGTTTTTTCGCCGCCCACATTAACTTCTACTATTTTTTCCTTTTCCTGAGACATATTTTAGTCCTCCTTATTTAGTTTTTGTTGAATTACTGGCATTTTCATCGAATATCTTAACCATTCTACCTCATACTGGGCTAATTCAGCATCAATATTACGAGCTTGATTATTGCCCTTGTCTAAAATGTCTGACCTAACCTTATTATAAAGATTTTTCATAACCTCTTGTTCTTTGGTCAATTTACCATCTGGGCTTGACCATAAAAATCCAAAGCTCTCCTCTATTGTGCTAAGAGCGCCTATCATAGTAGTCTGAATTTTCTTCTTCAAAATTTTAGATAGTCTATCTTTAGAATCAGCCTTGTATTTTGTTTCTCTAAGCTTTTTATACTCAGCGTGTTGCTTCCTAAGATCGTCCATTATTATCCTCCTTTAAGTTTTCCTCTCATTTGATTAGTCTGCTGCATTTGTAGTTTTAATCGCTCATCTATAAAGTCGTGCTGATTTACTGATCCCTTTTGTTTTATCATAGCTTCTCTTTGTTTTTTGATAGACATTGCATGACTATTGTTCATTGAGTCTATACGCTCAGCGCCCTGTTTATCGCCAGTGACAACAAATACCTCTGATGCGTTTTTAATTTTATCATTCTTTGTAGCCGATTCAGTTTCCTGTGCGAGTTTTTCCTGTTCGCGCTTTTTGGCTTGAATTATAAACCATCCATCTAGCATATCGTCATCTTCAATTACATCTTTTGCTGGACACTCTATGGATTCTTGTATGTTGTCATACATCTGTGACCATATAATTATATTTTTTTGATTAAATGTTAACTCAGAATTTTTAGGATTATTAAATAGATTTATTCTTGCGTTTTCTCTTGTAACCCACAATGATTTCCAAGGCTCATTTCTTGCTAGTTCTCTAGACTGCTTATCTGTCAATAGTGAGGATTGCCATTCGTCAACCACGTATTGTAATGATAATTCGTTAAACTTGTAAGATTTATTATTAGAAAATGTTGAGTTTTTAATAGACCATAAAACCTTTTCGTTAGAAGCATATCCCTCAATAGTATTTTGATAATATGAGTTTTTCTTATGCAGAATAGAACCCAAAGACTCTTCGCATCTTCTAAGGTATATTCTTATTTGCTCCCTTAGTTTGGGAGAATTTCTAGCATTGTAGATTTCTATTTTGAGCTTTTCCAAGTCCTTTTTTAATCCTTCTATTTTAGCATCATCGTCGTATAACCATAAGCCATTTTCTCTCATCCAATCCAACATTTCCTCTTCGCTCATCATTCCGTCAATGTATGCTTGATTATATGCTTCGTTATAAATATAACAAGCTTCTAAAGACTGATCTGTGGTAAGTGGCAATATTGTAAGAGATATATTATTTTTTTTGACTGGTACCTTTCCAGATCTTATCATTGCAATAAAAAACTCCCGCTCATGTTGTTTCATAAAAACCTCATGGCGGGAGTCTTAATATTTTATTTCCTTGTAAATCCTAAAAATTAAATAAACTGTAACAGAATTATACGTTGGCTAATTCACCAGCGCCACCGTGTGGAGGAATAACATCAAGATCGTTATATGTAACGTAGCTAAATGTCATACTAGCATTACCACCGCCAGCGTCTCCACCGCCGTATGTAACAGATGATAGTCTATTCTTAGAGCCTAAATCAAAAGTCGTGCCATCAGTAAGTCTAATCTTAATGGTTTCTTCTGATGTGTTACTGCCCTCATTTATTGTTCCAACATAGGCTGGATTACCATTCTCATAAGCATAAACAAAATCACCAGAGATAGAAATAACTTCGAATTCCGCCGTTACTTCTACTGGGAAATTGGGCGCTCTATAGTATGGGGCGCGCTGACCTAGTTCTAGAATGTCTTCTCGTCCAAGGTCTGTACTAATGCTAATATTTTGAATATGTGCTTTTGGAGCCTTGGCGCTTGAATCCCAATTATTACCAGTGGTAGCAGTCGCGCTTAAGCCATAGCTATTAAGAACGGCTGTTGGTACGATAGAAGATGCCATAACAACATTTTCTCTTCTTTGAACACCACCCGCAACATATCCAGACTGAAGATTCTTAGGAACGTCAACGTTTCCGCTAGTAGCAAACTTTGGAAAAGCTAAAGACGATGTAAACTTATTAGATAAATTCCACTGCTTATGATTGCCCACAAGCGTTACAGATTCTGTGCAATTGCCTTCTACGGGCAAGGTGTATGAAATGGCATTAACATACATGCCAGACATGTAAACCTGTTGCTGTGGAGTGCCACTAACAATGTCTTTATCGTCTGGATAGATAGCTAAAACAGCAGAACATCTATTCTTTGTTCTTTCTACGAGCTTATCGCCTGGATTAGAACCGTTTACATTTTGTGTAGATAAACGGTATGCTAATGGATAGCCGTCAAGAACCTTTTCTATTGTTAGCTCTACGTCGGGAAGACCTTCGATATTTTCATAGATAGAAATCTGACCGAGTTCGAAAATTTGTTCTAGGTTGAAAGATGTATTAATGCCAACGCTCTGAACGCCGTGAAGCTCTGTGAAATTGCTTGCGTCTGGGCATGGAGCAATGGCTACGGCTTGGCAGGCATAAAATATTCTATTATTTGCCATTATAATTCTCTCCTAATTAAGTGGAAAAACTCTATTTAGATATACACGAAATTTATATAGTGACCTCAATCGTTTCAGCCGTCAATCTCACTATACCAGCATAAAAATTGCTGTTAATTAAATCCATATTTTGAACTGTAGAATTTTTAAATCTCAGTTTTCCTCTATAAAATAGATCGATTAGCTCTGGATATCTTAAAGCTCCAGAAACCGGCACTCCCATATTGTCCATAGGAAACGCCCCGGAATCCGCTATGGCGTTACTATTAAACATATGTATTGTTTTTTCGTTTTGTAGTGATATAATATCTACTAACTTATTCCTAGTGAATTCGTCTTCAGCTAAGCAGTGAAATATAACGTCGGTTTCTACCGTTTGACCTCCACCAAGCTGATATCCACGAACAGTCCTTCTGGGAACTATTTCTACAGCTATAGCTGGTAATTGAACCCTGCTTTCTGCTGATAGAGCATATTCATTCTTATTATTAGTATTAAAGTTAGATGGGGCGTCTAATGTTCTGTATTGTATTTCTTTTATCCAGGGTAAACTATTAGCATATAATATATTAATATATTTATAGCTATATTCAGCTTTAACAATTGATCCAGTGGGAATTGGGTTATTAAATAAGACACGCCCGTTAAAATAGTCTACTTTGTGAGAATATTGACCACTAGCGGAAGATGGGACAAAGGTATTATTTACATAAACTCCAGAAATTCCAGGGTGGCTATGATTATTCCCAACAATTGGTGGCGGATTAAAAGATACCCCACTTTGCCAGACCCAGTTTTTTCTAAATCCTTCCCAGGCTAATCCGCTAGGAAAGTTTTTATTAGAAGATAATTTTAATCTACTATAATCTCCACCCCTTAAAGAAGCCTCTCCCAGAGAAACATTTTGGTAATTTCCCTTTTGTAACAAGGCCCAATCTAAAAATTCAATAATATTATCTTGCAACTCATTATTTAGAGTTGTAGAAAATACATTATCAAATCCTTTTAAGTTTAGGTGGTCCATTAAGCTAAAGCTCTCTTTATAATTGAGGTTATGGCCGTTTCTTGAGTTGAACCAATTAACGCTCTAGTAATAAAGTTGTCAGTATTTGTACCAGAGAATTGGGGTGGAATTCTAAAAGCTCCACCGGGTAACATGTTTCCCAAATTAGATCGTCCAAGTCCAGTTTGAGGATTGTAACTATAATTAGCCACGATAATAGTGTCGCCCTTCGTTAATAGCCAATCTAGCCAGTGTAAATCTCCATTATTAATGTTCACATGGCCCTCTGGTAAAGCCAATAAATTAGCAAAATTAGATGGTTGAAAGTATATTTCTAATCCGCCAGTTAGATTTGCTTTAAATGGAGTAAATTTTAAACTAATAGAATTTGCGACTGAGGCACATATCGATTCTATTATTGAATTAGTATCTCCAGGAATTCCAAATAAAGCCACTAAAGATCCAGTACTGTAAGATTGTAAAGACTGTATTTCTGGCTGAGCTTTAATCCAAGATGGTACAATTTTGACTAATTCAGATAGTATCCAATTTTGTTGAGATCTTATTTTTTGGGTTAATACATCGGCTATTGCTAAATTAATATTTTTAGTAATTTGCTTTTCTGTTTCTACAAGTCTAATAGAAAGTGTCATTACACCCTTCTCCACATACAGGCAAAGTATCTGTCTTGTCTTAACCCCATAGGTGTATGCTCGCCCATTCTCTCAAATCTTAACTCTTTATACTCTTTAATATTTTTATGAACTATTAGTGATTTAGCATTAAGTACTAGTGGTAAATCTTTCATGAATCCTATCGTTTGAATAGAACCGTCTGGCACTTGTATGTTTCCGCCAACGCCAATCCACTGTCTAGCATCCCAATATACTTTTAGCTTAATATCTTTTAGTACTTCGACTTCTTTTACAATTTTATGTCCACGCTCATAATCACCACCTCGTACTCTGTGGGCATTAATAGAATTTTTCTCTGGCACATTATTGTCTGGATCAACAACTAGTTCTTCCACTTTATTTATAGATACTAATTGACATGTTACTCCAAAAATATCAAAGGTGGAGTCTATTACATCATAGTATTTATCAAAAACACTTTCTGGAACATATACTGGCATTATATTGATTCCAATTCTGAAATAGATGTAGCGCTGTGTATGGCGTGTTTCTTATTAGCATACTCAGCACTAAGGGTGGCTCTAGCACTTCCGTATTGTAACATTAAAGAAGTTAGTTCTTGAATGGTTAGCTGATGTGGTTCGCCAGCGGTATCAATAATACTAGTTGAATTAGTAAGCCCAGCGTCGGCAGCTTCTTTTGCTAATATAAAAGCTCCAGTTAATAATGTAACATCTTGTGTGTCTAAGCCCAACTTCCAGCCTTCTGGAGTTTCCCACCCACTTGCGATACTGTTTTTCCAACCTTGTTCAAGTTCCTCTAGCTTATTGAACTTGGCTAACTGTAAATCTAAGCTATTAAGTATAGCATTTATTTGAAGATACTGCTCTGGAGTTGGAGTATCAATATAATGTACTATTATAGAACCGTCATCTGCTGTTGATAGACCCTCAATAGGTACTATACTACTAATCATATTGTGTAAATAACTTATCATAAATTAGCACTCCCAAGAGCCTTGAATACCACCAAAATAATCGCTAGCATTTGATCCAAACAGAGCGTATGCTGATGTGACGGCCCCATTGCCCTTTTCTAGTAAAGTATAATAATGATATCCAAGACCAGGATTATCAAACAATGTTACTGATAGTTGTTCATTTGTAGCATCGTTGATATTTGATATTCTGGTTCCCATAAATGGCGCGCTAGTAGAATCTTTAGCAATAGCAAAGCTGTATAAAACAGTGGGACTAGTTTGGGCGGCTGTAAATAATACGCCAGCGTTTAGAGCTACGGAATTTGTAAATAATCCTTGAACCACTTCTACTGGATAAGAGACTGCGTTTAGTAGTCTCCAAGATGTTCCATTATATGTCCAAGGGCCAGCAGAAGACAATATTCTTAAAGATCTATTTACTCTATTATACATATTCCAAACAAATCTTTTTGCTTGAGAGTCTTCTGTAGTATTACTTGTTGTGGCACGAATAGTTCCAAGATATCTTCGGCTTAAATTTCCAGAGAGAACATAAACGCCGTCCTGTGTGGATAAATTTGTAGCTCTTGTGGTATCAGTAGACCAAGCTGTGCCAAGCTCCAAAGTTACAGTTCCATTATTATTATAAGCGAAAACGTCATAATTTTTCCCAGATGTCAAGCCGGTTAAAGATAAAAACGCTTGTGTAAAATCTAAAATGTCCCAACTTGCACTTGATGTATTATACAAACAAATAGAACTGCCAACGTATGGGGTATAGTAAACAATGCTAGATGTGGCGTCAGAGCTAGTTACTGGAGTATTAGAAGTCAACGTTAGTCTTCCTCCAACAATATTAGTTAACGCCTTATTAAAGCTCAATTTCTGAGGCGTAACAGAAGAGTTTGCTAATTTAGTAGAATTGATAGCATTGGCATCAATCGTCCATGTAGTTCCAGTATTTGTAACTAATATATCTCCCTTATCTCCATCTGGAATTCCTTGATTAGCAGATAAAATACCAGACACATCGTTGATCTTTGTGTTTAATAACCCAGAAACTGACACTATGGCAGAATTTGTAGTGCCAATTAATGTAACAATCTTGTTATTAAGTATGCCAGACAAAGATGATATACCGGGAACATCGTCTATAGTTAATTGTCTAAATGTTGGATACGCTGGAGAACATGGAGCAACGCACCCGCTTGGTGGACCAGCAAGGACTAATCCAGCGTTTTGTGGTTTAAATAGAATGTATTGGTTAGCCACGCCGCTAAGATCAAATACGGCACTAGTACCAGTAAGTTGACCAATTTTCCCTTCGCTAAGAGCTTGACTATCTAATTTGTTCTTTTCGTAATGACTAAACTGAACGCCACCAGCATAATCATTATTTGGAGGAAAATATATGCCAGAACTTCCAACCATAAAGCCAGAAGCTTTAACGACTGATTCTGGACCACTACCACCAAGATGAATCCCGTAGTCTGGAGTTGGATGGTTAACGCCTAGTCTTTTGAATGTCTTGTCCCAAACTATAGATGAATCATAATCTAAAGTATTACTAGATGACCAGAAAGCAATACCATTTTGAGAAGGTGTGCTTAAGCCGTCTATACCAGAACCCATATATACAGCGTGGGTTGCTGGATATGTAACAAAGACTTCCTTTACGCCCTCTGGAAAGTCTACTCTATTATTGCTATTGGAACTTTTTAGTGGGAATCTAACGATATAGTTAATTGGGCCGGTTTTGAATAATCCAGAACCAATCTCATATCTTGATCCATCAGTAACTGCGTAAAATAAAGAATCATTATTAGAATAAGATGAACCAAAGGAGCTAAATCCGGCAACTGCCCCATTTAGGGAAAAGTTACCGGTCCCCATTGTATAACTGATTTCTTTTATTCTATCAGATATTTTTATTTTGTTCTGGGACATAATATACTCCTAACAGGATTAAAGAACAGTTACTACTGGTGGCACTCCGCTAGATTCATTAGGAGCTAATCCGTATACTACAATGTCATTAAGTGCGGCATCTACGAACTGATTGCCGTCATTTAGAACGCAGAACGTCATATTTCTAAGAACAGAAGCGTCATCGCCATTTCTAGCAACAATGCCCACTGTATTTAGATCAAAATCTTCTGGACTGTTAGAAGTGCCTCTAGAATTACTATTACCCAGTGCTACATAATTATTGCTTCTTAAAATGCCAGAATTAAATATTACTTTAAATTTACCAACACCTATTTTCTGTAATTCTTTTACATTATAAGATGAGTATACTTGTGGAGAACCGTCTACTCCACTAGCATCAAAGCTTATCCAAGCCTTGGCTACACCTTTTGCCGTAGACATTACAGAGTTATCTGTATTAAAAACAAATCTTGTATTAGAACCTACTTTGACTTGCTCTACTATGCCAGTATTAGTGGTTTGAGTTTGAAATTGAAGCCCCCTATTACTACTACTAACAATGTCTGAAGCTCCACTAGAGTTTATCCAATTGTTACCAAGTCCAAGGTTGGCAGACATTACTCTTACGCCATTTAGTGGTAAATATTGTAAGTGTGGATCCCCTACGGCTAATCCTCCCAACTGATTATGCTGAATACTTCCTGGACCTGGATAAGGCTCATACTGAATTCCAGGAGTCTCTGCATTTGGAAAACTAATACCAGATCCTGCTATAATTAGCTTCTGAAATCTAACATTGCTTCCAGTAAATGGTGTGGACACATCAAAGTCTCCACTAGCTACAATTTGATTTATAGAATCAACAAGGTCTTCCATGTTATGACGAACATCATAAGCTGATATAAGACCGGCGTTATTATCGGCCAATTCACCTTGAATATTAGCCTTAATCTGTGCTTGTGATAAAATAGCCATTTAATCCTCCATTAGTATCTAAAATAATTGCTTCTAAAATCGTGATCTGAATTTGTACGTGTCACATAGTCACTTCCGGGAGAATATGGACCAAGAATAGCCTGACCGGTAGAGCCGTGATATCCGTAGTCAGAAACTAAATCGTCGTATTTCTTGGATATATCTTGATATAATGCTAATAAAGTCGAAGAAACTCCCCTCAAGTCTATAGCAGATGGTCCGTCTTTAATAGATATAGCATTTGAAGCCTCAGTTTTGACCTCTCCACCTAATATTACTACAGCAGTTTTTAATACTAGTAAATTCATAAAATAATCATCAGATATTGGGTCTGGAGAAATCGTGCGCTCAATCACATTAATGCTGTACTGATTATTAAAATCAAGTTCTAATACTACAAGTTTAGCTGCTACTAAAACGGCAGAATCTATTCTATCGTCTGTGTACTTATAATTTGACGAATCTACGTCATTTATAAGGTGTCTGACCATTATGTTAGCTTGTTCTTGCCACTGCATATAAAATTCCCGTTAAAATATGTGGAAATCCATATAAGTATACACTCAATCCCTATCGCTCTCTCTTGGAGTCCACATAGTTATTAATTGCCAAAGTTGGGACAGGGCGCACTTTGTGTGCTAACCCATACCGGTCTATATTCATTATTTATTTTGATAGCTATTACGTAATCTCCAGCACTAATATGTAAGGTTTTATCTCTATTTACAAGATTTATAGTACCAACATCGTACCAATGAGAATCCCTTACAATAAGATTTCCAGAGGTTGGAACTGATGGGTCTTGTGGCGAGGATATATCTCTAGAAACATTTCCTTCAATAAAAATAGAACTGAGAACACTGTTTATAGTAGAGATTTGACCACTAACTGTTGCAACTTGAGCATTCAGATTAGTTATTTGAGAAGAAGAATCTAAAGAAGTTCCATCACTGAATCTAACTGAGCCTAGTAGTCTTAAATCTCCACGAAGATCTGCGTGTGGAATGTCATTACTATCGGAGTTATAGTTTGGAGTCTTGCTAAGCGGTGCAACGTGATGCTTAAGTGTTAAAAGATCAGCCGAAGAATTACCCTTAAATCTAAAGGATAACGTATTGTCTGGGTAATTATTGCCACTAAAGTCTTGAACCTCTATAATATTAGCTCTAAGACCAAGGGCATCGGCATTAGTATTGTCAAATATATTTAATTTACCGCCGCTTGGTAAAGACAACTGTTTATCTTGATCGGTTGGGCCTAGGGTTCCTTGTAGTAATACCAGATTATGTTGCGCACCTAGAATAAAGTTGTAGTTTCCACTAGTATTATTTCCTATAGAATTGTTACCTATTACAATATTATGACTTGCACTATTTATAGTGTTATTGAATCCACTGTTACCAATAACTATATTATTAGATCCAGTTGATATACTTCTAGCTGAATATGGACCAATTATCGTATTATTAGATCCAGTTATTAGCCCGCTTGCAGCATGTGAACCTATCGCGATATTAAAATCGCCATTAGAGATAGAATATAATGATCTATGTCCTAAAGTCGTGTTACCATTAGCTCCAGATAAAATCCTAGTTCGTGGAGATTGTAAGCCGCCAAAAGTATTCTCAAAATTATCAGTGAATAACAGTCTAGCATCGTTAACGTCAAACTTATTTATAATAAGATCATGAGTATTACCGCTGCCGTCCATAAAGAATACAGACTGAGCTTGATAATCTGCAATTTTAGGTTTTACAAAAAGCTTACCGTATGTGCTTGTGGCAGTTGGTGAACCGCTATAATCTTTCAAACTAATTGCGGCTGTGTTTCTAAAGTTATCACCAAGCGTGAGCATGGCATTTGATGTGCCGCTACTGGTAAATAGTCCAACTGTATTGTTATCATACAGCCTAAAGAATACTTGCTTGCCAGAATCTTTGTATATACTTAGATCTGCAACGCCGCTAGTATTTAAATAAGCAATTTCTATACCATTATATTCATAGCTTTGTTCGCCAAACAACTGTAAGGCAGCAATAGTTTTACTCTGGTTTTCTGCCGTGGCTCTAATAATGGCGTTACCAGTTGTGCGAATATCCAAGGCGGTTTTTGGAACTATATTTTCTGATAATACTCCAAGACCATTAATTCCAAAAATACCTTGAGAACCGTCCTTCATTAAGGATATGGTATTAAACATGTTAGAAGAATTATTGTATGATCCAATAACAAATCTGTCAGATGGTATAGACAAGTTTTGTGAGCTTGTATCAATAAATTTTAATTCAAAGCCCGTAAGAATGTCTTTATTATTATTGAGAGAATCTTTAACTCTTCGCTTAGCGCCAGTAATCATTCTTGTGGATACGCTGACGCCAGATTCTAAGGACGCTATTGAGGTCACATAGTCATTAATAATACCAGAATTAGAAATAAAGTTTACGTTTCCAAGTCCCGCGATATTACCACTAGAACTAGAAGGTCTAGCGTCTAGTATATTTTTTCTTCCAATATATGTATTTCCGCCATCAAAAAATAGCCCGTGACAGTTATTATCATAGCTAACTATTCGATTAGTTCTTAGGTATGCTCCAGAATCAATAGCTAATGTAGTATTAGTATACCATGAAGCTTGGGCATAACCGTTAGTATCGCACTGTAAACCAGAAGATGGTGGTAAGAATGTGAATCTATAATCTCTGCGATAACCAGTACCGCTTGTGCTTGCTATGATGCCAGCACCAAGCATTTGTTCATCAGTTATTAGAGAGCATTCATAAATTAATGGAGACTGATAAGCATAGTCATATATACTTGTTGGACCACCGCCATCAAGAGTTTCTACAACTCCGCTAGAGGCAAGATGGATTGTTTTACAATAATATTCACAGGTTTCATAAGCATTAAATCTATTAAAAGTAGCAACGCCATTAACTACAATATTATCAAAGTATCCACCAGACCAAGGTTGGCTTAATGTTCCAATACTTGAATTGTTATTGTTACTGACTATATTAGTATTGGTTATAATATTTTCGTCGGCAGATAGATAAACACCGCTATTAAAAGATATATAGTTGGTATGTAAATTATTCCACCTATAACTAGAGTTACCTAGACTGCTAATATTTCCAGATGATGGAGTGATATCACCATTAACCTCTAGAGTTCCGTTAGAGTTTAGAGTATTGGTATTGATACCAACTTTCTTAGCACCAAAATCTCCATATAATAATGGTACTAATCCAGAACCATTAGGATTAGAGCATATGTAAGAGTCATCAACGGGGTGAGAGGCTATAAATAATTTATTAGAAGTAAATCTATCAACATAGTATCCTGCGCCATGTCCGATAGCAACATTAAAGTTACCGATCTTATTATTTATTAAAGAGTAATTGCCAAGACCAACATTACCAAAACCGTTAGTATTGCCACCAAGAGCGTTATATCCAACAGCCGCATTATCTTCACCATACACGTTGCATGATAATGAATGAGAACCTACCGCTGTATTTCTGGAGCCTTGATAGTTAGATTTAAGAGAAGCGAAACCAAAAGCAGAATTATCTATACTAAAATAACCATTTAAAGATAAATTTTCTATAGTATAATGCCCAGCCCTAGTGGTTCTAGTGGCGGGAGAAGAAAAGTTATTAGTATCTAACTCATTGTTTTGAAGTAATACAGCTACTGAATCTATAATATCTAACAGATTATGACGTATATCGTATGGCGATATTTGTCCAGTAGAATTATCAGATAGCTCAGTAAGTATGTTCTCAACAAGTTGGGACTTGCTTAAAATCATTCTACTTTAAACTTATTTCTAAAGAATTAATGTCGAACTTAATATTATCGCCAGTATAAATATATCGTGGATTTTCTATCTTTGCATACATTAATAAATTACCAGAACCATAATTAGCAGTATCTACAATGGCTATGCCAGAAACCCATCCCCAATCTGTTAGGGCGGTATCAAATACTATCTGAGAAGAATTCTTTATAAATCCATTTCCATCATACTTAGCATAACCGGGATCGCCACTCATTGCTGTTTGCTGTAGGTTTGTTGGGGCGTGGAATGTTACATTGGGAAATTCTCTAAATCTATATGATTGAGTAAATCCATTAGAGGCTGTTAACGCCGTAGACTGATTTAAATAGAGTGGGTAGAAATAACCGCTTTGACCAACGGTTGCTCCAGACGAACTTGTTCCATAAACAGAGAAAACTGTAGTATCATCTACTCCAACAGCATTCCAGACATTATTACCAGCAGTAGCTGGATTACCTAAATTAATTCTTTTATAGTTTGTTGTAACGAAATTGGTTCCTCTGTTGACGCCAGAGGGTAATTCTGGTATAGTAGAACCAGAATCTGAATCTAGTGGAACGCCACTAGTAAGAGCAATTGCAATAGTAGAGGGTCTATTAAACGCTGTATTTCTAAAGATATGATTAAGTAGACCCGACTCCAAATAATCCGATAATGCTGCCATAATTTTCTCCTAATTAGAGTCGCATAGACTTCTTCTAGTTTAGTATACACGAAAAAAGCCACCCCCAATAAAATGAGGGTGGCCTTAATCTGATTTCTAGAACTCTAATCTTAGATTAGAAAGAACCTAGAATTACTCTTCGGTTATCAAGAACACCGAAACCAAGTTCTGACCAACCGTAGTAGCCAGCGCGCTGCTGACGGTGTAGGGTTGGATCTTCGAATACTTGGAGTTGCTCCTTAACGGGCATTACGAAACTATCACTGGTTGACTGGTCAAGACCAACAACGAGTTCTAGATCGCTAGACTGTAGAGCGCCACCGAGATCCGATGTTACGAAGTTCTGATATTCCTGACCTTCGCCTAGTTCGTCAAGATCATGAAGATTGACGCCGAAGATTCTTGTGATTACAGCGCTACCTGGAGCAGCGGTGTAAATTTCTCTTCGTGTTACTTCATCAACTTGGTCTAGACCCCAGTTACGAACATCTTCTAGAGCTTCTGGACTAACGTAGAGGTCAGTTAAACGACCACGGCCCACAGAAGCACTATTACCACCAGAGTTACGACGCATTACGGTCTGCATAAGAGAAACTAGTCTCTTGCTGAAAAGACCGGCTGTAGCATCAGCGTCATAAACGAGGATGTTACGATCAACGCCAGCAGCTAGAAGTGTGTGCCAGCCATCATCGTTCATCTTCTTTGTAAAACCGGCTTCCATGACCTGCATGGCGCGACCAACGATATCCCATCTGGCTTCGCGAGCATAGCGAAGTAGATAGTCTACAGAAGATGTGATGCTATATGTTGGGATCATCACATAATCGCTCTCAACAGATCTTTCTGGAATTCTACCGTGGCCAGGATTGGTGTAAGCGACATGCTCACCCTCAAGGCCGGGAGAAACTAGATCAAGAGGATACTCTGTTGTAGAACCGGCTTCAACATTAATGGTTTCGAAAATGTTACCAAGAATGTTACCAACGAGAACGCCCTTACGAAGGGGTAGTTCTAGAGCCTTGGCAAACTCATGCTGAGCAGCCGCAGCAACATTCACATCGGCATCCCCTGACTTACGTAGGAGAGCGATAAACTCATCGCTAGGTCTTTTATTAATTGGCATGTTTAAATCTCCTTTGTTTAATTTATTAGTCAGGGAAGGTTAACTTCTACTTTGGCATAACCGTCTTCATCCTTTGTTGAAAGGAAACGGCCAACCATTAGTACGCCAGAACTGCCTGGACTATCTACTCTTAGATTGCCAGCATTTACGTGGCAAGCATAGGCAGGGTCACCAGCATTTACGGTCGAACTTGTAATATTATTTGTTACAACATAACCCTTTCGGAGTACTGTAACCTTGCCACCCTTTTGTACCTCGTCCTTGTAGACATTGAGGTGTGTTCGGGTTAGATCCTTATTTACAACGTCGTTAAGTAGAATACCTACTGGGCGACTAGCCGATGTTGCTGCCGCGTACTTCACAAGGTTGACACCTTGATCCATAGCTGCGCCAGAACCGGCTGTATCATGTACAACTACGCCACCGCGAGTAGCAGTGCCTTCATTGTAAAAGAAACTGATATCAGTTTGAAACTCATATCTATCTGATTTTAGAGCCATAGTTTTTTCTCCTGTTTAAATCACTTACGTAGGACGTTTTCTGTTAGCCACTCTGCTACACTAGCTCTTGTAGCCTCTAACTCATCATTTACATCAGAAGCGTCTACAAGAGTGGCTTCTGTTGATTCGACACCTTCAAAAAGTTCAGAAGTTGCTTCTGGAGTTGTTTCTACCACTTCCTGTTCGGAAGCGACAGTTGTTTCAGAAGCCATTTCCTTTTCTTTTTCTTTCATCATCTTGTCTTTCATAGCGCCCCACTTCTTTTTCATACCGGCGACTACAGCTTCAAAAGCTTCGTCACTTAGGGCGTCATAAAGAGAAACTGACTCTTCAGCTTCTGCGTCTTCAAAGCCAGCCATGACTAGCTTTTCTTTACGCATACGATCTTTTTCTTTCTTCTGCATATCTTTCATAGCGGTAGAAAGTTCAGAAAGCTCTTTGTCTTTGGCTGCAATAGCCTCTTCTAGAGATGCTACCTTTTCTTCAAAAGCCTTGATAGCTGTTTCTCTTTCAGCAAGACTAGACTCAAGTGTAGAAACCTTATCTGTAAATTCTTGTGTTACAGACTCAACTTCTGCCTTTGTTGTCTTGACTTGCTCTTGTGAAGAAGCTAACTCACCTTGTAGATCGGCTAGCTGCTTCTCTAAGTTAGTATCTGACATATTAATATCTCCTTTAGAAACGTTTGAAATACTATACTCTTCTTTTTTAGCAGAGAAAGCTTTGCTAGAATCAAGAATAACACTTCTTGGATTAGCTGGCTTAGATACTAAACCCTTGCCAGAAAAAGAAATGTCTCTTAATGATCTACCAATTTTATAGCCTTCATACTCTCCTGTACCACCGTATGCTCGTAAGTGTTTTGTTAAAAATGCTGACTCTTCGCTACGTGTGATAATTCTTGCATTGCCATTATTGTCTAATACTGAGTAGTCAAAGTTAGCAAACAAACATTCCATTGAAACAAACCACTTTCCTTCTTCTATCTCTGATATTATCTTTTGCATACGCTCTCTATTATCTGGATTAGTCCAGCTATTATAGAGAACAGCTTCTGTAACAATATCAAATTCTAGTGGAGTTTCGTCAGAATCTTCTGCTAATATTCTTTGTCCCTGCCTATCAACTACATAACTACCAGTAATATGCCCAATGATATCATTTTCATTGTGCATGAAGTTAAATTGTTTGTCTTCTGGAGTAGCTCTAGCAGCCCAAGTTTCGTTTGGATCAAAAACGTCATCGTTTTTATTCCAACCCGTCGAAACTAAAATAGATTTAAGATAATATAAATCTATCTGATTAGGATTACTAGAAGCTCTGATTTTTTGTATTGTTTGTCTTGACACATCCCAAGAGCTATCTTGATCAATATTGCTAACCAATATAGCAGGCGCACAATAAGCAATGCTTGCTTGCGCCTTGATGCTCTCGGATAAACCGTCTAAAATTTCTTGTTTATATATATTCATTATTGGTGTGTGCCTCTCAAAAATAATATACACAAAAAGAGATTTGCACGTTAAACAGAGACATTTTGCTCTATGTATAAGCCAACAATGTTTCTTCGATATTGCTCTATATTCATGGAATCAAAATTAATATTATATTCTTTTAATAGAGACATAAATTCTTTCGGTGCAGACTTGTGTTGTTTTAATAAGTCTGTAACAGAAGCTTCGGTAACGTTTTCCATAAGCTCTACGTTGGTCAATACATCTATCTTAAGCTGTTCTAACTCATTGGCTTCTGCTTTTGTTAGCTGTCTTAAATTTTTCTTACTCTTACAATTAAGATAAGCATTATTTAATATATCTGAAATATTATCCCAAGCTGTCTCAGCCCAAACAACAAGCTCTGCAACGCCGGGTTTAGATCGTGGCTTGGCTATTCTTTGTTTACGTTGCTGTGAATCTTTTGATAATGGAGGTCTACCATTTGGATTAGCTGGCTTTGGTTGGCTTGGAGATGTTCCTACGGGCGCGGCTGGTGCTGGCTTTGGAATCAATATATCTTTTGGTACAGTTGTTTTGATGCCAACATCTTGTGGCAATACTTGATTAGTTTGAAGAGCAATCTTTTCTAGATTTTCTTTGTGCTGTGGATTATGATATGGGCCAGCCTTATTTGGAGTTTTATCCCCAGACCTTTCTTCAACTTCTCTTTGAAGTCTAATCTTTTCCACTTGTGGAATTTCCTTGAATCTAGATAGAAGTGTTTCGTGGCTAATAATATCTCTATCAGCTAATTGTATGAGCAAGTTCTTTTCGGCAGCTTCATCAGACAGGCTCATCTGGTCAAATTGAACATATGCCCTATTCCTAAAACCCATAGACCTTCTAACAAGCTCAATTTCTTTTTCCCAAAACTTAACTAATAGATCTCTTCCATACTGAAGTCGTTCTACGAGGGTCTTTAAGGATATGAAGTTATTGGTAAATCCACCGCCGTTAGTAGCCATACCAGTTAAGGTTGGTGGAACGCCAAGTCCAGCGTATATACTATTTAATACTGCGGTATATTTCTCAGAACCAAGGAACTTATAAACTTCACTACTAGACTCTTTAAATGTTAACTCTGGACCCCAAACAAGTTCCATTGTTCCGCCGCCGACATTACTGGCTAGTATATCTCTTAGTTTATTAATAGCTGGCTTATTTGGTAAAATCTTATGCTCAAGACTGCCGAGCGTCCACAATCTGATATTAGATATGGCACCGTCAAGAGCGGACAAGTCTGCTAGTCTCATTTTTTCAAGCATGATTATATCGTCTAGTATTGCATAAATCATGGGATTTGCCCATAATTGCCAATCATCCTTTTTGTAATGAAAAACGCTTAGCCTATCAACATCTAATGGAACCTTTTTCTGGCCGCTCTTAAGAGCTTGTTTTATGTTTTCTGGTAAAGTGTTTATAACATCGCTTTGAACATCACCGTCTACAAATCTATCAAAAAACGTTCCCAAATTAACTACGTAAGAAGATTTCCCAAGAAATAGAGAGAGGGCACCATCTTTATGCTCTACATTGAGAGGATTAAAAAAGTTATATCTCCAAGGAATTTCTCGCGTAGTCATTTTGGGAATTTCTACTTTAATATCTGATGCGAGCGACTTCATATATTGCTCTATTTGGGGAGTAATCTTAGCATAGCTTCTATATGTGATTACGTTCCCAGTTTTATAGAGATTGTTTAAGAAGCGTTCTGATCTTTCTTTACCATTAACACTCTTAAACCACTGCTGATAAAATCTCTCAACGCTTTTATTTTGGTGGACTATCTGTATACCTTGGCAACCAAAGTCGCCCATCAAATCTATAATATTTCTAATAATGCCAACTTTATCGTAAGCGTCCATGCACATTTTAATGGCTTTACGCTGCTGAGATGGAACAGCCTCGTTTGGTCTAAAAGCATAATAATCTTGATGAGAAAATCCTGGTCTAACTGAGCGATTTGGTTCAATATCTGTGAAGTTTCTATATGTGCTGCCTTGGGTTTTAGCAAAGCCGCCATAAGCATCAACATTATCAGAAAATTGAGACATGGCTTGAGATTTACTTGTGGGATTATCGTCTGACCACATTACCATTTCACTATTATCGCTCATGATTACCTCAATTGGATTGTAATTGGATTACCAATAATTAATACACATCTTTCATTTGTTCTACAAACCAGCTTGGTCCAGTATAGAGTTTTTCAGAAGGATTTTTCTGAGCATGTCCACCGGTAGCAAAACCTCCATAAAACTGATATGCTTCTTGGGTTGGTGTGCGCTGTAGAACTCTAGCCGCCATATTTGCCATCAATAAAGCAGAATATCTATCTTTTCTCATTTTGCTCTTTTTGCCAGTACCAACTATAACTTCTGGCGTGTCCCACCTGTCTCTTCCGCTATTAGTTTGAGTCATCTGAATCATAGATAACTCATCTTTTAATTCTTCTATTTCTAGAACGCATTCTTCTAGCGTGTCAAACATTCTATTTTTTATAGAGTCTTCAGCGTTAGATAGGCTTAATGATATTGTATCAAAATATGGGAACAATAACACCTTGTCTTCAAAATCTTTCCTCATTCCGTGATTAGCTTCTGCCAGCCAATCGTGTCTAGCGAACTGGCAGGGTTCTATAATGTGTAAACCTCGCTCTCCATCAGTATCTTTTGGTTTATCATCTTCTATAACTGGCCAGATTGGTAGCTCTCCCTCTCTGATCTTGTCTTGATCGTGTAGAGACTCTATAACAGCTATGCCACCACCTTGAGCGTCTATTGAAATATGAATACATGGATACAGAACCATCAAATCTCTTATTTTTCTAGCGCAATAAGAATAAAAATCTGTTTCGTTTGAGTAACCCTTTTTAACAAGTTCTTTATGTTCTGATCTTGTTGTTGTCCAGCAGTGAACAATTCTTCTATGATCTGAATTAACTTCTAGTACAATTATGCTAAAATTGTCTACTTCTGAGGCTGGGTCAACTCCAAAGATATATCTTTTATTTGGATCTCCCATTAAAGAAGCCTCAAAGTGTATATCATTTCCCTTAGTATCTTTAATTGAAGAGTCTTTTGTTATCACGCAAGATTCTATAAGCGATCTCTTAAAAAAGCCTTGAGAATCTCTTGTGAAACAAGCTCCATATTCCATTTGGTAAATACCCGCATGAACGGTGGCCTTAGATCTGGCAACTTGGTCTGCGTCCATGAATCCGGGTGGAAGTAATTCATATGGCATTCTTATAATAGAATATTGTCTCCAATCAAAATTCTCGGGCGGATCTTCTCCGTTAAAAACATCTCTTAATTTAGACTGAACTCCTCTACTCTTTATAATAGACTGCCACTTTTTCCAGTATGTAGCAAAGTGATTAAAGTCATAATAAGCAGTTCCAGACAAGATAATCTGATTATCCTTTTGGTCTTTTGGGGTTTCTTCTGCTATAATTTCTACTCCCAGCTCTTTAGCTTTACTTTGTGCTGCTAATCTTTTTACATTTTCAACCGGATCAGCACTGACCGCAGCGAAGCCAGCTACAACGTTCTCAAAAATATCTCTAGGAATAGATGCGAATTCGTCAGCAATAATATCGTTGGCTCTTTGACCTCTAATTTTCTGACCATCACCAAGTGGTAAACATGTAATTATGCTATCATTAATACGCATAACACATCTATCAGTATCTCTACGGGGACCACTATCTGCATCACACATATCTCTTAACATTGGAGAATTTCTCCAAATTGTTTCCATATATTCAAAAACTACCTTAGACTGCCTAAACGCTGCGCCAACAATAACAATTTTTCTACGAGGAAGCATTAATGCTCTAAGCATAGAATATACAGACAATTTGAATGATTTACCAAATCCTCGACTAGCAATAAGCATTGGAAATTTTCTTTCCCATAGCTCTTTTATAATTAAGCTCTGGGACGGAAGCAATTGTATATTTAGAATATGGTTAGCAAAAAAAGAAAGGTAGTCTGGCCTACTCATTAACCAAGAAAGCTTAAGATGAAAGTCATCATCGGAAGACTTTAATATAGACATTGGATTAAATAGGTCTGTCTCTATTGTCTCTAGACCTAACCAAGCCTCGTCTATAATCTTTAGCTTAGATTTACTCATGCAAGTGGGTGCCAGCTAGTTATAATTTTATCAGCAAATCCATAGTAAATAGCCTCATCTGAATGCATATACCAATCGCCAGACTTAAACTTTCTAATCAAGAATTGCTTAACCTGTTTTTCGCTCGGTTTTTTGCCAAACTTTTCATAAAAGAATGACCCATTAACACATCTTTTAGCGTAGATATTAAACATAACATCGCACATTTTCTTTTCATAATCAGCGTAATTCATGGCACTAAGATAATCCATATTGATATTGCTGGACCCAAAATGGCACATAAAGTGCGTATTGGGCGTTAGAAGTCTATAATCAGCAGCTTGCAATATAATGCTACTCATTGAAGAGGCTTGCCCGTAAGCAATAATGGTAACATAAGATCTACACATAGTAATTGCGTCATATATAGCCATGCCGTCATCCCATTCACCACCTATACTCTGCATATGTATAATAATGGGCTGATCTGATCTGGTGTCTAATGCTCTGAGATTTTTGAGAAAAGTATTGGACATTCTATATTCAACACCGGGATTAGAATTGTCCTCTGTGTGATAATGATTATGTAAAAATATTTCTCTGGATGCTATGTTAGCGCCATAGTCATGAAAATCTTTTAATAGTTCTGGTTCAGCCATCATTCTTTTCTCCCTATGGTGTACATTTCGTTGATTCTTTTAAAGATGCTACTAACCGCTAAGAACGCATTATATTTATCCCCACAGAACAGTACATTGATATTATTATAAATTTGAAACTCTATTAGACACTTCAACATGTACTTTCCAGTTATCTTTACTGAAGCCTTGTTCTTAATTGGAATACGTGTTTCGGCTGGGAATTTAACCAAGTCTTCTAATGAAAATTCTAAAACTATAAATCTATGCGGAAAAGATGCCATTCTTTCTATCTCGTCAAGAAATGTATATTTTTTTTGACCTAGATTTACAGCCAATTCTTCTACACACCCCTTGCGCTCTATGCACACCTTGTCTTCTAATCCCTGTATGGTATAATCTCCAGTATCAAGCTTACGCTCTACCATTCCGGCGCACGTATTAAATGCGCTAAAAAAGTATCCATCTTGCTCTCTTGTGTCTTTAATAACTGTAAAATGTGGAGCTTGTTTATAGGCCATTTATAATCTCCATAAATAAAGTTTCATAGTGGTGTTCTTTTCCCTTTATGGATTTGTGGCAATTTGGACATAAACTAATCCCATTAGATATTTCATATCTCAATGAAGAGGCGGTAGACCACTTTCTAATATGGTGTACCTGTAGTTTTCTGTTGTATCCACATCCTGGCATCATACACCTATTCCCATCTCTTTTAATAACAGCTTTTCTAAAAGCCGTATAAGCTGGATCATCATAGTTTCTTTTCATAGAAGCTCTATTTTATCTATTCTACATTCTCTTTTAAGTTTTCTACACAGAATTCTCATGCTAATGGAGGGGTTTTGGTCCATGATCATTTTTATTAATTGATCAAAAGCAAGCCTACAGACCTCGTCTGGATCATTAGCTGATATAAAAATGGTAGGAAATGGTGAATTATAAGCCCTTAATATTAAATGTTTGATTTTGTCAAACACTCTAGATATGTCTAGCGTTACACGGTAGTTTTTCATTTAACCTATCACTTATCATTAATGATACTAAATCTGGTAAGTCATATTTTGGGATCCATCCAAGCTTTTCGTTAGCTTTTGAGCAATCTCCACGTAAATAATCTACTTCTGCTGGTCTGTAAAACTCCTTATCTACTACTACGAGATTAGACCAAGTATTTATGCCAATACGATGAAATGCTAAGTCTAAAAAGTCTCGTACTTTATAAGTTTTGCCAGTACAAATAACATAATCGTCTGGGATTTCTTGTTGAAGCATAAGCCACATAGCTTCAACGTAATCTCCAGCATATCCCCAATCTCTAAAGGAGTCTAAATTTCCTAATCTTAATTTGGGAATGTTTTCACCAAGCACTCTGCCGTATATATAATCTGTATCGTAGTTTAGATCTTTTAGTTCAAGCTTATTGCTCAAAAGCCAATAGTGAAAATCTACAATCCAATTTGTTATTTTCTTAGTTACAAAGTTATCTCCTCTGCGCGGTCCTTCATGATTAAAAAGTATTCCGGCACTAGCATGAAGACTATACGCTTCTCTAAAGAGTCTTACTGCATAATGAGCGGCGCATTTAGCTATAGCATATGGAGATTGTGGTAAAAACTTAGTATTTTCATTCTGAAATTTTGTGCCATCTGGGCCAATATCGTAAGAATCACCAAACATTTCGCTGGAAGAAGCTTGGTAGAATCTAGACTGAAACATATTTAGATCTACTATTGTCTGTAGAATATTAATACAGCCTTTACCGGTAATATCCCAGGTAATAGCTGGTTGTTTGAATGATGTTCCTACATGAGACTGCGCTGCCAAGTTATAGATTTCATCTACATCGACGTTACTCCGAAGTAGATTAGAGACACTATAAGAATCGGTAATATCCCCCTCAACAAGCTTGAAGCGATCATTAGAAAGTAAATGTTTTATTCTTTGAGTTGTATCAACGCTAGATCGTCGCATTACCCCAACTACCTTGCTATACTCTTTTGATAATAGAAGGTCTGCTAAGTGGCTTCCATCTTGTCCCGTTACTCCAAAAATAATCGCAGTTTTCATGTGTTCTCCTAATTAGTCTTTAATTGTATCTGGTGTTAAGAATGGTTGATCAATTATCCCGTCTTCATATTTATGGAACGCGCTTAAGCGTTCCTTTTCTTTCAACATCGCCAGTCTCATTTTCTCCATCTCTATACCGTAACGTTTCATCTTCTCTGGATCTTGTATTAAGCTAGCTATCCAAGAAGTAAAGCTTTGTTTACTATCTTCTAGTCGTTTAATTCTCTGCTCTCTAGTGCCCTTCATTTCTCTTAACATCGCCGCCTTCTTTGTTTGTAGCTCACGATAATCGCGGTTAAGACTTTCTTGACTAGCCCGTAGAGCCGCCATCTGTCTCTCAAGGTTCATAAGATAATCTTGATCTCGCTGATCTTTTTCTAAAGCGCGCTCGTCACGAATAAGTTTTTCAAGCAGGCTCATTTCATTAAGATTATCCTTATTACTCTTTAAGCACCTATTCATGAGTATTTCTAACTTAATAACATCTACTACCTGTAGTTCTTCAGTAGGAAAAACATCATCTTTGAACTGTGCGATAATTCTAGTCCAGTGATATTTAAATAGTTCCAACTCTTCAGAGGTAAACTGATTTTCTAGCTCTATCCAATAGGGGCGATCTTCTAATTCAAAAGCCGCCTCTTCTTCCAGAGATAGTCCGCGCTTAAGCTTACGCTTTACAAAGGAGTCTATAGACTCAACATCTCTGTCGAGCTTTTTTGCTATATCGTCTACGGTGAGATTATCTATATTATTAGATATAAACCTAATCTCTTCTTTAGATAGTCTACCCTTCTTCATCCATGTACCTTTCTACTAATTCCTTTATAAGCTCTATTACTTCTTCTCTTCTCTTTTTAGGAACATATACATCATTAATTAGTTTAAGATAGTCGGCGCGATAACTAGGTGGTAAGTGTTTGTCTAAAATCTTTTGTATTTGTTTAGCGTCTATGTTGATATCGTGGTTATCTGAGTGCCTATTTACCGGCATGTACTCTTCTGATGACAAACTCTTAGGCTTAAGCACCTTTTTCTTTTCTTCTTCGTCTTTTGTAAAATAATTGTCTCTAATAAAATTCTTTAAGCGATTAGATAAGTGTACTGATAGGAAGTTTTCTAAGGGCCGCTTATTGTCATATCTATCAAGCGCATCCATGCATATAATAAAAGCCTCTTGTTTTATATCATCAACCTCATATCCATAAAACGTATATTTAGATGCTATTCTATTGACTACGGTATTGATTTGATGAACCACCTCTTGTTCTGTCATATTCTTGGGTATTTTCATTCTTCAATGTCTTCCTTCCAAACTAAAGATCTCCATTTCTCTCCATCATAATACTTAAGATTATTGTCCGTCTTATCATAGATAAAGCAACCCTTTTTGGCTCCAGACTTACTAGATGGAACAAATTGTAATACGCTTGTTGCTAGTTTCTTAACATCTAATTTGCTAGTTTTAAGAATAATTTGTTTAGTAAAGCTTGATAAGGAACTCCATAACCTTTCCACAAACATAACGTTATTAAGAGATAAAGATTGTAATCCATCGTTTAATCTTCCAACTAATGAGTCTTCAGATACCGCAAAAGAGTGCGGCGTAAAGGGGGCTATGGACGTAATTAGTGAATTAGACTCTAATAAGTTTTCAACATATAATTGAGGAACCGTAGAATAAGCTATAAGATAATCACAGTCTGTGCATCTAAAGGGCGTACATCCACCTATGCATGCCGATTGATTAGATGGGTCTGATCCAGTAGCTATTGGGATTTCTCTGACAATAACAGTTTTACCGTTTTTATCAGCCAAGTACCCAATGCCACGCTCGTATTTTATAACCTTATTATTCTTGACTTGCTCTAGAGCGTAGAAAAAGCGACAATCATTACCAAATACGTGACTAAAACAATTACAGTCCGTTATGGTCTTATTTTTAATGGCGTAAGAAAGGGGCTGGTTAACATCGCATAGCCCGTAAACGCCAAGAAGCTCTATATTGTCTTCGTAATCTATGCGAGCTAGCTCAATCGCCTTGTTCGTTGTTGTTTTCAGATTCATCCTTGTCCTTTACCTCTAAAACCGTGCTAATAGGCTTATCGGGCTTGGATAAATCTTCGACTATTTCGTTTCGCAAAGCGGCTGTAGCCCTGCAATCCAATTGCGTTTCGATTTGTTGCTTTTTAATCATATTAATACTCCTGCTATATAATACACGGTAACACGGGGAATAACACTGTTTGATCCAAATCTAGTTAACGAACGTACTATATAATACAAGGAGGTGGCGATGAGCAAGGATGCTAAATTACATATTGAAAATCTAGAGAATAGGCTTGCACTAACTGGTGCCATTGTGGCTTTTGTTGATTCTGGCATAGATCTTAATCATAAAGACTTATCAGAGAATATATGGACAAATCCTAGTGAAAAAGTAGACGGAATTGATAACGACAATAACGGGTACATTGACGATATTAATGGGTGGGATTTTGCAAATAACGACAATATTCCACAGGACGATTTTTATCACGGAACGCACATTGCGGGAATAGTTGATTCTGTTAGTAAAAATACTGTCACATTAATGCCCCTTAAGTTCCAAAACTATCAAGGATTGGGATATACGGGGGCGGCGGCGACAGCTATTAACTATGCTACTAAGATGAAACTGCGTGGACATAATATAGCGGCTATTAATTTAAGCTGGGGAGGCGGAACTTCATCGTCTCTAGCACTGTATAATGCTATAAAAAATGCTAGTGATGCTGGAATAGTTGTGGTTATAGCTGCTGGGAACAACTCATCTGATAATGATCTACTGCCACGATATCCTTCGTCATATAAGTTCAACAATACTATTAGTGTGGCTGGACTCAACTCTAATATGACTCTAGCCGGATATTCTAATTATGGAAAAAATAGTGTTGAGATTGGGGCGATTGGAACGGCGTATTCAACACTTCCTGGAAATAATTACGGAACAATTAGTGGAACTAGTATGGCGGCTCCAAATGTGAGCGCAGCAGTAGCAATGCTGAAGAACGTTAATGTTAATTATGGGGCAAATCAGATTAAGTGGGCAATATTGTCTACGGCTAAGATGGTAGCTGGATTGGTGGATAGAGTAACCTATGGATACTTGGATATTCAAGGGGCTATGGGGCTAAATATGGTTCCAAAGCCAGATATCATACCAATTCAGCCACCACAGCCAATAGTAGTTCCAATAGTTGAGAGCCATGCGCACGTAGTTTCAGTAAACAAACATTACGTTAAAACGCAGACTCAAGACGGGGCTGGTAGATTAACAATTAAAATAAACAATATGGTCAGATATGAGTCTGATGTGTCAGGGTACTTAAGCGTTTATATCAAAAGGTGGATGACTAAGCGGTACAATAATGTTACCGTAGTTTTCAAGAGTAATCTGGGCAAAGAGTCAATAATTTATCAAGGGTCTTTGAGGGCAAGATAAGCAACAGCCGTGTATAATAGAGGGGTAGTTTTACAATTCAATATGAGGCTGTGTAATGTCAAGACCAAAAGGGTCAAAAGACTCAAAAAAAAGAAGAACTAGAAATCAATATGGATTTAGCAAGCAAGATATAGATACGATAAACAAACTAAAAAATCAACATAAAACCAATAAGGATATAGAGAGAGTTACTGGTTTTAGTAAATCTCAAATTAACAAGATATGCAAAGAGAACAATATTAAGCAAATAGATAATAAAATAATATCAGAAAAAGAAGAATTAATATTAGATGAAAGTAAAGAAGAAATATGCGGAATTTATATTATTCAATTATTTAGAAAAGATGGATATCAAGGATATTATATTGGTAGCTCAACAAATATAAGAAAAAGATGCGTGTCACATCAAAGATTGTTACAAATTAACAACCATTATAATGCTAGGCTGCAAGAGGATTTTAATAATAAAAAGTCTATCAAATATAAAATATGGTCTATAGAACCAGAATCTGATTTATTAAAAATAGAAAATAATCTTATAAGTCAATATGCGGGACTATATAACACTTGGAGCGCTGTAAATGCTGGTGATATTAAAGAATATATAGATTTAGCTATCGAGAAAATAAATGCAAGATATACAGTAGATGTAAATGATGGATGTTGGCTTTATAAATACAAAAGAAAAGATGGATACGGTAGGGATATAGGAATTAATATTGATGGTAGAAAAAAATATCTAAAGCCACATCGCGTATCTTACTATGCGCATTATCAAGATTATCCAGAATTAATTAGGCATAAATGTAATAATAAGCTTTGCATAAATCCAGAACATTTAGAACCTGGAAGCTATAGAGATAATGGGTTAGATAAGACTCTGTCAAAGTGGCAAGAGTTTAAAGACAAGTGGAAAGAATACAATGGAGACTATACTAGGATCACAGAGTATTTTGGATACAAAAAGAATTACAAATCATCAAGTGGACAAGAATATTATTGTCATATCAAAGCAATCGCTAAAAAGCTTGGGTTGGTTTAATTAGATACTAAAGGATTGGATAATACATTTATATTTTTAATTGCCAATCGTGCTTTGGATACCCATCGATTTTTCCTATACTGTTTATCTTCACATTTATAAGATAAAACCCCCACCTTCTCTGTATTGCCTATCTTAACATTTTCTGTTCGTACCCCGCCCCGCGTGTCATAAGTCTATATATAGCAACCACTTACGACACATTCTCACCATACCGAGTGTCCATTCTATAGAGAAAAAATTCTTTTTGACGTAACTCCTTATGGGATAATGACTTAGGGAAAATCCAAAATTATTCTAAAGAGAGGGCTTGACTTCTGCCGATGATATTGGTATAATTAAGCATCAAAGGAAAAGAGAAGAAAGAGAAAGAAAATGAAAAACGCTACTCACATCAACAGCTTCATCAACAGCCTTCCCAAGGTTGCTCAAAAGAAAGTGTGGAAGGTTAAGGATTCCAATGGTACGGTTGTTCAGTATGTAGGCTCTACCGATAATCGGAAAAGCACTGCTCAAGTGTACATCAACAACAAGTATCCCGGTCAGACCTTGACCCTTACGTTTTCTCACTTCAACGGAATGATTGCTCTCCCCCGATAAGAGGGGTTGACGGGCGGGAAAAGTTTGCTAGAATATTGGTATAAGAAAGAGAGAAAGATTATGAGCAAGAATGAAGTGATGATGATTGTGGAAAAGATTTTCGGTGATGATGCTAATCGTGTTCGCGTTAACATGAGTGGTGATTGCTACCGCATCGAATGGGAAGATGGTTGCCATTCGGTTAGGGTTAACGAAAAAAATGCGTTTGACAAGATTAACGATCTCTACTATGATGTTGCTTGTGAGAATGCTTCCGAGTTTGGTTGGTCGTGAATAAAGGGTAAGAAAATGGTTTTCTATATGTATCGTGCTGTTGATGCTAAGCGTTTAGGCACAGTGTTTGCTAAAGATTGGGTTGACGCCCGTACACTAGCCACCGAAAAGTGGGGATATAAGTTTGGCGAGGTATTCGCCTGTACAGCCCCATTGCCAGAGGAAAATGGCTTAGTGATTTGGTGAACGTAAACCCTTTCACCATAAGGACTTAGGGCAAATCGGCCCCGCCAAAATCCACGTAAGTATTTGTGGTATATAGACTTACGACGAATATGTTTTCTTTCTCCTTTGGCATAGAAATATATTTCTGATTTTCTTAAGAAAGCCTATTGACGCAGCCGATAAATAGAGTATAATTAAGGCATAAGAAAGAGAGAATGAAAATGAAAAACCTGTCGCACCAAGAAATGATTGAAATGGCTATGGGATTCGGATACGATGGTGAGCCGATTGAGGCTGTGTATGATATGTGCGATATCTTCAAGGTTTCAGACGAGAAGAGAAAGCAACTTGTGGCTGCGTATGAGGAAGGGCATTTTGATTGGTAAAACATTTGTTCAGTATTGACAGATTAAAAGCCGATCTATAGAATACAGCCAAAGGAAAACAAATGACCATTCAAGTTCAAAATACCGTTCGTCGCCTTGTTGCTCGTCATGGATATTCGGCAACATTTGTTCAGCATATGGGCGAAGGAATTAGCCTTTACAGCGTTGGCGGAATCATGTATCGTATTCGTGGTGATGGCACGATTCTCTAATTCTCTAGAATAAGGAATAAGGTATGCAGATGAATAGCCTTGACAAAATTCTTTCCGCCATGCGTACAGGTAAGTATGGTAGCGTTGTTGACACTAAGGGTAGTGTACATGTGGGCATCATCAACTCTATCATGCGTGAGGATGGTAGCGGTAGGAACTGGATCGTATCAGTGACCAACCGTACAGTAAGCGAACAGGTTTTTATCCACGCGACGTAAGTTGTTGTGGGATAAAGACTTAGAGCAAATCGGGCGGGCCATTTTTGACGTAAACCCTTGCTGCGTATAGACTTACGGCGAGTGTTGCAAAATGCGGAGCAAAATGCTACACAGTGTAGCAAAATGCAACAGTCATTCTGACAGTGCCAATCTGGCATAGATCGTAAGTCGAATAGAATCAACCACTTAGGACAACAAAAAATATTTCTGACTTTGGCACGGAGAGTGCATATATATAGAGCATAAGAAAGAGAGTTTGAAAGATGAAAATGGTTGAAACTAAGTTTGGTCCGATTGGTGAGTTTTACGAGTTTGATGGTGTTCGTATGAAGGATAAGAAAGAGTTTCGTGGTGAAATCGTTCGTATTCTCCAGACCCATCGCGGTACGCTGGTCACACTTATGACATATGGTGAGACTAGCAAGGAATACCGAAACGTCTACCTTGACGAATGTGAGTTCACCGTGACCCAACCGGCTTGGGCTTGAATAGGAGAAAATCATGTTAGAGTTTTTTATCTATACCGTTGCTGAAAATAAGCTTGTGGGCAATATCTTTGCGAAAGATTGGATTGACGCTAGGATAGCTGCTGCAAAAACGTTTGGATATAAGTTTGGAGAAATTTTCGCCTGCAAGGCTCCGCTACCTCAGTAGTGGGGGTTGACGGCCAAAAAGAAAATCTCTATAATTCACCCATCACTAGGAAACCAAGGAAAAAGAAAATGGCTAAGTTTGCTATCATCGAAAACGCCAAGCGTCAGGCTCGTATGTGCTTTCTGGGAATTGCTATTCCTCACCAGCCGAGTCTCGCCAATGGTGAGTATGGCCCTATTCGTTCAGAAAAGGTTTTGAAGTTTAATCGCAAGGCATTGCGTAATAATGGTAAGGTAAAGAATGTAAAGGCTGACCCTCGCCTTATTGGTAGTGATGATAGTATGATTATTAAAGTTGGCAAGCCCGGTTCGCGTGAGCGTGTTGAGGCTCTTGCTTATCAGTATGAAATGATTACTAAGAATAACAAGGAAGTTTCCCCGTTCGCATGGGAGGGTTAATATGAAAGATATTCAAACACGTATTCTGCAAGACATTCTAAGAGTAGAACAAATTAGATTAGATTATATATCACACCCTTTACAACGTCGTATTACTATGCAACGTATTAGTAATATTGCTACTGAGCTTTTGCGAAGAATGAGAAACGAGTCGTAAGTCGTTGGGGCGTAAGGACTTATGGCCGGTCGGGCGGGCCGCGTTTTTCGTAAACCCTTGTGGCGTATAGACTTAGGGCGAATAGCTTGGCAAATGGTGTGCCGAAAGAATTTTTCTCATTTGGTATAGAAATATATTTTGCTTTTCCTAGATTTTCCCCTTGCAAGTGCCGATATATATGGTAGAATGAATGAAAGAAAAGAGGAAAGCATGACGAACTACCACGAAGTCTATAAATTCGAAAACGGTTACGGCGCTAGCGTTGCGTGTAGCCCGATGACCTACGGTGGAGAGCAGGGTCTTTTTGAGGTTGCCGTTCTTGACGCTGCGGGAGAAATCGTATATGATACGCCCGTGACCAGCGACGTTGTGGGCTGGCTGGATTTTGATGGTGTTGCAGGGGTGTTGAAAGAGATCCAAAATCTTCCAAAAAAAACTGATGTTTAGTCTTGACTCTTGCCGATAAGTATGGTAGAATGAAAGCATCACAAGGAGAAATGACGATGAGCTACGATTTCGAAGATGTGAACGCTATCCTGTCTGGCATGGTTGACGATGGTATGGTCGAGCCGATTGACGATCCCAATCTGGAAGTCAACTTTTGGGATTGGGCCGACGTTGTTGGAGTGGTTGACGAATTCGTTCCTGTAGAGTATATTTGAAGGAGAAAAAATCATGAGTCACCCTGACCCTTGCTACGATCCCGATAACTCTTATGAGGATGATATGAACTACGACGATTACAATGACTTTAACGAAATGGTAGAGGATAGAGCGGATGATTTTTATGATGATAGCATGGATGGCGACCACGATTCGGCTATGGAATCTTGCGGGTGGGGAACTGATGAGGACTACGGATACTATGGGGATGATACCCCAATGGCCGACGATTATTATGGGGGTGAGTAATGAGCTATAACGGTTATAAGAATTATCAAACCTGGAATGTTTGCCTGTGGATTGGCAACGATGAGGGGTTGTATAACCTCGCCCGTAGTTGTGATGATTACTCTGATTTTATTGAGCATATGAGAGAGTTGGGTTGCG
>Ga0315909_10000201_pt1 | contig 79442 bp, 92 predicted proteins | sample LakEriMetagenome_11_FD_203527 | JGI IMG/M metagenome (GOLD analysis project Ga0315909, IMG submission 203527) | Freshwater fungal communities from buoy surface, Lake Erie, Ohio, United States - Buoy 2 MA125 | ecosystem: Environmental > Aquatic > Freshwater > Lake | place: USA: Lake Erie, Ohio...
AACAACACAACAAACAAGAAGACAAACTAATACGTCTAATATAGATTTAGATGAAATTAGGTCTGTTGTTAGAGAGACTGTTGAAGATGTTTTAAAGGAAAATGGTCTTTTAGTTGAATCCACAACTAAATCTAACGAAACAATTACCTTTAAAGTCGGTAAACACATTTTTGAAGGTAGAGTTACCAAAGTGAAAAAAATCCAATAACTACCTATAACCCCTCAAATAGAGGGGTTTTTTATTTTTACAAAGGTTGATTAAAAACATTAGATGTACTATATTTCAATTATTATATTGAAAATACTATGTCTAAAAAAATTAATGTTTTAATACTTCCATCAGATAAAACTGGTGTTGGTAAATTCCGCTCTGTAGACCCTCATATTATGCTACAAAACTTATATCCTGATGATTTTCATGTGGATATTGATTATGAACCTAGAATAAATGACCCTAATTTTTGGAAAAAGTACCAAATCGTACACGTTCACAGAAACATTGGAGTTAACTACGACCAAACTCCTCATTTAATTAAATCTCTTAAAGAGATGGGTATCATTGTGATTGTTGATATTGATGATTATTGGTTACCAACTAAAGAACATCCAATACACTCTATAATTTTACATGATAAAATTCATGAGAAAATTGTCGCTAATCTTAGAGTTGCAAGTTACGTAACTACAACAACAAAAATATTTGCTGACGAAATTCGCAAATTTAATAAAAATGTTGTCGTTTTACCGAACGCAATTAATCCTGATGAACCTCAATTCAACCAACCAACAGAAGAATCTGATAGAATTAGAGTGGGTTGGTTAGGGGGGTCTTCCCACTTACACGATTTAAAACTTTTAGACGGTTTCATCTCAAAAAATGGTTCTGAGATTAACAATAAATTACAATATGTTATTTGTGGTTTTGATACAAGAGGTTCTGTAACTGAAATAGACCAAAAAACAGGTCAAAGAAAACAAAGACCTATTCGACCTGAAGAAACTGTTTGGGCAAGGTATGAGGAAATTTTTACAAACAAATACGGCATAATTGATGAAAACTATAAAAAGTTCTTATTAGAATTTAAAGAACAAGAATATGTTGGTGACAGTACGTTACCGTATCGAAGAGTTTGGACAAAACCTGTTAATCAATATGCAGCAAATTATTCTAAATTTGATATTTCATTAGCACCAATTAAAAATCACATTTTTAACAGAATGAAATCTCAACTTAAAGTTATTGAAGCGGGATTTTATAAAAAAGCATTAATTGCATCCCAAGTAGGTCCTTATACAATTGATTTAAAACACGCGTTAAAAGAAGGTCAATTTACTGATGGTAATGCTTTGTTAGTTCAAGAGGCACGAAATCATAGTGATTGGTCTAAGTACATTAAAAAATTGGTACAAAACCCAAATTTAATTACTGACTTGGGAGAAAGACTATATGAAACAGTTAAGGATACCTATCACTTGAAAAACGTGACAATAACAAGAGCAGAATTTTATAAATCTATTGTTAACTAATATGGAATCACCAAAAAAAATAATAGGGTTTACCGCAGGTAATTTTGATTTATTACACCCTGGATACATTTATACTTTTGAAACTGCGAAACAACATTGTGATTATTTTATGGTATTTCTTCAGAGAGACCCTTCTGAAACCAGATTTACCAAATACAAACCTGTAATCCCACTTTATGAAAGATATAAAACTTTAATGTCAATAAAATATATTGATGAAGTTGTAACATATCAGACTGAAGAGGATTTGGTTAAATTAATTGAATTTTATAGACCTGACGTAAGAATACTTGGTGATGATTATATTGGTAAAAGATTTACAGGAGACCATTTACCTATTAAAGTTATTTACACAACCCGTTCACATAATTGGTCAACCACAAAAATTAAAGATTTGATAACAATACAAACTATCAAACAAAATCCTGAGATTTTAAATAAATTAGAAGATTATGATAAAAATACCAATAACTAAAATTTTATTTTTAGATATCGAGACCGTTGGGTGTTGCCCTGATTACGAAGTTTGCCAAAACTTAAATTCTAGTATGGCCAATCAATTTGAAAAATATTTTGATTGGTTTTTAAAACGATTTCCTGAAGACAACCAACTTGGTATGGAATCTTTAAATTCACAAATGAACGAGGTCTTTAAAAAACGAGCGGGTCTTGTTCCTGAATTTGCTAAAATTGTTTGTGTGAGTATGGCCTTTGTTATGGATAATGGAGAAGTCAAAAAACAAACATTTGCAAGTGACGATGAAAAAGAAATTTTAACCCAAGTTCAAAAATTATTAATTAGATGTGGTAATTTAGATTTCTTTTTATGTGGACATAACCTGAAAAATTTTGACATCCCTATGTTGGCAAAAAGAATGATTATCAATGGTTTAGTCCCACCTCCAATTCTTCCTTCATACGATACCAAACCTTGGGAGATAAAGGCAATTGATACTAAAGAGATTTGGCAATATGGAGCGTATTCCTCAATAGGTTCGTTAGATTTATTATGTACTTGTTTGGGTATTGAGTCTCCTAAAGACGGTGAAATTACTGGTGATAAAGTTCATCAGGCGTATTGGGAAGGAAATAAATTGTCTGAAATTTCACAATATTGTGAAAAAGATGTTAAGGTATTAATAGACATCATTAAAAAATTAAAAGAGTTACAATGACACCAAATTTAATGGATTTACAAGAGCAATTAAAAAAGTTGCAAGATATGGTTAATAGCGAAGAGGAGATTGACTATGAAGATATAATGAGTGAACTTGGTTTAGATGTAAAACAATTAGAAGAAGACATGAAAAACTACACTCCTCAGTTACCACTTAAATTTTCTAAATTACATCCTGACGCAGTTTCTCCAAAATACAATTATCCAACCGATTCAGGTTTTGATTTACATTCAGTTGAGGATTTGGAAATCCCTCCTTTTGGTAGAATCTTAGTCCCGACAGGTTTATCATTCGATATTAAAGATGGGTATGAAATTCAAGTTAGGTCTAAAAGTGGTCTATGTATTAAACAAGGACTAATGGTTCTTAATTCACCAGGAACTGTAGATAACGGGTATACAGGTGAAGTACAAGTAATTGTTTTTAACACAAATAACCACAAGGTCTCGATTCCAAAAGGGATGAAAGTAGGGCAAGCAGTTCTTTGTCCTGTTGTAAATGGGAAGTGGGTTGAGTTAATCGAAAAAAATAAAATCTCTGAAAAAGACAGAGGTAGTAATGGTTTTGGAAGTACAGGGATATGATTACTATAATTTATTCAACACATAAAGATTCAGAATATAATAACAAATTTAGACAACATTTGTTACAAACTGTTGGCTTAAAAGATGTTCAAATCTTAGAATATCAAAATAATAATCAATATTCACTTGCACAAGTTTACAATAGTGGAATAACCGAATCAATTTATGATATTGTTGTTTGTTGTCATAATGATATTAAACTTGAAAAAAATTGGGGTAAAAAATTACTTGAAGATTTTTCAAACAATACAGAATTCGGAATAATTGGAAAAGCAGGTTCTTGTTATTTCCCTGAATCAGGAGTTTATTGGGAAAAGATGAATAAGACCATGGTTGGTCAAGTTTATCACCATCCTGAAGGACAGAATAAATGGTTGAGTCAATATTCATCTAAATTACCGTTTTTAATACCCGTTGTTACTGTTGATGGTTTGATTATTTGTTTTGATAAAACTAAAATCAAATATAAATTTGATGAGTCTTTTGGTAAGTTCCATTTTTATGACCATGGATTTTGTTTACCTAATTACATTAACGATGTTAAAATCGGTGTTACCTCATCATTTGAGATTACTCACCAATCTGTAGGTCAACCAAACCAAGAATTTTATGATAGTAAAGAAAAATTCTTAAAAAAATGGGGACATATGTTACCAATGGATTTAAAACCAAAAGAAGTTTTTTTTGAAAATATTGTAGAAAAACCTATTAAGAACATTGGTAAAGTGGCGATTATCATACCTACAAAAGGTAAAACGGATATGTTATTTGAGTGTGTAAAATCTTTTTACACCCACTGCAATTCAGACCTGTTTGATATTATAATTGCCGATACGGGGTCATCTGAAGAAGAAAAGGAATGGATAAAAACCAACATTTTAAATTTAGGTAATATTAAATTAATCGAATATGATTATTATAATTTTGCTAAAGTTAATAATGATGTTGTTAAAAATTACACAAATGATTACGAATTTATTTTATTCTGTAATAATGACATAAAAATACTAAACAATGTTGTTTACGGATTACTTGAAAACTTTAAAAAGTATCCCCAAGCAGGGACTATAGGTTGTAGACTTCATTATGAAGATAACACCGTTCAACATAATGGATTGGCTGCGAAAGTGGATTCTAACAAATTTTTTAGGGTTGATAACAAATCCACAGGTTCTTACTATTCATACACCATAAATAGTAAAGAGGTTTTAGGTAATACCGCCGCTTTATTTATGGTTAGAAAAAATGTTTTTCAAAAATTAGGGATGTTTAATGAACAGTATTCAAACTGTTTTGAAGACGTAGAATTTAATCTTAAATCAATTGTTACGGGTCACAGGAACTATATTTGTGGTAATTGTGTTGCATATCATTATGAAAGTAAAACTAGAGAAAGGAATACCGAAGTTGAGAAACAAGATTATTTTAATAACCTAATACCTTTTGTTCAAAAATACCTTGATAAATTTATCACTAAATTATATATTTAAATATGGCTAATGGAATATACAAAATAACGGAAGACTTTGAAAAAGAACTGTCCGATTACACAAAATCACCGTATGTTGTTACGGTAGATAATCAAAGTAATGCTTTATTTTTGGCGTTAATGTATGAGAAAGTAAGTGGTATGGAAATTGAAATCCCCTCTCGTACTTACCCCTCAGTACCATGTGAGATAATTCATGCAGGTGCAAAAGTTAAATTTAAACCTGTGGAAGGTAAAACAATTAAAGGGTCATATCAATTGTATCCTACTAAAGTTTGGGATTCGGCTCTTTCTTTTACTTATGGAATGTACAAACCAAATACCCATATGTGTATTTCTTTTACAGGTCCTTATAAACATTTTAAATTATCTAAAGGTGGAGCAATCTTAACTGACGACTATGACGCTTATTTATGGTTTAAAAGAGCGAGATACAGTGGCAGAAGAGAATGTTCTTATCATGATGACCATTTTGATATGTTAGGATGGAATTTCTATATGATGCCTGAGTTAGCTGCGAGAGGAGTACTTTTGATGAAACAATTTTATAATGTTGACGGAAGTCCTAAACATAATGAGGATTTAGAATTACCTTACCCTGATTTATCCAAGTTCGATGTCTATAAACAATAAACATATCTGTGTTTTAATATGTTTTAATAACTATGAACATATAGTTAAATGTTTCGAATCTATAAAAAATCTACCTTTAGATTTTTTTATAATAGAAAACCCATCTAAAAATTCCGATAAAATTCAAAAATATTTTAAAGAACAAAAATTAAAAGGGTATGTTAGATTCGAAGAAAATATTACAAATAACGCGGTTGATATAATAAGAGAAGATTACTCACCTTTATTTCAATCTTATGAATATATAACTTTTTCAGATTGTGATTTATTTACTGATTCCTCCTCTTCATTATTTTCCGAAATATATAGAATATTAGAATATGAAGAAGTTGGAGTTTGTTGTACATCATTATGTATGGATAACCTTCCTAATGTTCCTGACGCAAATGGTTGGATTCCTAACCCAATATCAATTCACGAAGATTATATTAATGTAAATACAGGTGTTCATTTCATGACTATGAAACAAAAAAATTATTCATTATTATATGGGACAAAATTTAAAGACACCTTAATGGTTTCTTTAATTAGAAGTAAGAACCTAAAATGGGTTTCAACAAAAGAAAACAAATCAATTCATTTGACTTGGGATTTGTACTACCAAGGTAACGAGTACTATAATTTTAAAATTGAGCGTGGTTTAGAATCATTGTGGTCACATAACGAAACATCGGATTATATTATTTTATGAAAAGAGCGTTAATTGGTTTTGGTGGTCATGCGAGAGAAGTTATCGCTCAAATGAAAGTTAATTTACCTTGTTTTGTTGATGATTCTTTTTTAACTAAAGAAACCCTACCGTTATCTAGATTTAATCCAAATGAGTTTGAAATAATGGTTGCGATTTCAGACCCAAAAAAAAGAATGGAAATTGTAGGTCGATTACCAAAAGAAACTAAATATTTTACATTTATCCACCCTACCTCACTTATAATGTCTGAAGTTAAAATAGGTCACGGTTCTTTTATTGGGGCGTATTCAGTAATTACGACAAATATAACAATTGGTACTCACTGTATTTTAAATCGAGGTAACCATATAGGACATGATTCAATAGTCGGAGATTTTTTTAGTGCAATGCCGTGTTCAGTTATTTCGGGTAATTGTTTAATTGGTGACAGAGTTTATTTCGGTACTAATTCATCCGTAAGAGAAAAAATTGAAGTATGTGATGATGTAACTATCGGTTTAAATTCAGGTGTGGTCAAACACATAACAGAAAGTGGGGTGTATGTAGGTGTCCCCGCAAAAAAAATAAAATGATGAAGAATACAAAATTAGCAATTGTAATTGCAACATATCGTAGAGATGACGGTAAAAGTTTTGAATTTTTATACAGAACATTAGAAAGTATAAAAAAACAAACCTATAAAAATTATAAAATATTTTTAATAGGTGATAAATACGATAAACCCGAAGAAGTTAGTCGGGTAATAAAAGATTTGTCGTTGGATAAAATTTATTTTGAAAATTTACCTATTGCAAAAGAAAGAAGTAGATATACTGGTCATGTACTTTGGTCTTACGGTGGAGTTAATGCAATTAATCATGGAGTAAAAATAGCTTTAAGTGAAGGTTTTGATTATGTGTGTCATTTAGACCACGATGATTGGTGGTACGAAAACCATTTAGAGTTAATCAATAAATGTATTTCAGAAACAGGTTCGGAATGGGTTTGTACTAAATCCACATACCGAAACCCTTTTACATTTTTACCCCCAGTAGATACTAATGATGAATATGTTGATTTTCATCCTAGGTCATCAATTTTAATACACTCCTCAGTATGTATGAATTTCAAAAAAATCCCCTTATTATATCGGGATATTTACGAAGAAACAGGTGTAGTAGGTTCACCAACTGACGCAGATTTGTGGGAAAGATGTAGACAATATATAATATCTAATAAATTAAAAAGTACATTAATAAATAAAATAACTTGCCGTCATGATGAAGAAGGATATGAAAGACTCAAATAAAATTAACATAACTGAAGACTCTATTAATAGAGTAAACGAAATAATTCAAAATATGGAAGGTAAATCCTTTCATAATCATTACCATATATTGTATGATATTATTACTTCATTAGGTAAGAAAAATCAAACCTATTTAGAAATTGGTGCTTACTGTGGTGGGTCGGCATCTTTAGTATCAACAAACGAAAATGTTTCAAAAGTTTACAGTATTGATATTGGACATCCAATACCTAAAGAAGTACCAATTAAAAATGTTAATAAATTTAAACATTCTAATTGTGAATATGAATATTTTCATGGAAACTCTAGATTAAACAACACTATTGAAAAGGTTAAATCAAGTGTTCCTGAAATTGATGTTTTTTTTATTGACGGTGACCACTCATATAATGCGGTTATTGAAGATTTTAATAACTATAAAGATTTAGTGTCTAAAGGGGGTGTTATTGTTTTTGATGATTATCACGATAAAATCCATAGTCCTGATGTATTTCATGCAGTTAATGATATTGTGAAAACACTTAATTTAGATGAATATGAAATTATTGGTAGTTTAAACTATGATTTAATAAAGAAAACAAATTTCCCAAATATAGAATCAAGTAATGAGTTTATTTTAATTAAAAAATGAAAAAAATAATAAACTTTACGCCTACAGGAACTCAAACTAATCGACAAAATTCTTTAGCGCCTTTAACTCCTAATGAAATTATTGAAGAGGTTCATGAAGCGTATGAATTGGGTATTACTCTAACTCATATTCATGCCAGAGACCCTATTACATTAGAGAATACTTACAATAAAAATGTATACAGAGATATTTTGGAGGGTATAAGGAAACATTGTCCTGACTTATGTGTTTGTGTTTCATTAACAGGTAGGTTATTTCCTGAATTTGAAAAGAGGTCTGAGGTTTTAGAGTTATACCCTGACATGGGGTCTTTAACTATGTCGTCATTAAATTTTCCAAGAGGAGCCTCGGTTAATGAACCTGAAATGATATTGAAACTAATTACAAAAATGGAGGACTATGGTGTCACTCCTGAAATTGAATGTTTTGATACGGGTATGTTAAATTACACAAATTATTTAATAAGTAAATCAATTTTAAAAGGACCTCATTATATTAATGTAATACTTGGTAATCTATATAACGCTCAAACAGATTTATCGACATTCTCATCAATTTATAATCATAAACCCAAAGACTCTTTAATGTGTTTGGGTGGGATTGGTAATCAACAATTGAAATCAAATATTATGGGATTATTATATTTTGATGGTTTAAGAATTGGTCTTGAGGACAACCTATACTTTCGTGAAAAAGAAATTACAAAAAACATTAACTTATTAAAAAGAATACATTTAATATCAGAAGAATTAAATTATCAAATAATGAACCATAAAGAATTCGGTGAGAATGGTTTTAAAAATAAAAAAAATGAAAGTATCAATTAATCAACCTTATTTTTTTCCTTACCTCCCATTTTATCAAATGGTTAATTATTCTGATGTTTTTGTGTCATTAGATAGTGTGAATTTTTGTAAAAAAAAATTCATTAATCGGAACGTTATCACCGATAACAATGGTAGAAAAATCAATTTCACACTACCAATAAGAAATCTATCTCAGAATAAAAAAATTAATCAAAGTGAAATATTTAATTTAAAAAAAACTAAAGATTCTTTTATTAAAAAATTGAAACTAACTTATGGTTTTAGGAAATCTAATTTAGAGGTTTTTGATGTAGTTGATTCGTGTTTCACGTCAAATCTAATATCAGAAGTTTCAACAAATTCGATTAAAAACGTTTTTAATTACTTAGGAATTGAAAAATCAATTTTATTGTCTTCAGAATCATTTAAGAGTTATGACGAATATAAAAAAGAAATCAAAATTTACGGAATTTGTCATGAATTAAATTGTACCGATTACATTAATTTACCGAATGGTAATTTATTATATGATAAAGAAGATTTTACAAAAAAAGAAATCAAATTATCCTTTATTTCGAATGACCTAAACTATAATACATCTATTTTAGATGTATTATTTAGGGAAGACAAACAACAAATAATAGGCAAACTAAACAATCACATTCAATAGTGAATACAGTAGTTTCAATAGGATTTACCGAATCCCATTTATTAATGGTTTCTGATTTGTTATTTTCATTAAATCTAAATCCGAATATACTAATTTTTGATAACCAAAAAAGATTTAAATCAGAAAAAAACTTTATCTACCATAAATACGATTTTATTGATACTTTAGAAAATCAAGATAATTTATTTTTTGGTTTTGCAAAACCGTTAGGTAAAAGTAAATTATTCCATTCTATAAATATAGATTCAAAAAAATTCATAAACTTAATACATTCAAAAAGTGAAATATCAAAATACTCTGAATTAGGTATTGGAATAAGAATTGAACCTGGGACAGTTATTGTGGCAAAAACTAAAATTGGTAATTTTGTTAATATAAATAGAGGTGTTAATATTGGTCACCATTGTAGTATAAGTGACTTTGTAACTATTAATCCAGGGTGTTCAATTGCAGGACATGTGACAATAGGAGAAAATACGGAAATATGTATTGGTACAACAATAATTGACGGTATTAATATTGGTAGTAACACTATAATTGGTGCTGGTTCAGTAGTTACTAAAGATATCCCTGACAATGTTGTTGCTTATGGTAACCCTTGTAAAATAATCAGAAAAAATTTATAAAAATGTTACATATAATAACACCCCTTTATCGATTTGAGAATTTAGAAACAACATACAATTCTATTTTAATGAATGAAGATATTACTTGGCACATATCAAAATCAAATCAACGAGAAGACATAGTATTAGATTTTATTAAAAACGATAACAGAGTTAAAGTGTACAATGTAAATTGTACCGATGAAGAAGCATTTAAAAAACGTCAACACGTTTTGGAAAAACTAGATTCAGGATATTTTTGTTTTTTAGATGACGATACTATATTCCATGAAAATATGTATATAAAGTATTTGGAATGTTTAGAAAACAATTTTATTGGTATGGTAATCGGACAACAAGTCATAAATGATAGACATCTTAGATTAACCGCAAGTATACCATTATATAGACATATCGATGTTGGTAATGTTTTAAGTCACACTAAATGTTTAAGTGAATGTAAATGGCCGTCAAGTCACATTTCAGGGGTTAATCAGAAGGATTTTCTTTTTTGGGAATCTGTCTATAATTTTTATAATAAAAAATGTATTTTATGGAATAAGCCAATTTCATATTACAATTTTTTAAATACCGAATCAAAAAGTATAGGAAAAAATAAACTTTTTATTGCAGGAAATATAAATTAATAAACTCAATTTGAATTGTGAAATATAACGATAGGATAGACATTGAAAGAATTGGGGTTACAGGTTCTTATTATTATAACATTAGTGATAACATTATATCCGCAAGAATCTTAAGTTCTTTTTGGTTAGTTATGGAAGACTCAAATGATGAATTTGTACCTCATTTAAAAAAAGATGGATTTTGGGAATCATGGGTATCTCTTTGGATTAGTCAGAATGTCTCTCCTGGTAGTATCTGTATTGATGGGGGAGCTAATTACGGGTATTACACCTTTCAATTATTACTTCATGGTTGTGAGGTATACTCAATAGAAGCCAATCCATTTTTAATACCGTTTTTGGAAAAATCTTTAAAATTAAACGGTAAATTACCTCTAACAATAATTAATTCCGCAATAACTGACGGGACTACCGATAAAATTGTTCTGAACATAACCAAATCCCCATTACATTCAAGTGTTTTAAATTTTAAAACTAGCGAATCACAGGTTGAGGTGAATACAATCAGTCTACAAAGTTTTAAAGGAAAAAAAATAGATTTCATAAAATTAGATATCGAAGGTTGTGAACAACAAGTTCTCCCAGATTTGTTTTTACTTCAAAATGAAAATCCTAACATGGTATGTTTAATAGAATGGGTTTACGATTCGTACCCAAATAAAAGTAGACAATTTTATGAGTATTTAATAAACCATTTCTATGTAACATATATTGATTTTGATGGTAAAGAAAAAAATCTTGAATCTTATGAATTTATTGAAAATGAAACTTTAGATTTAAGAATGTATGTACTCAGAAAAAAATAAAAAAAAACAATATGACTAACAGAAAAAAAACCCCTTCATTAACTCAAGAACCAGAAAGAAAACTTTCTAAAAAAACATTAATAACTGAGATAATAAAGAAGAAAACAAAAGAAAAATTTTTAACAATAAATCAAAAAAAATATTACGACACTTTAATCTCTAGTGAAATTACCGTTTGTTCAGGACCTGCGGGTGTTGGTAAAAGTTATATAACAATGAAAGCGGCGATTGATTTAATATCAGACCCGTCAACACCTTATGAAAAAATTATTATTGTAAGACCTGCAGTTGAGGCTGAGGAAAAATTAGGGTCTTTACCTGGCAATGTCGAAGAAAAATTAGACCCGTACATTTTCCCTTCTTACTATTTGATGAATAAAATAATTGGTAAAGAAGCAAGAGAAAAATTAAAAGATATTGATGTAATTGAGGTTTTTGCATTGGCATATATGAGAGGAATGAATATTGATAACTCAATATTAATTTTTGAAGAGGGTCAAAACTCTTCCCCAAGTCAAATGAAATTACTACTAACCCGAATAGGTTTTAATAGTAAGTTTTTTATTTCAGGTGACGTTGAGCAATCCGACAAATATAAAAACAAAACTCAAAGTGGTTTATGGGATGCAATTGAAAAATTCAGAGATGATAATCAAGTTTCAGTATTTGAATTTAAAGATAAAAAGGATATTGTAAGAAATCCTTTAATAACTAAGATTTTAGAAAAATATGAAGAATGATAAAGTTTGTTAATAATGCAAGTGTTACTAAAGATGTATCGGGGTCAACTCGTGGAGTAAACATTTATGGGTTTGCAAATAAAATTTCGGGTTTAGGTCAAAATGCCAGACAAGTACTAAGAGCAATAAATAATACTGACATATCTTACAATTATTTAGATTTGTTTTCGGCATCTAAAGAGTTCAAATTTATTGAACCAACTATTAATCACAAATTCAAAACTAATCTATTTTGTTGTAATCCTGATATTGATTTGACTGATTTTATTAATCTTAAAAAAAATAATCATAAAAAAAATATTGGTTTATGGGCATGGGAAGTAGAGGTTCTTCCTGAGTATTGGATTAAATATTCAGAGCTTTTTGATGAAATATGGACAATTTCTAATTTTACTAAAAGTATTTTTGAAAAGGAATTACCAAATAAAATTATAAAATCTTTAAATATTCCAGGAGCACCATTTAAACTGTTGGACAAGTCCACATGTAAACAAACATTTGGAATTAATTCCAATACTTTTTTGTGTTCATTTGTTTTTGATTCATTTAGTGATATAAATAGAAAAAATCCATTACATGTTATAGAGTCTTTTGAATCATCATTAGGGGATGAAGATTCTGTTTTATTAATAAAATGTCAAAACTTAAGTCAAGAAAACAGGGACATATTACTTAACTACCCTAAAACTAAAAAAGTTAAATTTATTTTTGAAACTTTTTCAGACGAGTTAATGAATCATTTATTTTGTGCGACTGATTTATACATTTCTCTTCATAGAAGTGAGGGGTCAGGACTGACAATAATGGAGGCATTATCAGTAGGCACACCTTGTTTAGTGACAAATTATGGTGGATGTTTAGATTTTTGTCTTCCTGAATTTTGTGAGTTAGTTGATTATAACTTTATAGAAATTACTGAAGATATTTGGTATAAAAATAACTTTTTTAAAGACAAGGAAGTTTTTTGGGCAAACCCTATAGTAAATGACGCGTCTAATAAAATTAAAAAAATATTTGACAATTATGATGACTACCTTATTAAAACTAATGAATTAAAAAATTTCATAGAGAATAATTACAATTTAGAAAATATGTCTATTTTTTTAAAAAACAATTTATGAGGATTGGTATAGAAATTAACGGTGTTCTTAGAAATACTTTGGGTAAAATTGAACAAACCTATAATAAATTTTACGTGGAAAAAACCGAAGGTATTGAAGATGAAGACGAGTTCAAATATGAAGTTATTTCTGGATTGGATTCTTTAGATGTTAAATCTCATCTAAAATTTAGAGATGATGAGGAATTATTTTCTTTTTTATATGAAGAATTCCCGATGGAAATTTTTGGTCACGCTCAATCCACAGAGTACACCACGTTTAACGATTTAAATGAATTGTATTTTCAATTAAGAGATAAGCACGAGATGATAATAGTATCAGATGAGATTGGTAAATCAAAACCAGCTTCATTGTTTTTCTTATCTAAATTTGGTTGTCAATTTGAGAAAATTGTATTTTATAGTAACTACACTATAAATGAAATGTGGAATCAAGTTGATATTTTAATTACATCAAATCCAAATTTATTAGAAAATCATCCTGAAGATAAAATGGTTATAAAATATAACACAATATATAATAAACAAGTTGATTCTTTTCACTCAATTACGTCTATTAGAGAATTAGAATCTAAAATAAATGAAACAGTACTATGTTAAAAATTTTAGGAGAAAATTATTATCTCGATTTAGACAAAATCGAGGACTACATCAATGTTGAACCCCCAAAAGATTATACAGGGGTTCCTGAAAATCATATAAGCGTTGTTAAATATGATATGGTTAAAGCATTAACTGAAACATTATTAACCGAAAGTGAAGAAGTTGATGAAAACTTGGGTTCTAAAGCGTCAGGTTTATCGATACCATTTAAACTAGCGTTCAATACCCTCCTTAATAAAAAATTACTAAATAAATATTAAAAAAATGAATCAAGAAAATTTATCAAAATTAGAAAAATCAATTGAGAACTTAAAAAACAAAAAAAGTAAAATTTATTTGTTGGTTCAAGACACCAAAGGTAACGCAAAGGCTTCTATCGCGTATATCTATAATTTAGGAATGTCACTACTTAATAGTGGTTTTAATCCTATTATTCTACATGAAAAACCTGACTACACAGGTGTTGCAGGATGGTTAGGAAAAGAATATATGGATTCTTTACCTCATAAATCTATTGAGGGCGAAAATTTAGAAGTCTCACCTGAAGACTTCATCATTGTCCCTGAATTGTATGGTTTTGTAATGGCACAGTTATCAAAACTTCCTTGTGGTAAAATTGTCTTATGTCAAGCTTATGACCACATGTTAGAAACATTACAACCTGGTATGACTTGGGGTCAAACAGGATTCCATAAATGTATAACAACTTCTGAATTCCAAAAAGAATTCATTTCAAATGTTATGAGAAATGTTTCATTTGACGTTATTGAACCTTTTATTTCTGACAAATATAAAAAACAAACTAAACCATCTAAACCTATTATAACAATTCATTCAAGAGAACAGAGAGACACGACTAATTTAGTTAAATCTTTTTATTTAAAGTTCCCTCAATACAGATGGGTAACGTTTAGAGATATGAAGAGTCTAACTGAAGACCAATTCGCACAAGCGTTTCAGGATAGTTTCTTATCAATTTGGATTGACGAAACAAGTGGTTATGGTACATTTCCATTAGAATCTATGAAATCAGGAGTACCCGTTTTAGGTTTAGTACCAAATGTACTTCCTCATTGGATGAGTGAAGATAATGGTCTTTGGATAAACAATAAAACTCAACTTGTAGATTTTGTTGCGGACTTTCTTCAAAATTGGTTAGAAGATAATATTAATGAAACTCTTTTGACTGAAATGAAAAACACTGTTGATAAACTACCAACAAAAGAAACTTTTGACTCTAAAGTATCTGAAGTTTTTGAAAGTTATATAAACACTAGATTAACTTCATTTGAAGAACAATTAAATAAATTTACAACAATAGAAGAATAAAATTATGGAAAAATTCGATATCTCGGTAATACTACCAATTAAGTCGGCAGCGGCTAGAGGATTTGATGAACTTTTTGAAAAAGCGATTGAATCTATTAAAATACAAACTTTACAAATTAAAGAACTAATCATTGTTCATACAGACGAAACCGCATTAGTAGAGTTTTTAGACCGATTTAATTTCGGTGATATAAATGTTAAAAGAGAAGTTTGGACAAAACCGCCAAGCTACGCGGAACAAATTAATCACGGAGTTAGAGTTTCTACAGGTAATTGGATTTCATTGTTTGAATTTGATGATGAATACTCTAAAATTTGGATTAAAAACGTTAAACTATATTCAGAATCATATCCTGAAATTGACGCATTCTTACCAATTGTTGTCGATATTGATGAAAAAAACCAATTCGCTGGTTTTACAAATGAAGCAACGTTTGCATTAAACATTGCATCTGATATGGGTATGTTGACAAATGAAACATTACAAACTTACCAAAATTTCCAAATATCAGGTATGGTTATTAAAAAATCAAAATTTATTGATTTTGGTTTAATTAAACCAAGTTTCAAACTTACGTTTGGCTACGAATTCTTTTTAAGAATGACACATAATAATGTTAAATTCATGTCTATTCCAAGAATAGGGTATAAACATGTAAACCTAAGAGAAGGTTCTATTTTTTGGAATTACAAAAATGGTGACAATGTGTTATCTGAGGATGAGGTTAAATTTTGGGTTGAGTCGGCTAAGAAAGAATATTTTTTCATCAATGACAGAGCCATAAAATACGAACCTTCCGAAGTTTAATGAGTGAAGTTAATGTTTTAACGGGAGCAACAGATGTATTAACAAAAAAGAAAGGTAGAAAACCAAAACAAGCAAATTATTTTGATGTCCAAGAGGAATTAGCGGTTATCAGATTTTTAGAAACCGATTCTATGGAAGAAAAAAATAAAATCTACAACGATTTTTTGAGAAAACCTCTGGATAAGATGATATCTTCTATCATAAGAAGGTATAAATTGTATCGAAAAGATATGGATTTTTACGAAATCCATACTGACACTCATTCATTTTTAATGACTAAAATCGATAAGTTTAAGCCTTCAAAAGAGAAGAAGGCTTATTCTTATTTTGGTACTATCTGTAAGAATTATTTGATGGGTCAAATAATTAAAGACCAAAAGGAAATTAATAGAAAAATATCTTATGAAGATATTTCGCCCATACTTGAAAATAACACCGACTATTCATATTCCATAGATTCTGATTCTGTTGATTCGGAATTAGTAATAAGAAATTTTCTTACAGAATTAGATAAATTCTTGAAAGAAGGTAATCTAAATGAAAATGAAATTAAGTTAGGTTACGCTTTATATGATTTATTTGAGAACTACGACAGTATTTTTGAAGGGAGTTCAAATAACAAATTTAATAAAAATATTATTCTTTTGTCATTAAGAGAAATGACAAACTTGTCTACCAAAGAAATAAGAAGTTCCATGAAAAAATACAAAGTTATATATGTGAACTTGGTTGATAAAATGGCTAAATAAAATTACAGAATAACTATTTATTATTATGGGAAGACCTCAAAAAAAAGAAATTAATTTATCAAAAGAATCCATTCTTTCATTGATGCAAGAGATTTATAATGAACTTGTTGAGCAGAGAAATACTGCAATAAGAATTCAAAATAAAATGTTGTCGATGATGAAAGAGCCTGAGGACATGACTCTAATTGGTCCTGTAATTGAAAAACAACAAAAAATTATAAATGACTGTGTAGATAAAAAATTATCGTTGTCTAAGTTGCAATCAAGTATTTGGGAAAAACAAAGTTCAAGTAAGGAGTCATTTTCTATTTCCGATATTGACATCGATGATGAGATAATTAAAGACTTGTTAGAAAAAGATATTTCTAAATCTGACGGTAGTTACAAAATGAATAAGTAAAAATGGCTTCATTAGATTTAAATGCGGATTATAAGGCGATTCAGGATAAAGTCAAAGCCACTCAATCATATAAAGATGCTAAAGCGGATTATGATAAGGCGAAAAAAAGAAAAGGAGAAAGTTTTGATAAAAAGAAATCTGAAGTTACTGAAAAAATCAATAACTTTAAAAAAGATACTAAAAAATATCAAAAACAGATTAAATCTCAATTTGAGCAGTTATTAGATTTAAATAACGTTACAGGAGGTAAAGGAAGTAATTCATCTAAGTACATAAAAAAACTAATGTTACAGGCTTTAAAAAACATTGAGCCAAAAATATTAGAAATTTTACGACAAGAAGCGATTAACGCGGTTGGTTGTGACCAACAACAAGTATTTAATGCACAGGTCTTATACATAAAAGTTTCATCGGTTGATTTAGGGTCAATGCTAAAAAAAGACCCTGCAGATGAAATAGGTAAAGTTTTATACGAAAAAAATCCAATAGCCATTCAGTCATTCCCATTTTCAATGAATAGGGAATTATATCAAAGAATACAAAGTGGACAACCATATTCTGTGGATAATGGTCAGTTGTATTTAGGAGCGTCTACTCAACCATTGTTCGATATACAATATGTTGAGACAGATAACATAGGACAAACAGGTCCTTGGTTTAAGGTAACCTTACCTAACAGGATTGGTAATGTTAACAAGGTTGGTGAATTCTTAGTTGATTATTACAAGACAATCAAATTAGTTGATTTTACTAATATTATCGCCCAAATTATGGAGGCGTTATGTGGAGCAATTTCAATTCAGGCGAACGTTGGTTTAGTACAAGCCGAGGACGCAAGTAAATTCATGTTAATTTTACAAAGAATACTTGGGTTGTGTTTTGATTCTGTAAAAGAAATTGATGTTAGTGGTGTTGCGAAAGTATCTGAGTTGGACGGTATTGATGAATCTTTTTTTGAATTTACTGAAATTGATTTAAGAAATATAGACCTTAGAATTGCTAACATAAAAAAAGGTGTAATACAATTTGAGGATTGTGGTAATGTAGATATCCCTGTAGACTCTACATCAATATTAAATGCTCTAAATAACTTAAATTTTGTACCTGATTCAGATTTGGAAAACGCGTCTGACCAAGTGACTAATGTTTTAGCCAATAATCCTGAACTTAATGGTTTAGGGATTGAAGCAAATATTCAAGCGTCAGTTGATTTTAACTTTATTAAGTTATTAGCACAAGGGTTAATATTCGCTCTTTTAACTCCAAAAATTTTGTTACCGATTATGACCATGTTAAAGGCTATCGGACAAAGTGCGATTGATGGTATTGATTCGTTCCAACAATTTGCGAAAACTTTTAGAAAATTTGTATTAAACTTAGTTTCTAAAGTAGGTTCACTATTTGTTCAGGAATTATTTAATTTAATAAAAAGAGACATTCAAAATTTAATCCAACAAGTGATAATGGATTTGGCAAGAGAAAAGGCCGACAAAAGAATTATTATGATTTTGAAATTAATCCAATTGTTACTTTTAATTGCACAGTTTATATCCGATTGGAGGAAGTGTAAAAGTGTTATTGATGAACTATTACAGTTGTTGAATATCGTCGCTTCAGGATGGGGTGGTGAAGTACCATTACCACTTCTTTTTGCCTCCCAAATCTTAGACGGTTATTCTGAAACAAGAGCCTTTATTGGTACTATAGAAGAAATGCAAAAATTAGGGATTCCTACAGGTCCTATGCCTGACGGAAGCCCCAACTTAAATGTACTTTCTAAATTCGCTCAAATGAAAGCTCAAGCTAAAGAAGAATCTGAAAATGGTAAAGTTCAAGTTGCGGTTGGTGCTCTTAGTATTACACCTGCAGGATTAACAGTTCCATCAAGTGCTTTTGGTAAAAAAATGTAAAAATATGACAAAAAAAGAAACTGCGGAAAAAGTACTAAAAATAGTAAAAGATTATAAATCCCATTCAAACAAGGATTTAACATTTGCTATGGATTTTATCCAAGAAGATTTTAATTTAACAAAAGAAACTCTTTTGAGATTATCTACTCATTTGGATAAATTAGAAACAACATACAATTTAATTTTAAAAGAATACGAAGGTAGAGTTAAAAAATGAATATAACTAACGACAATCAATATCAAATCATATTTCCTGGTATCGTCTTGGATGACCAAGACCCAATGATGCTTGGTAGATTAAGGGTTATGCCAGAAACAGAAGTCTACCGAGATATCATCGCTTCAGTTCCAAATTGGAGTGAGGAAAAAGATAAATGGTCAAGTAGAGACCCTTTAATATTTTTACCTTTATTACCGTTTTTTTTAAGTCAAATACCAAAAAAAGGAGAATACGTTAATATCATTTATCAAAATAAAAAATTTGTTTTTCAAAACCAATTCTATATTCAAGGACCGTATTCTTCACCTATGTTATCTCCTTTTGAATACTACCAAGGTTCTAAAAAGTTTTTAGCTACGGGTGACAGAATAAAACAAGGTTTAAGTATTAAAAATACTGATGGAACTTATAGAAATAAAAATAGTTTCGGGGTATTTCCTGAACCTGGTGATAATTCTCTTTTAGGTCGTGGTAGTGCCGATGTTATTGTAAAACAAGATGAAGTTTTAATAAGAGCGGGAAAAACTAAAACTCTTAAATCAACTCAGTTACCTGCGGGTAATCCTCTTAGGTCGTTTTTACAACTATCATATTTTCCTCAGACAAAAAATTTAGAAGACCCTGAATCATTTGCAAGACTTAAAGAAATTGTAAAAGTCGTTAAAAAAATGGTTGTGTGGGATATTATGAATTTAGAAAATACCCAAGATGTTTTTAATGGTTCTGTTAAATTTTATAACGTAATACCTTCTGAATCGGTTAATACTCAAAATTTTAAATCCGATACAATAACTAAATTATCTGAAGGAACAAATTATACATTTCTTTGTGGTATTAATTTTAACTCAGTTTCTTTTGAAACTGCGGTTAATATAATTAACAAAACTATACAAGGTGTTTTTAACAGTTTTATTCAACCCGACCCAAACTATCCTTTATTACCCTCAACACCAAATGTGGTTGACCAATTCCCATTTATTGTCACACCATCAAAATTAACTTATGAAACGGGTAACAAATTTACAACCGCATCTACCGCAAACGATATTGCTGAATTAGTTAATTTTAAAAGGTTTTATAAAAAAATAAAAATTAACGATGGTATTAAACAAAGTGGTTTCTTTTTGGTTTCAGAAAATAATAATGGTAAACCTAAGATAGGTCCTAGTTCTGAAGTTGTTACTGAGACAGTTACTCCAGCAAATTACACTCAAAGTTCTATTACTTATGGTGTTTTAGGAGGTCAAAGACTTTATTTACTATCACAAGATTCTGCAGGTCCTAAAGGTCAAATTAGTTTAAGTCAAACTTTATATGGTATTCCACAAGAAAAATTTATTGGTAGTGAAAAAAGTATTCAAACACAAACTTACCCAACTGTAAGAGGTGATGAGTTAATGATTTTACTTAGAAAAATGTTTTCCTACTTAAAAGGACACGTGCATCCCGAATCAACAATACCTCCTGTTCCTGTTGCCGCAGGTAATGGTCAGACAAGCACAGAAATTGACCAAATATTAGCAGACGCTGAAAATACAATTCTAAATCAAAATATTCGAATTAATTGATATTTATTAAACAAACAACGTTTAATGTCAATTAATAATTCGTATTTCAGTAAAAATAACACTATTATATCTAATAGCTTCACAAACACAGGAAGAAATCCTGTGACTGAACTATTTTTTGGTTCATTAGCAACTTCTCAATATCCTAATGGGTATAGCCGATTTATATTTGATTTGGATTTGACTCTTTTAAAAGAAAAAGTAACTAATGGTACAATTTCTCTTGATTGTAATGAAAAACCAAAACACACACTTAGAATGGTTAACACCTCTTCTTTTGACCGTGAGTTATTGAATACGAGAACTTCACAAGGCAGAATGAGAGCAACATCGTTTGACCTTGTTCTTCTTAGAATTCCTTATATTAATGATGATATGGATAGACCTCAATTATGGGATGAAGGGGTTGGTTATGATTTTGCTGACTTGGTTTATGATTATAGTGAGTTTGATAAAAACTTTTCAGATAGACCATCTAATTGGTATCAAACAACAACATTAGGTGTTTGGACAACAAATGGTATATATGACAACACAAATTCAGGAACTGGTAATACCATTCATTATTCAGCATTAACAAAGGTTGCTGAACAACATTTTGAATTTGGTGATGAAAATATCGAGTTTGATATGACAGGTGAAATAAACGATATTTTAAATGGAGTTTTAAATAACGTATCGGGATGGGTAATTGCTTATAAACCACAATTAGAAAACATTACAGGATTAACTGATATATATGAAACACAATTCTTTACTCGTCATACCCAAACATTTTATGAACCTTATTTAGAGACAAACTATAATGACTTTATTGATGATGATAGAAATAACTTTACGTTAGGTAGAGTTAATCATTTATACCTTTATCTATATGATAATGGAAATCCTGTTAATTTAGACTTCAATCCTACTGTCGACATCTTAGACAACGGTGGCGATGTAATATTATCTAATCTCCCTACTTGTAAAAAAACAAGAGGAGTTTATGAAGTTACTGTACCAGCTCTTAATAGTTATAAGACACCATGTACATTTTCAGATAAATGGAAAAACTTAAGTTTAAATGGATTTCCAATAAATCCAATTTTAAATGATTTCACCCTTTATCCGTTTAAAAATTCAATTCAAATTGGAACTGAATCTCAAGAACCAAAACTTTATGGTTTTGATTATTACGGAATTAAACAAGATGAAAAAATCTTTAATACTGACATAAGAAAAGTTGGGGTTGTAATTAAACAGGCATATACTACAAATAAACTTTTACAAAAAGTAGAGGCTTTTTATAGGATATATGTTAGAGAAGGTCAGACTGAAGTACAGGTTCAAGATTGGACAAAAATAAATAGAACACCAAATGAGTATTATTTCATTTTTGATACAAGAGATAAAATACCAAATGAGTATTATATCGATATACAAGTTAAAAGTTCTAACGAGGTTAACACCTATAAAAAACAAATAAAATTTCAAATTGTAAATTATAAATAGTTATGGCAGCGAATTCAATAAATTGTGTAAACTTAGATGAAAAAGATATAGATTTCAATGGTAACATTATAAATTCAGGTGAATATTGGGTTGGGATGACTGACCCATTTGACCAATTTTTCACTCAAAGAATATGTGTTGAGACAGTGTCCAATATTGATAGTCCTGGAAGTGGTTTATTTGCCACACAACAATATACAAGTTGTTATGATTGTGTAAGTAATAATAATGGTTTAATACAATTAAACCCATGTTACCAAACTGTTTTTGAAGTTTTATTTATTAATGTAAGTGCTTTAACAGAATCACAATATTTGGAAATTTATTCAATTTCTACAGGAGACACTGGACAAGCTTTATATATAGAATTTTTAAATAACGGTACATTACAAAAAGGGTGTTTTAATAAATCTAAAATAGTAACTGTAAGTACCGCAGAATATGTTCAAATTACTGCTCAACTACAATCTATAGGTCAACAAATTGTAAATGATTTAAATTATACTGCTCAAACCGACTGTCAAAGTTGTTTAACAGTCTCTTCGTTTATTTATGAAGTTTCCAATTGCGTGACAGTTGACGAAATTGAGTATGTTTATTTACCTTATGATTTTCCTTCAGGACATTTAATTTCATATACTGATGGAATTAATGAATTTTGTGGTGTTGTTCGCGGTCTGACCGTTGAAAATGTTGCAACATATACTTTTGTCACTGATTACGGTCCATGTCGTTTTGAATCTTGTTGTGATACTTGTTTAGAAAATGTAAATAAAAAAGTATTAATTGAAAATTGTGTAGATGATACAGACCAACAAGTAGTTTGGGCGTCTCTATTATTTGGTTTGGAGTCAACTAATTTTGAGTTAGGTGGGGGTTGTTTTAAAATTATGGGAGAGACATCAGACCCTATAAGTTTTGTAGGGTACTTAGATTATGAACCTCATAGTAGTTGCGAATCTTGTCTTACTTGTAATGGAGTTATATATCAATATGCTTCTTGTGATGACCCAACAACTCCTGCTGGAGTGATTCAAACAAATCAAATATTACCAAATGGTTTTTCTTTTATAAATCCTTTTGAAGATAAATGTTGTATTATTTTAGGTTTATCAACGGGGTCACCTATTAGACCAGAATCTTTACCAAGTGTACAACCTTGTGTTTGTGATACTGTATTAGAATATCAAGTATTTCCTGCAACAGAATGTTTAACAGGAATACCTGTAGGAGTTTTAACGGATATGAACGCCCAAGATGGTGACATAGTAAAAATAATGTATGGTGAGGTTGAATTTTTGTGTGTTCAACTTAATAGTACGGGTAGACTTCCTAGAGTGACATACAATTCTGAACGAGATGTTAATGGTGATACAATTATATATAATAACTGTACGGACTGTATAAGTAACAGAGAGATTGGTGTAAGAACTGTAAATTGTGATACTCAAGAATTTAGTATTGTAAATGTTCCATATTCATCATATACAGAATTTTTATTTAATCGAGATGATAATTTCATTTTCAATTGTTTTGTTGATGCTGAAGGTTATTGTAGAACCGTAGTTGAACCTTGTCCTCAACCACCAACAGGACGTTTATCTATCCCTGTGACAGATTATTTTAGTTGTCCTGTGTGTCGAACGTTTAATCCTGACATACCTCCAACAACAGTATCGGCAGGAACTGAATATACCGTATGTGTGATATGTGAGGACTGTTGTCAATCAGGAACAACTGCAACTGTAATAAAACCTCCTCATCCAACTTGGTCAAGACTTAACGGTGATGCCGTTGTTTTATTAGACGCGGTACAATTAGGAGGAATGTTTGGATTAAATGCTTAAGCGAGATATTTATAAATAAAATTTAAAATGGCATTTCAAAGAGTATATGTAGAACCTTGTGGTAAAGGTTTTGGTTATGATTTATTAATAGATAATTCAGTAACTTCAATTTCGGTAGGTCAAACATATTTTATATCAGGTACTACAGGTCAACCTCCAAAACAACAACAAATAGTTGGTTGTTTTTCAGTAAAAAACATTAAAGATGTTCAATCAGGACCTGCGGATTCTTTAACATTTAGCACTCCTTATTTAGGTTGTGAGGAGTGTGAATTAGCCAACGCTAATTTTATCCTATTAAGAACTTGTTTTGATAGTCAATATGGTCAAATAATAATTAATATAGGTGATATTACCCCTACACCGTCTATAGATGATGTCTTTTTAATGGAAGTGATTATTTTAGATGATTTTGGAGGGTCAATTAGATTAACTTCATGTTTTTCAGTATCTGGTTTTTTATCATCAAATTTTGATTTTAATCCCACAGGAGTTTTATCATATTCATCAAGAACTGACTGTCAAGATTGTTTAAATAATTCACCAATAATTCATGAGGTTTATGACTGTATAGATTCTAATGAACCATATTATATCGCATTTCCATCAACAGGTTTTCAAGACCATTTAATTACTTTCACAGATTTATTTGGTATTACACAATATTGTGGAACAGTTAAAGGACAAGTTGGAGATGTTGCAATAACAGGTTTATTAGTGACAGATTTGGGTAAACCAGACGAGACAGGAATTAAGTGTGATGATTGTTTGGCAAATGTTGCCGAAAAGAAAAAACTACAAAACTGTATAGATTCTGATGAAATTCAAATTGTTTGGGCGTCCTCATTATTTCAACCAGATAATTCAACACATTTATCAAACGCTAATGGATGTTATACAGTTCTTCCTGATGTTGTACCACCTGAAGAACCTATAACTGTAAATGAACTTGCAAACTTTGACCCTCAAAATAATTGTGAAGATTGTTTGGAATGTTACGGTATAGAATTTGATTTTGTTACTTGTGAAGAAATTGAAGTATTTGAACCTGTAAATCAAATTAATACAAATGGAGCTGGTTTTAACTTTTTATCCAGAGAAATAACTATTGACTCCTCAAATAAATTATTTGCGGTTTTTCAAAATTCAGGTAGAATTGCAAAATATAATCTAGGTACTTTGAGTTGGGAAGAAAATTCTGTACCAGTTTTGGTCAACCCTTGGGGTATTGCAATAAATGAAACCGATGGGATTATTTGTGTTTCAAATTTATCGACTAACCAAGTCACATTTTTTGACTATAATAATATTAATCTTAGTAATTCAATATCAGTTCCATTGTTTAGTGGTCAAAAAGTTTATTTTGACCCTATTGGTTCTAAATTTTATGTAGTGTTCGCAAATACTGGTGTTCCTAACATCGCTGTTTTTGGAGGGTCGAGTTACTTAGGGATGTCTTATATTATATTTGGTAGTTCATCCGCACGATATACTGATGTTGTTAGAATTGGTACAGGAATTTATTGTTTAAACTATAGTAATCAACAACTAGAGGTTTATGATTTAAGCTATACCTTAATTAACACTTATGGTTTAACAGGAAAACCATTGTCTTTAGATGTAGATTATATTAATACTACTATTTACATTGCAACAAATGCTTCAAGGTATATCAAATTTAATTACACCACAATTAGTTTTGTTGACGTAAATTATAGTCCGAATTGTGTGACAGATGAACAAAAAATTAAAATTGAACCATCTACTAATCTTTTGTACATCACTGACGTTAATTGTAATCATATCTATATTTTTGATTTGACTACCGACACTTTAGTAAGGTCTGTAACAAATTTTGATAATCAATACGGTATTAATAGCATTTATGGAATGGCGTTAGATACGTCAAATAATATATGGTTTGGTTCTAATGTTAGAATATTCCAAACTCAAACATCTAATCAATTTGTTAATGGGTCTTCAAGTACAAATGAACTTTTAACTGTAGGTCAAACTTTCTTCAATCCTGTATTAAGCGCATGTTGTGAAGTTACAGATACAAACTCAATTACTAACGACTCATTTCTAAATATAACAGAATATCCTAGTATACTTAATTTTAATGACTGTACAGAATGTTTAAGTACTCCTGTAGAATCTTTTGTTTGTATAGACTGTATAACAGGTAATGAGGCTATTTTAGTTGCACCAGCAGGTACTTTTATTATTGGAAATTATGTCCGTTCTCAATACGGTAACTCAGATTGGTTATGTTTTGAAATTGTTGATAACTACACTGTAGAAAACTACGGTGATTTATTTAAATTAGAATCAAATGGTGTTGTGTATTCAAGTTGTGAAGAATGTCAATCAGGAGCGACTATAGGTATTACATTAATCAACACTGAAACATTACAACAAGAACAATACAACATAACTTTAGATGTATGGTATCGAATTGTAGGTTTTCCTTTTTCACTACCATTATCTTGTCTTAGTGATAAAAATGGTGTTTGTTATCAGGTGATTAATGCTTGTCCTATCGATAATGTACATCCTTTATTTGAACCTGGAGATTTCTTCCTAAATCAATCTTTATGTAGATTAAATAGTGAACGATTACCTGTATCAGCGGGTACTGAATATTTGGTTTGTCAAATATGTGAAGATTGTTGTGGTTCAGGAACAACCGCAACATTAATTGTTCCTCCTCACCCTGTATGGACAAGACCTAACGGTCAACAAGTAACATTGTTAGACGCAGTTGCTTTAGGTGGAATGTTCGGATTAAATAATTAATAATATGAAAAGAAAAATTAGATTAACAGAAACAGAACTTAATTCTCTAATCAAAAAAATGGTTAAAGAATCTGACTTTACAGTTGAGCCTGAAATAGGTACTCAACCAAGAGAGAAAGACGTAAAATCTATGTTTGGTCAAAAATATGGAGCTTACATCCCAATGGATGTTCTTAGATACATGAGAAAGAACCCCGCATTAATCTTCAAAAGATTATATGATATCTATGGTGATAGTGCATATGATTACTTAGATAAAGCCAAGGGTAATGATGATTTAATGGAGTCTCATGAAGGTATGAGTAATCGATACATGTTCTTTAGTAATTTAGAACAGATGGAAAGACAATGTAATCTTTTATTAGACTTAGACCAAGACACGATAGAAGGAATATTAGAAGACGGTCATGATTGGGCACAAGACCATATTGCGGAAGCAAAAAATAACATGGACCAAGTATTTGATTTTATTATGAATCAAACAAATGGTGGAGATGAATATATGGACGATGAAGAAGAAATGGTAATGATGGAATCTGAGTTATCTGAAAAAAAGAAAAAAAATGTTCCTACAAATCCATCACTTTGGCAAAGTTGTTTACAATGGGCAAAACAAAGATATAAAGTTTGTCCAAGTGCTTATTGTAATGGAGCTGCCGCCAAACGATATAAATCAAAAGGTGGTAAATGGAAAAAGAAATAAGTGGTTTTTATACCACTTTTTTTATCTTTATAGGATTGACAGAAATAAGGGATACACAAAAGATAATGTTGTATTATGTTGTTATTCTGCTAATATAGGACGAAATGAGAATGATGAAGATACTTGGAAAAAATTTTTAAGTATTTTACAAATCAGTTTGAATAACTAAATTAATGTTCCTATATTTGTGGTATTGTAAATTTAAAGATATGTTTAGAGGATTGAAAAGGTTGACAAAAAGATTTTATGTGAAATGGAAATTAAAGTCAAGGTATAAGTGGTTACAGGAAGAGAGAAAGAATACTGAGGCAGAATCCGTTTGTCTATCAATTTGTAGAAGTTTAATTTCCCACCCTACTTCTAAATTTCTGATAGCACCAATCTCGATGAAGAGATATATAAAAAATGAACAATTAGGTTTGTTTATTATATTAGAAGATAGAAACATCAGCGTAACTAACCACGTTTACCATTATGATGTGAAACTATCGGAAAGAGATTGGGATAGAATTTGTACTATGTACGATTCAAAAACTGAAAAAATAAGAGAGGAATATGAATCTGAAATCATGCGTCAGATTCAACACTCTCTAAGAAATATAAAAGATAAGATTGAAAAATTAAATCAAACTTCTCAAGACATTTCTAACTAATCTTTCAACAGATTCGTTTTGTTTTTTTCTTGGTTTGTAACTCACCATTTTAGGTTTGTTACCTGTACCACCTTTAGGATTTGTTTTTTCCGCTCTTCTTTTTTGAGCACAAGCGGCTTTTTTCTGTGAGTCAGTCATCTTTGATGCAACACCTGCCGCTCTACATTTAGGATATCCTTTATCAGTTGCTTCAGGTCTACCACATGGAGGATGTCCTCCGCCTTCTTTTTTTCTACAAATATTAACCCAAGGACCTTTAGGTTGTTTACTACCTTTAGGTTTCTTTTTTGTACCAAACCAAACCGCCAAATCTTCGTTTAATAAATCGTCAGTAATTTCAATCCATTCACTAACATTTTTTTTGTTATTAACTTTTTGTTTAACTACCTTAAATTTATCCGCAAATTCGTCTTCACCTTCTTCTCTATTTTGAATTTTAAAATCTTGATTACTTAGTTTTTTAGAAATCTTTTCTTTACCCCCAATATTTTTATTGTTTTTACTCATTATTCCGTCTAAAGAATCGTAATTATTTTTTGCGTTAACATAATCTGAAATTTGTTGATTAAATGGGTCTAAACTATTTTTTAACCATTTTCTAAATCCAGGTCTAAAAGGAGGATTATATGAACCTCTTGCACCTGTTTCACTTGTGGCTTCTTTAAGAACTTTTTTAATGGTATCTCTTAACATTTCAAATTATTTTCCTTATTATTATAAATATCACATAGAAACAAAAAATGGAAGAAGAACTATTCGGTAAATTATTTAATACAGTTCCACTTGTAGATGAAAATCATTTAGATACGATTTTAAGTACAATGGACAAACCACACGCAACTTATATACTCGTACAAGCAGTTAAACACGCATATCACTCAGGAGTATACTCATTGGGTGAATCCGAAGTAATCTCAAAGTGTATTAGAGTCTTAGGAAAAGAAGAGTCATAAAAAAAGGTCAGTTTTATAACTGACCTTTTTTATTGTGATTTAATTTTTTTATTAGAAGTCCGCACCTTCTCCCGCAGTTGTGTCTTTACCATCTTTACCTGTAGTTGGTTGAGTTCCTAAAGATGCTCCAGTCGGAAGTTGTTCCGCTGGTTTAGTTGGTAACTTACCAACTTCGCCTCCTTGTGTTGCAGTTTTACCTTTTAATGCGTTTTCGATTGCAGCAATTGTTTTAGAACCTAATTTACCATCAACAGTTAATCCCGCTTTAAAAGTATCATTTAATAATTGTTGTAACTCAGTTGCGGTCGCTTCGTTGATTCTTCCTTTGGAAGGTGAATACATATTAATGATTCTATTTTTTTCTGATTCTGAAATTGTCATTCTTTTCATTGTCGTATATTTTTTTATTTTGTTATGCTTCACCTCCAACAACGTTTGTAGATGTTGCAGGACCTGTTGGTGTAGATTTAAGTTTATTATAAATCGCGTCAATCGTTGCTTGGTCCATCGTACCTGATTCCGTAACTCCAACTTGTTTTTGAACTGATTTAATTCTTGGTGCTAATGATGTTCCTGTTCCACCTCCTGATTGCATTTTAGAACCTGGTTTAGGACATTTCCATCCTGAGTTTTTATATCCCTCAACATCATTACCCCAACCACATTTTTGTGCGTTTGTAGCAACATCACCACCTTTTGTTGATTGGTCAGGATTTGTTTGTTGTTGTTGAGCTTGTTTAATAATTTGTTGTGTTCTTCTGTATGATTTAATCATAGGTTGATAAACATATTTATTCCATTCAGAATCATCATCAATATCACCATCTAAATCATTAAATAGTGTATATCCTGGGTGGTTCTCAGCATATCTTTTAACAACCGCACATAAATCAGGAATTGTTTGTAGTGAACCAAAAGCTTTACCGATTGCTGCCTCATCAGTTCCTAAACCTTCCATTGCGTTCCATAATTGGTCAACAACTCCGTCAATTGCGGAGTCATCCATTGTTGTTTCACCAACACCTTTAGCATTACAACCCTGTGTAATTTTTTGTGCCGCGTCTTTTGACCCAGGACCACTAAACGCTTGATAAATAAGGTTAGCTGCTCCACCTATGATAGCTCCAGGAATAGCACCGACACCCGCGAAAGCCGCTCCACCTGCCGCTCCCGCCGCAGTTGCAGTTCCAACTTTACCCCAATCAATTTCATCCAATTCTTCAGATTCTTTTAAATATTGTTTTCTTGTTGCATATTCGTGCATTCCAAGAATTCTTTCTCTTTCAGATTCATTTATAGAAAATAAGTTCTTCATAACATTTTTGTTTATTAATAAATATCGTAATCAATAAAAAAAGTACAAATAAACTTTTCTTAATTTAATTTGTTTGTATATGAATTATATTTATTTATAAAGTTGTTTTGAAATATGAAAAAATTAATCTTAATAGTAGTATTAATGATGTTAAGTTTAACGTCATTTTCACAAACATGTACCACATTAGTTGCAAATGATAGAATGGAAACATTCGATTGGTTTGGGGATTGGTGGTTATTACAATCAAATTCAGGGTTTTATACAAATGCCTCAACATCTCCAACAACAAGTGCCGCAATATATGGACTAGGTTCAGGAACTTCTGCAATTGAACAGAATTGGTATGTTTTACCAAATATAACGGGATTAAACCCAACTAGTACATATCAATTTAAATTTAGACTTGCATCATATAAATTTTCATCTTCCGCAACTTCAGGAGGCGTTGACGGGGGAACAAGTCCTGATTTAATTGAAGTTCAGATATCAACTGACGGTGAGGTTACGTACACTTCAGAAATAAGAATCAGGGGATTTTCAAACGCATTTTGGGATTACAATACAAATGGTGTAATTAATAAAACCTCAAACGGAGCTCTTACCACATACTCACCCGTTGCGGGAGGAAATAGAACAACAACAGGTGATGGTTATTCTGTTATAACACTTACAATACCTCCAGGAATTACACAAATAGCCGTTGATGTTTTGGCAAGAGTAAATGCCGCAGGTGAAGAATGGTGGTTCGATGATTTTGAATTATATGAAATATTTGATTGTACTCCATTACCAATTGAATTAATTAATTTTGACGGAACAAATAATGTTAGTTATAATAAATTATTTTGGTCAACCGCATCTGAAATAAATAACTCACATTTCACTTTAGAAAGAAGTATTAATGGTCAAGATTGGATTACAGTATCAACCATTAATGCCGCAGGTAATTCAAACACAACACTATCATACGAATATAAAGATTATAGTTATGTAAGAACCCATGTAAATTATTATAGGTTAAGTCAAACAGATTATGATGGAGTTAAAGAATACTTCAATATAATAGCAATTCAACCTGATGATACAAATAGTAGTTGTGACGAGTTCGAATATTTTAGTTTGTCAGGAGTAAAAATTGATATTAATCAAGTACCGACAGGAATTTATTTAAGAAAATGTGATGGTATTGTAGAAAAAATATTTAAACCATAATTTTATTTGATTTTCTTATATTTTCTTTTCCCCACATTGGTTGAAGATTTGATAGTGACCAACATTTCATAAACTCTTCGTCACCAATTTCTTGTATATTATACACTGAAATAGGTAATATGTGGTCGACATGCCATTCCCCATAGTTACCCCATGTCATACCGTCTTTAAATTGGTTTTCCAAATGACCAATAAGTTCTTCAGGAGAATATTTTAGAACTTCAAAATAATGACCATTCTTTTGTACATTATTCTCTTTTAATACTTGGTAGATTGCAGTTCTGAAATTATTAATTAATTTATAAATGGGGTCGTTATGTTTACGGGTTTTTTCGTAAGTTCTTTTATTTTTTCTATGTCTATCTATATTTTTATCTCTCCATTCTTTATGATATCCATTAAGATAATCTCTATTTTCTTTAGACCATTTTTGGTGACTTTCTGAAAGTCTTGTTTTATTTTTTTCTCGATATTTTTTATCAGAAACTTTTTTACCTCCTAAAAATTTTCTTCCGCTCCCTTTAATATTAACACCATTCTCTTTTAATATTCTACTAATTGTAAACGTAGACCAACCAAACTTTTTAGATATTTCGCGCAATCCTTTAAGTTCATCAACGAACATTTTTTTTATTTCAGTAATCTCTTGTTCTGTGGGGATAATCTTATTCATATAATATAAATATATTATATTATTACAAAAAAACAACTATTTAATTTTAATAATAAAAAAAGGTCAGATTTCTCTGACCTTTTAAAGATTTATTTAAAGATTTGATTATCTCAATTCTTGTAAATCAAATGTACGAACACCATCAACAGTAATACGTGCGTAGAAGCGGTTGTTCACCATCTTTTTCGCGTATCTTGTCATAATACCTTTGATAGGTGTGAAGTTGAATGGGTTGTACATTGTAGGTGTTAATTGTAGAGGTACATACGGTGCGTAGATGTAACCTGTGTCTAACAATGATGTTCCTTTGTGCCCGATTAACACTTGGTTAGGTGGGAAGTAAGGGTCACGGTAAACTTGGTAACGTCCTGCAAGAGTACCAACTCTTTCAATACCCATGTTGTATTGGTCTTGCTCAGGAGACGCGTTAGATACGTGGAAGTATTCTAAATCGTCGAAGATTGCAGAAACCTCAGATGATACAACAATCCAGTTAGCTCCACCACGAAGTGTAGACTTGTGGATTTGTGCTGACAATTGGTTGATTGCAGTAATCAATGTTTGATTCCAATCTTTCTGAGTGTAAGAAGTTGTTAAACCTTGAACTCTTCTCCATCCGTTGTAATCCCAACGTAGGTTCCAAGCCGCTCCTTTACGTAAGTCACGTAAGATTTCACGGTCAATTTCAGCCGCAACTTGTTCAGAAAGAAGAGCCGTTAACTCAGCTTCTGCGTCAATGTTGTGGAATGCCGCTACGTCTTGAGCAAGTTCTGGAGACCACTGAGCTCTTAACTTTCTTTCAGTTACAGTAACTGTTACTGATTGAAGGTCAAAAGATACCTCACCAATCTTATCTTCGAACTCAAGTTCTTCGTAACGTCTGAATACCGCAGTTAAACATGTATCTCCTGTAAGAGCCGCAGTAGCCCCATCAGCAAATGTTGTTCCTGTGTAACCATCTAAAGTACCATCACCACATGTTGCACATACTGGACAAGATAAATCCATTTCTAAATAGATACATCCGTCAGGAGTACAAATGTCTTGATAAGTACCACCGTTTCCTTTGTCAGCCCAAGTAGCAGTTGCACGTTTAGTGTAAAGACCGTTAACAATACCTTGACCATATTGTTGTGTAACAACACGGAAAAGAATTGACTTTGGTTTTGAAGTATCTCCATCTACATAGAATGGATTACAAGTTGAAGCGGTGCTCACTAAATCACACTCATTAGACGCAAATAAACGAAGGTCAGACAAGAAAGTTTCTGTGTCATACTCGTTACCATCAGGACCAATCATTTTACCAAGACCGTCTGGTGCGAAACCACAAAGTCTTACGATAAGTTTTCTTACATTTAAACCATCAAGGTCTACTGTAGTAGCTGAAAGAGGTGTTAATACTCCATTTTCCCATACTACAACGTCTGCATTAACAGTAACTGCTGACCAACGACCTTTAGAGTAGTCAAACAACCCTGGAGGGTCTAATTCAGGTTCGTTACCTTCGTAGAATAAATCGTAAAGGTTTTTAGCGTAAGCTCCTGCCCCTGTGTAACCATTTGATGGGTCACCAGGATAGTTACCAGGAGAACCGATAGGAGCGTAGTGGTCACCACTGAAATCTCCTGCAGTACCACCTGAGTAACCTTGGATTTTAGGTACGAAGTAGAACAATTTACCGATAGGTAAGTTCATAGCTTGTACAGAAACGATATCATTCGCTAATAATTTAGAGAATACACGTCTAACGATAGGGAATACTACAGTTTCGAATGAACCTGAGCTACCGTCAGAAGTTGCTTCATTGATTAGGAAAGACGCTTGGTTCTCATATAACTGAGCTACGTTTTCTTTTAGGTGGCCTTTAAGACCTTCTAGGAACCCTAATCTGTCCCATTTGTTAATTGTATCTTCTTTGATAACCTTAAGGTGCTTAAGACCTATGTTACCAACAAGACCTGATTCTAATAATGCTCCCATTTTATTGGTTTTTTTGTTTTTAGTTTAGTTTATTTTTATTATCTTAGTTTACCCATTAAATCTTTCATTCTAAGGAATTGAGGATTTTCATAAGTTTTTGACTCAATTAAGTTAACCGCTGAACCTGTTGAAGGTGCTTTTTCAATTACACGTTCGATAGACTCATTCATTGGTTGACTTGTCGTAGTTGAAAGCTCATCTTTAATGGTCTTATACAAATTCTTAGATTCTTTAATAGTTTCAACTCCATCGAATCTTCTAAGAATGTTGATTTTTTCTTGTTTTGATGTTGAGTGTTCAGTGAACAAACGTGTAGCGTATGCTAAGTTTGAGTTGAATACCGCAACTTCGTTTAGTTTGTTTCTGAAGATGTTAAGTGCTTTTCTGTATTCTTCATTCTTCTCTCTAAGGATTTGTAACTCTCTTAAAGTTTCACCTTCTTTAATTGCGGTGTTTGCTTTTGAATGAGCTCTTGGTTTTGGTAAACCACCCTTTCTGAAATTAGAACCACTACCATAAGTTCTTGAAGCTTCTTTAGTCTCCATTTTCTTAGGTTTGTGTTTGAATTCACCGTCAAGAGTTTCAGTATCTTTGTAAACGTTAACTTTCTTAGCGTTTCCTGTACCCATAGTCTTGTCAGATTTTTTCTTAACCACTTTAAAACCTCCACTTGTATTAGGATTTTTAGAATAGATGTCTTTTTTAGGACCTTTTCCGATTCCAACGCCTTTTGGTTTAACTGTTTTTTTAGACTCCATCATGTAGTCGTCTTCTTCATACATTTCTTCTTCCATATCTTCTTCGTCATCCTCAAAAGAAATTTCGTAGATTGTTTCTGAATCCATACCTTCCATCATTTCGTCTTCTAAGTCTGCGTCACCGTAGAACTCTTCTTCTTCCATCATTTCGTCTTCATCTTCCATCATTTCTTCGAAGTCCATTTCTTCTTCGTCTTCGAAATCCATGTCCTCTTCATCTTCGTAATCCATATCTTCTTCATCTTCATCTCCGAAAACTTTCGATACGATTGATTCAATAGACTCATCTTCTTCGTCCATTTCTTCATAACCTTCGTTCTCTTCGTCCCACATTTCGAACATTTCCTCTTCTTCTCCTTCTTGAACAATCATGTATTCTTTGTTTGTTTCGTTATCCTTAAGATTAATATTTCCAGCACCGTCTTTTTTAACGATGATTTTATCTTCAGGGTCCATCAATTCGAATACACGAAGAACTTGTTCATCGGATTGACCTGTCAAGTCGATTGTGTCCATAGAGTCCATGGCCATCATATCTTCGTCTTCATTATCAGTATCCATGTCTTCACCTTCTTCGTCGTCCATTTCTGGCTCTTCCATTTCAGGCTCTTCCATTTCAACATCTGTTTCAACCTCTGCATCTTCTTCTTCTTGTTCAGATAGAGATTCTTTTACTAGTTCTTTGATTTCTTCCTTCATTGTTGAAGCAAGTATTCCTTTTGCGTTTTCAGCAACCGCTTCTTCCAAATTTTTCATTTGGATGATTGCTTCTTCTACTAAAGATTTTTCTTTTGCCATTTTGCGTGTTGATTTTTTATATATAAATATTACCAATTCCTAAAAAAGTCGTTTTTTGACTTTATTCAGAATTAGTTTTTTTATTTGTATATAAATATTTCCTTTTTTGGGAAAAACAAAAAAGGAGGTCAAAGACCTCCTTTTTAAAATTGATTATTAAATTATTGAAATTTAAATTATTCTATCACCTCATCAATCTTACTTTCAACAATCGCGGTTATTCTCCAATCTTGAGTATAATGTTCGAACACCTTGGTTACTTTTGCTTCTACATCAGTTGGATTATAACCCTTAACCAACTTTTCTTCTTTTTGTTTTTTTACTTTTCCTGATTCTGCGTCAACCATGTCGATGGTAACTCTTGCAATGAAATATTTTTCGTCCATAATAAAATGTTTTTAATATCCTAAATAATCGGATAATTTTTTCATTAAGTCAAGAGATTTGTTTGCTGAAGGTCCAACTTCTCTTTCTGCCCTCATTCTATTTTCTTCTTCTAAGTTCTCCTCAAACTGATGTCTTCCATCGGGTTCTAAGAAAAGATAAGCTCCTGGGGTGGATGGGGATGATACCAAGTCAAAACAAATTAATTCAAAATCATCTTGAACTTCATTTTGTTCCCCAACTTTTTTAAGTGAACCAACCCCTCTTGAAGAGATTCCTAATGTAACACCTTGTCTTAAATAATTTGCAGCTAAATCTCCTTTAGTTGAACAAACTCCTCTTTCATGGAAACCAGGACTTGTTAATAGTTTAAGTTTTCCCATAAGTACAGGTCCGTCCCACCATATATCAGTTATAATATGAGATACTCTATCTAAGTCAATTAAAGATGATTCAGGGTGGTTTAACTCAGAAAGTGATGTACCTTTCTGAATCATCTTTTTGTAGTTTTCAGCTTCTCTTTTTAAAATTCTTTCAGGGTAAATTCTACCGTTTCTATTTGGAGTATTGTATTTTTGTAATACCGCATAAAACTCAAATGGTTTTGAGTAATCCAAAAGATTTTTAGATTCCATGATATATTGATTATTGTCGGTTTTAGGATTTATATATCCTGCATCATACTCAATCAATATCCCTTTTCCTGTTTGGCCAGGTTGTATAATTTGTAAACTCATTGTCTATTTTTAATAATAAATATTAATGAGTTTCTAATTTTACCTTACTTTCCTTTGTTTTACCGTTTTTAGTTAAATGAAATTTAAAATAGTCGTTTTTAGAAAAACCATGTTGTATAACATTTTTTACCATTTGTTTTAATTCATCTCGTAGTTTAATTGATTTAAAGTCGGTGATTAACTCTTTAAGGTATAAATTAATTTCTAAATTCAAAAAGGATTTTTTCCCGACTGTAATACCACTTGACCTTAAGTCTAAGTCAACGATAAATTTGTCATCAAAAAAAGACCTGTCTAATGTTTCATAAATTACATGTTTAATTGACCTACTAAAATTAAGAACAATACGATTCCAATTTTCAGAATCTTTTATGGGGTCTACCCAAGTTTGAATGTTTAAATAGAGTGATTTAAAATTTACTGAGTCTACTGTACCGTATAGTACTTTGACTGTTTTGAATCCTTGGATTCGAGAGGTTTTCCCCTTTTTCATTAATATTCATATTTTTCTGTTTATTTTACTAAAAAATAAGAATATTTGTGTGATTAGTCAAAATTTATTATCTTTGTGGATATTTGTATATATATGTTGATTATCACCGTTAAAAAAAACAATTTAGAGAGAGCTCTAAAAGAATACAAAAGTAAGGTCATTAAAACAAGACAAATGACTGAATTAAATAACCGTAAAACTTTTGTTAAGCCGTCAGTAAAACGCAGAAACCAAATTTCTAAAGCAAAATATGTTCAGAAGAAGTTTGGGGACAATCAAGATTAAAGATTTTCTTTTAATCCTTTTAACTTGAAATAAGTTAACTTGTCGTATTTCTCAGCGGAAACTTTATTGATAGTTTCATTTATTCTGTTCATAGTTTCAGAATCAGAACCCTCTTTAAGATTTTCTAATTTGTTTAGTACACCTTCTTTTAGAGAATCAAAATTATTTTTTAATTCACTATCATCCGAGTTTAAAAATTTAATTAGTTCTTTTTTCTCAGATTCATTTAATGACTCCATGTAATTTTGAATTGTTTTGTTTGCAACACTAATCATCGTACTCATAGGGAGTTTAACAATTTCTTTTTCAATTGGTCTTGGTCTTTTTAAAGATTCCGCAATTATTTTTTTACTTTTAATTCTTGATTCGATTGTTAAAACATCATTTGAGAATAAGTTATCAATATTTTCATATTCATTAGTCGTCTCAACTTTGTTCACCCAATTTTTTAAAATCTGTAAATCAGAAGATTTAATCTTATTAAGACTATTCTCATAAATTGTAATACATTCATGAATATAATCATTCACGTATGATTCATTTAGACCTTTTTTCGAGTTTAACTCATCATATAAATAAAAAATCTTAGCAATGTTTTTTTTGTCTAAAACATTTGTTTTAAAATTTTTCAATTCATTTTTAAAAGTATTATTAGAGTATGATTCCAATAATACTTTTTCTATTTTAGATTTTAAAATTCCGAACTTCATTTTCTTTTTTATTTATAAATATCAATCTCTTAAAAGTTTTCCTAATTGATTCTCTATTTCCCCCAAATAATTCTTTCCTTTGGATAAATCAATAAATGAGTCTTCGTCAGTTAAACTTTCAGATTCTAAAAGAATTTTTAAATTATCCCGATTAAATGACTCGGGTGTTACCCCCGATTCACCTCCTGGTGGTGGGGGTGGTGGAGGTGGTGGTGCTCCTCCTTCTTCTCCTCCAGGTGGAGGTGGTGGTGCGGATGCTCCTCCTGTTGCTCCTGAAACACTCTTATATAATTTATCAACGTTATCAAATATTCCTGTCTTAGTTATAATTGTTGCGGTATTAGTTAATTCAGCTCCAACCGCCTTTTCAATTCTTTGTTGTTGTAGGTCAAGTTTAATTTCTTCATCAGACAAACCAAGAATGTGTTTTTTAGCCCAAGATACTGATACAGGGGCGATTCCTTCAATAGCGGCAACCGCGTCTTTGTATAGTAATATTTTCTCTTTCCAAACATCTACCTTTAACAAATCGGCTTGTGTCGAAGGGTTTGTGAGACCTAATGTAAAGTTACTTAATTCGTCTTCAAACCCTAAAAGGAATAAGTGAATAATCGCTATTTTATTAAGTTCGGCAATCATAGATTTTTGAATCCTGTTGATTGTTCGAGCAAAACGAATGTCGAGTAATGATAAGTTTTTACCGTCTCCAACCGCCTCTTCAAACCCAAGATACGCCTTAGGTATTCTAAGAGCGGTAACAAGTTTTTTCTGAATATATTCAATATCCGCAATTTCCGCTAAGTTTTGAGCTCCAGGTAAAGTGTCAATAGGATTTGGTGCTGCTGGGTCACGAACAGGAATAAAATAATCTTGGTCAACTGCCATTTGATTGAACCTCATGTCAACATTACCTGATTGACTATCAACAACTTGATTTCTTTTAAATTTGTTTGCAACACGTTGTACATATGGTTCAACATCTGCGTCATCCATATTTCCCACAAACACTTTAAAAACACGTCTTTCAGGGGCTCTTGATGTTCTATAAATCAACATAGCGTCTTCTGAAAGAAGTAATTGTTTCCATATACGTCTCGCTTTTTCTAACATGGATGTTCCGTAAGGAAGTTTTCTGTCATCACCTAATAATCTGAAGTGAGCGATTTCCCAAGAGTTAAATTCCATGTCTTTCGCTTTCCACTTAAATCTTAACCCTCTATTTTCTTTTGGTTCATCAACCTTTTGAGCAGACCCTTGTGAAGGCATACCTCTTTCTAATCGTTCAATTTCAATGTTGGGTAGTTGCATACATCCTACAACCCCTTTTTCAGCATCTAATTTTAAGTAAACAAAATTATCACCATACTTACATGTGTTTCTTGTCCACATAGGTAAATTAGTGTTTACGTCAAGTACATTGTTAAATAAATCGGCTAAAATACCTTTAATTCTTTTTGACTCAGAATATATCTGTAACATATAACCATTTTGGTCAACAGTTGTTGATTCTTCTCCGTATATGTCAAGAGCGGCGGAAATCTCAGGCGTATATTCCATAGATTCGTAATCATAAAATGACGCCAATCTAGTTGGTTCATAATATACGGCTTGTGTATATAAATTACTTTCTATTTTAGTCCATTGATTTGCTAAATAGTAAGTTTGTTGAGCCTGTAGTAATTCTTTATCAAATTCTTGTTTAGAAGTGGTTTTGAGTAATTCTTTTCTATCGAATTTATAAGTTGGATAATCTTGGTTCAGTAAAGCGTTGGGTCCGAACGCGTGGGACAACCTTTGCCAAACTGTCAGATTATTATTTTGTGTATTTTCCATATTACAATTTTAATGTTAAATCTATATAATTAAATATTTCTTAAGTTATTCCCCATCTATTTTTCAAGAATAAAACAACATCGTCATGGACTGCAACACTGTGTTGAGTATTGAATATTATTAATTCTGCTAAGTAACCATTATATGGGTATTCTCCAGGACCTCCATCAAACGAACTACCAATTCTTAGTGGACCGTGAGAGGCATTATTTAAACTAAGACTATTTTGTGTGACTCCTGTAACAAAAACACCATTCACATATGAATTAGCAGCAATTGTAACTAAATCACCTGGGTCTGATGCTCTTACCGAAAAAACTCTTAAATCTTTACCATCTAAAACAGGACCACTTCCATTAACTTCAATTGGTAATGTTATCATATTGACAGGTCCTGGACCTAAACCTGTGTTTACTTCTAAATAAACATCTGAATTAGAATTAATATATAAACTTTCACTATTACGTGAAAATGATGGACCTGATATTCTAGTACTAAATACAAAAGAATCGGCTGATACTGACAATGGTTTTGCAACTAAATATATCGTATAAGAATATCCTGTTTTGTGAATAAAAGTGATATCATCTGTTGTCACATATTGACTTGCACACGTTCCTGTACAAGGTGGTGGCCAACAACCTCCTGGGTCGCCAGAGAAAAACAACATATTATACCCACTTAAATTATCGTAACTAGCAACACATCCCGTATCTCCTGTCGCAATTTCAACACTATCACTATATCTGTAAAGTTCTGTTATTCCATCTCCTGAAATTGGTGAAGAAGGGTTTAGGTAATTAGTATCAAATGTTTGATAATATAATACAGGTTGACCTAAACTAATAGGGTTAATTCCCTGATATGATAATGACGGTGTAATTGTAGGGGTTACTGTAGGTGTAGTTGTTTGAGTAATTGTAGGTGTTACAGTTGGTGTTGGTGTTTGAGTAATTGTAGGGGTTACAGTAGGTGTTTGAGTAATTGTAGGGGTTGGTGCTGGTGTTTCTGAATTAGTTACTGAAGGTGTTTTTGTAGGTCTTGGTACTCTACCAATTTGTTTATGGATATGTACTTTATCATTAGGACTTCTCTCAACTGTAAAAATACCTTGACCTGGCACATTTAATTTAGTACCACCAAAGTCTCTACCTGATTTTTTTCTTCTCTCTAAACCCATTTTTCATAAATATTACCTACCACCAAATAGCCACCCATATTTCATATATTCTTCTTTTCCAATGTTACCATTACTAAATTGACTTTTTCTTTCATTATAGTGAGGAATAACAGGATTGAACGATATTGAATTAGCGACATTTTCATTATTGTTTACTGACCAAGAATCAATCATAGCCTTTGTTTGTTGAGTAACTTTTGTTAGGTTACTAAATGATGATTCAGCAACATAAGTGGCCATAGATATCGCCATAATTAAGTCATCATGATGACCTTTTTGGTGGTCGGGTCTACCATTTATATAAACAAACGTGTTCATTTCATTATATAAACGTGTACTGTAAATTCTAAATTCATGTCTCATAGCTTCCTCAAAAGAAGCAATTATTTGAACCCTTTTGTTATTGAAGTTGATACCAGGAATTTTCTCATTTGCTTTAGGGTCATACTTCCACTTGTTTCCAATTTCAATACCATCTACGTATAAATTTTTGTAACCCATTTCTTGGAGTTTTCTTGCAGTAGAAACACCCATACCACCCGTGATATCAATCACAATATAACAAGAATACATATTAGCCCATTTATAACAAATCTCTGCCATAGTATCAGGAGGAAGTTTTCCAACATATTCTGCAACCTGTTCTCTTGTGTCAAAATCAATTATTTGGAATGAACTAAAGTCTTCAGAGTCACCTCTCGATACATCGACACCCATTACATATTTGTGACCTACAACAGGTTCTTTCCATATCCAAAGAGCGTTACCCATCATTTTGTTTTCAGGGTCTTTAATCATATTTTCTCTAACTTTTTGCATCAAGTTGGAATCAAATACATTATCTCCTGAACCTAAGAAATTACATTCTAATTCCTGAGAAACCTTTCTCTTATCATATTTTAGTTTTTTAACCATGCTTTCAAACCAATAGGAACATGGTTTGTACCCATCATCCATTAAACTTTGTAGTTCTTGATAATCTCTTTCAGGAAATGGTATTGATTGCCAACTAAGAATATCAGATTCTGTATATTCTTCTTTGTTTAGTAGGTAATGAATAATATCTTTTGTTTTAACTAAATATAAATCTTTGGTGTACCTTGGGTCTCTAAACCAATACATCTCAGAAATTTTGAAGTCATTCATGTTTCTTAATGCTTGGTCGTAAATTTCATAATAAATTGGGTCGTATCCATTTGGAGTTGAGACAACGATAACCTTACCACCTGTAGAGAGTGAAGCCATACAAGCCGCCCAAAAATCACTATCTGCTTCAATAAACGCCGCCTCGTCAAAAATAAGTACTGTCGGGGTAAATCCACGTAAAGCATCTTTTGATGTTGCGACCGCTTTAACCTCACAACCATTTGTTAATTTATAATGTTTTTGAGAATTTTTTTCAGGTGCAAAATCTATATTCACCCAAGACGGCCATTGACCAACAAATGCTCTAATTTTGTTTGCCATCTCTAAAGATGTATCAAGTTTGTTAGCGATAATTAGAATTTTTTCAGGTTTTTCTTTTTTCGCAAAGGCTAATTTTTTTGAAACCCAAGCGGCGGTTACTGTGGATACTCCCGCTTGACGATATTTTAATGCAATATTTTCATTGTATTCTTCATAATCTTGTAATAAAGATATTTGGTCAGGAAATAACTCTAAAGGGACATATTTTGATACTGTATTATCGTAAGTCTGTAAATACGTTTTAAGCGCGTATGGAGTATCTCTCATACATTTTACGTATTCCATAATTACTTGTTCTTTTGTTAAACTCATAAAATCACTTTATTATAAATATCAAAACCCTCATTTAATACTAAATGAGGGTTTCAAAGTGTGTAGGTTTGATTTAGAATAAACCTGATATGTCTATATCATCTAAATCGTCATCATCATATTGTTTCATTGAATCTTCATAATCTTTTTTCTTCAAGTCAGACACGATTTCATCAACCATTCTTTGTATAAATTGAGTTCCTTTAGGGTCGTCTTTTAGAATTAACTTTGCAATTCTCATGAATTCTTTAGCGTCCAATCTTGAGAATCTCATAAACAAATAATGTTGGATGTGTTTTTTATCTTCATCAAACAGTTCAATAGGATAAGTTTTTGTAAATTTTTCCCAAAAGATAGGTCCTAATCTTGAATCCCATATCTCGGCAGGTAATGTATCTTCCGCAGCTAAAACCATTTCAGCTTGTCTTGGGTCATCAGGTAAACCGTGTGTACCGAATATCTCATAGACACCTTTTACTAATTCGTGAACAAGTAATGGGAATGTTCCTGCTCTCGCCTTAACTGTCGGTGGGTCGGTTTGGTCATCAATTTCTGATTGTCCCATTTGTCCTCCTCCTGAACCTGCCATGGATTCCATATCAGGATATACCCAATACAAGTGTTCCATTAACGATTGTGTTACACCATATAAATTAAGTAGTCTTGGGTCTAATCTATTTAATTCCTGACCTACCAAAACATACATGTGACCTCCTTTGAACGCGGCGCCTTGAATTAATGAGTTTAAAAATCTTCTTTTTGCTCTCTCAAGGTTAAATTGTTCAAATGCGTCTGCAAATTCTTCTAAATCTTCTTTGTGTTTAAATGCTTCTTCAACATCCTCTTCATCAGGTTCTTGACCTTGAGTTTGCATTCCCTCCGCAGCTCCCATAGGACCGAAAACAAGTTTCGCGTCAAATTGTAAAGAACCTTCGGGAATACCTAATTCTTTTTTAACTAAGTCAACCGCCAAGTTTTCTAAATATTCTTTGTTTTGTCTTTCAATCGATGAGATTTGTTGTAAACCTCCCATTGCCATTCCCATTAATCTCATTAATGGATTAGGACCTTGTATCGCTCCTGTATCACCTAAATAACGTCTAACTTTTTCTACTGAATCCTTAAATCTTTTAGAAGCAATTAATTCAATAAAATCTCTATCCCCTTCAGGAATTGCAGGATGCTGATGGTATGGGGTTTGTTTCGAAGTGATTTTTCTTTCGATTCCAGGTTCCATTCTTTCAGGTCCTTCGTAATCTATCGGAGCTTCTTTTAATATTTTTTTAGTTTCATTTAATAATGAACGTTCTTTTTTTGTCAAACCCTCTGAAACTAATTTTTTTTCCAAATTAGATTTGGTTTTAAGTACTTTTTCCATTTTCGCGTTTAAACTCATTTTTACTTTAAATTAATTCCGATTGATTTAAATGACAACCAATTAGGTAATTCTTCTTTACCCGCCTTTGGTGCTGGTTTAGGACCTGGCTTTGGTCTATAAGGGGTATCAGGAGTTGTCGGTTTTGTTGGTGTTTTTGGTTTTGGTGGTGCAATTGTTGGTGACCCTTGTTCGTTAGTCTCTTCTTTATTTGCTTTAGGATTTGGTTTAGGTCCTGGTTTTGGTTTATAAGGATTGTCACGTTCTCTTTCCTTAGTTCTTTCCTTTTCCTTGGTTCTTTCCTTTTCTTTAGTCCCTTGTTCAGAAACCAAAGATAAAAATTCTTTTTTAGACATTTTTGGTGTCAGATGTTTTTCCAATATATTCATAATTCCTTTTTCTAAGTTACTTTCAAATTTTAAACTTGGACTAATGTCAGCAATTTTATTTTGCATATTTTTGTTAAACGCATTTCCAACCATATCCATATAGTTTTCGTTAGTTTCTTTTTTCTTTTTGTATTTTACTGTTTTCTCAGGGTGTAACTTTTCAGGTAATTTCTGAAACTGTTTTTTAGATGTCTTATCTGAAAACTCTTTAGCTTTTTTACACCATTCTTCTTTTTGTTTACCTTTACTTTTATCACATTTTGCCCAAAAATATTTTTGTTGAGCTTTAGACGCAAATTTTTCGGTTAATTCCATATTAGATAACGCTAACGCCATTTCGTCATCACCTTTAGCACCTAATGATAGTGCAATATCATCATTTTCCAAATCGTCAGTTTCTTGAACGACCCTCATTCCACCATCAGGTAAAGGTTGTAATTGACCCCCTTGTGGAATATTTATTGATTGTCCTTTACTCTTCATTGTGCTAACCTCTCCTGATGTATAATCAGTATAAGTTTTGGTCTCAGTTTTGGTGGTGGCTTCTTTAAGTTCTTTTTTAGACTCAACAAGTTTTCTGTATAAAACATTCACTTGTGATTCGTTTAATTCACCAAGAAGATTACCACTAAAACCATGGTTTAACAAATGTAACAATTTATCGTTAGTTTTCATAAACAACTTTCTTTTCAAATTCTAAAACGATGTCTCGTTCATATAATTTATCTTTTACGGAAGATTCGGTTTCCCCAAATCTGAATACCAATCTTTTATTTAATTCAAAATTAACCTCATCAGATTCATTTTCCCAAGCCAATGCAATAACTCCGTCAACCGCATCGACCATTGATAACCAATCGGATTTTTGAATCACTGAAAAATTAATTATATCGTGTTTCAATACTCCGACTTTTTTTATGTGTTCTAAATCAGGTGGTAAAGGATAACCATTTGCGGGTTTTGATTCCCAAGATTCCCCCCATATGTCCTCTATACTATCTGAGAAAATAAATTCGTAAATATTATCTCCTTTATAGTTCGGTCCTAATTCATTCACATAAATTAAAAAACTCATATAATACTACCTTTTGGTGTTACTTTAAGAGTTTTATTCTGTACTTCAAAAACTAAACATTTGTTATTTTTATTTTTTCCAACAAGTTTTGCGTTAGGGTATTTTTTTACCAACTTTGCTGAAGCAACTTCTTGGGAAATACTTTCTGACAAACTTTTAATTCTTTGCCTTGTCTTATTAGTTTTTTCAGTTTCAATATTTTTTTCTTTTTTCTTTTCTTCCAACATCAATCTTTCTTTTTCATCAATTTTGAAATACTTAGTTAATACTTTTTCTACCTTAGACTCACCGAATAAACCTTCAATCATCTCTTCCATTCTACTAGCTTCTTCGTCTTTAATACCGCGGTGTTTAAGTTTAGAAGTTGCTCTACTTCCACCTGGTTTTCTATGTCTTGGGTAGTCGTCCTCCATATCGTCTTCTTCAGTGAAAAAACTTGCAACTAAATTTTCCTTTTCTTTTTCACTCATGAAATCATCTTCTTCCGCCATTTCACCTTCAGGTTGTGGAGGTTCAGGAGCTTCCATACCCATTTCTTCTTCTCCACCTTCAATTCCCATTTCTTCTTCTCCACCTTCGAATTTAGACATAATTTCATCTCTATCTTCTTCATCTAACGAGTTCAAATCTAAAGCCGATAATACTGAATTAATAACGTACTTTATATCCTTAGATGTCATTTCATTTTCTTCGTTAGATAAAAATGTTCTAATTTTTTGACCTAATTTACCTGTTAGTTTTTGGATAGTTTTAAACGTAACCTCTTCTTCATCGTCTTCCATGTCTTGAGTATCGACTTCATCTTCCATTCCCATGTCATCTTCCATTCCCATATCATCAGTAGGAGCGGGTGCAGGAGCAGGTGCAGGTGCGGGAGCAGGAGCGGGTGCGGGAGTAGGTGCAGCTGGGGCTGGCATCTGTTCGTTAGTTTCGTGTTTTAAAAAGTATTTTTCTTCACCTTCACTTTCAGTGAATAAAGATAGATTTTTGTCAAAACCCTCATTAACATTAACTTCCTTTGCAATTAAGTTCAATCTTTTCAAAGCTTGAGAATATGAAGAAAAATATCTTCTATGTTTCATAGGTTCAATATAGTCAGATGTAGACTCATTCAACCCTTTTTTAATAACATACCCATTTTTTTCTTTTACAATTTGATATGTGTTACCGTCTGATAAAATTTTCTTATATTCTGAAGAAGAATCCTCATTAATAGGTTTTGGTATATATTCGTTGTATCTGGCAATTTCAATCATACGATTGATTTTTTCCATTCCTTGTAGTTTTTCACTACCAATTGGTTTTAAATCTCCCATTTTTTGATTTTTTTTAAAAAATTATTTTATTAATAAATATATCATAAACTTCATTTATCATTTAGAATTAGGCTATATTAGTTGCAACGTCAAACTTTTCTGACGCGGCAATCGCATTAGACCTATGACTACTTACACCTCCACCCGCATTTATATCCGCAAAATATGTTGCGGCATCAACTTTATCTTTAAATTTAGGGAAGGTACTTGCGGGTTTACCTTTAGTGAAGAAAGCCACCGCGACTTGAGCGGCGATGTCAGGTTCATTAACTAAATCAGGGTTACCAACCAAGTCTTTACCAATCATGTTACCATATTTTTCATAATTCTTTTTACCTGTAAGTTGGTTGAATCCTCTACCTCTATATCTCCATCCGTCACCTCCTCCTTGGTTACCAACAGTTTTTGCATACACTACGTTAAAGAATTTCTCAGGGTCGCTCTTCAAGTCGTTTAATTCACTATCAGAGTATTTTGCAACCCTTGAGCCGAAAATACTTCTAATTCTAGAGTTGGAAGTCCCTGCGTATGATACCTCTGATTTAGGTTTGAACCCAGATTCTTTTGAAATTACGGATAATATACCTATTTGAGCTAATGGGTCAGTAATTCCTGTTTTGTTCATGTAGTCAATCATAAGTTTGATGTTATTTTTTTGAACTGCATCAAAATTACCTACCAATTGAACATCTCCTGTAGAAATGTTTGATGTGTCAGGGTTACCTTCAATTTCAATCCCTGACATGTTAGAGTCTTTAAAGTTTTTAATTGTTAAAATCGAAAATAATTTCGTTAAATCTTCTTTATTTAAAACTCCTGTTTCAGTTAAACCATATTTTTGTTGGAATTCTTTAACCGCTTGTTCTGTTTCAGGACCAAATTTTCCGTCAACACCCCATTTAGGTAATAAGAAACCTAAAAACTGTAAACCTGTTTGTATCAATTCAACACCTCGTTCTACTGGTATTGAAGACTCTACACCTTTTAAATTTTTATATTCTTTACCACTTGAAAGTAAATCATAAAACTCTTTCATGATTTTGTTTTCACCACTTTCAATCTCAGATAAATTTTTGTTAACCTCATCTTTATTAACTGAGGTGAATTCAGATTTATTTAGTAAATCTTGTAATGATGATACTATAGACGTATTAACAGTTGTATTATCAACGGGGTCTGTTTTTTCAGTTGTTGAGGGTTCTGAAGTTTCCCCTTTACCTGTAAAAATTTTATCTGAGTTTACTAAAAGTTCTCTTAAATGCCTTCCTCTTGGTAAACCGATGTGAACGTGTTCCATACCTTCATGTCCAACCCATTCAGAAATTACCCCTATATAATCTCCAACTTTTACACTATCACCTTTTTTTAAATTAACATTTTTTAAATGAGTATAAAAAATATCAGGAAAATTATTATCACCAGATATTGAAACTTGTGTTCCAAAGATTTTTCCTGAATTTTTGCCCGTATCCCTAATTCTTGAAACAACTCCGTCAGTATATGAATTTACAACAGTACCTGGTGGAGAAAAAATGTCCCAAGCGTTGTCTGACTCCCAATTACCAAGAGCTCTACCACCGTGGTTTCTAGGTCCGTTTTCTAAATCGGTTTTAAATGTTCCTCCGATGTTTGTTGTTGCTTCTTTAAGGGATAATTCTTTATCGGTGTGTTTTGTCTCAAAATCGAAAAGTTTTTGAATATAATTGTTTCTTCTTAAAACTTTGAACACTAAATTCTCATCTGAATACTCTCCACCTTTTTCTAATCCGCAAGTTCTATATTTTTTAATTTTATCTTTATACTTATCAATTAATTTTCTTGCATCATCCAACGGTTCACCTTTTGCAGATTCAATAACACCATCAATTATTTTCATCCATTGTTCAGATTTATTCTTAATTAATTCGGTGTCAATTTTAGGATTTTCTTTTTTTGGTTTTGTAATCCATTCATTTTTTAATACCGAAAAAACTCCACTACTAAAATGAGTTTCAGATTCGTCTTGTACATACAATTCTACATCATAACCAAAAATTGTTATGTCGTGTTTATCGTTAAATAAAGTTTTTTTTAATTTGAATAACTCTTCATATAGGGGTAACTGAGCTGCATTAAATTGTTCGTAATCTACCAATATATGTAAATCAATGTCCGAAAAATTAGACCAATTGTAATTAGCTAATGAACCTGTCATTATGATATCTGAAACAATGACATCAACTTTTAAGAATTCGATAAATTCATTGGATATTTCCAATAATCTATTTCTAACTTTAGGGTTAATAATAATATCTCCACCCTTTTCTTTCCAAATTTTAGGGTTTAATTCATCCCTAAGATGAAAACTTTTCAATATTGATTTTAAATTACTCATTAAACATAAATATTAGAGTAATTTTATTTGTTACAGTTTCTTGTATTTAAATATTTTTGAGATTTTTGTACTGAAAAACTTACCTTGGGATTCTGAAACTCTAAACTGTGTATAAAGTTGGTGTGGGATTTCATCATATTCATAACGAGCCCCGTTATTAAATTCAACAATTAATTTTTTGGTTTCAGTATCATATTCGGTTTTAGCCAAATTACTTGACTTGATTTCATTCAAAATCTTCGTCCCAACTATCTCTTCTTTTACTATCGCCATCTTCTAATGGTATTTCTAAATTTATTTCTTTTAATTTATCTTGAAGATAATCAACAAACTCATTATGGTCAATATCAGGGAAAAAACCTTTTAACTCAGAAAACAATTTACTGTGTAAGGAGCTGAACTTTTGAAAGTTTCTCATAATATCATTTGGATAATATGGGGGTTTTTCTAAATCTTTTTCTGTCCATCCTTCTCTTTGAAACGCTCTTCTTAACTCTCGATATGTTTCTAAAATATCTTCATCGGATTTTAAGGTCTCAATATATTTTTTATAATGTTTCATCATACCCATACTTATAAATATAAGATTATTTGAGTTGAAATTACCAAATTAAAGATTATACTTTAAAAAAAGACTAATATGATAGAATCGAAAGATAATGATGGGCAAAATAAAAACAGAGGTAACGAGAGTACCTCTACGCCAGTTTTAGATAATTTCAGTCGTGATTTGATAAAATTAGCTGAAGAAGGAAAATTAGACCCTGTTATAGGTCGTGAACAAGAGATTAATAGAATCGCACAAATTCTTTCAAGAAGAAAGAAAAATAACCCAATTATTATAGGTGAGCCAGGATGTGGTAAAACTGCAATCGCAGAAGGATTAGCAATAAAAATATTCAATGGAGAGTGTCCACGTAATTTGATGGATAAAAAAATTGTCTCATTAGATATGACATCTATTGTCGCGGGTACAAAATATAGAGGTCAGTTTGAGGAAAGAATGAAAGTTATTATCGAAGAACTTCAAAACGCACCAAACATAATTGTATTTATTGATGAAATTCATACCATAGTTGGCGCAGGTAATTCATCAGGGTCATTAGACGCTTCGAATATTTTTAAACCCGCATTGGCAAGAGGTGAGATACAATGTATTGGAGCGACAACATTAGACGAGTACAGAAAAAACTTTGAGAAAGACGGAGCATTAGAAAGAAGATTTCAGAAAGTTATAGTTGATTCCGCGTCTAAAGAAGAAACAATTCAGATTTTAAAAAATTCAAAAGAAAGATATGAAAATTATCATAAAGTAATCTATTCTGATGAAATTTTAAATCTATGTGTTGATTTGGCTGAAAGATATATTACAGATAGAGAATTTCCTGATAAAGCGTTTGACATTTTAGATGAGGTTGGAGCTAGAAGTCAGGTTGAGGTTAAAATTCCTGAAATAATTGAGAAACTTAAACAACAAGCTTCTGATATAAAACAAGAAAAAATTGAAGTTGTTAAAAAACAAAACTATGAAGAAGCCGCAAATCTAAGAGATAAAGAAAGACGAATATTAGATAAATTAGATTTGGAGAAAAAGAAATTTGAGTCCGAGCTAACTAATTCTAAAAAAGAAGTTACGGAGGACTTAGTTTATGATGTGGTTTCTAATATGACTAAAATTCCTGTATCTAAACTAAATTCAAATGAGACTCAGTTGTTATCAAAATTAGATGAAAGTCTAAATAAAAAAGTAATAGGTCAGTCTGAAGCGGTTACAAGAATTGCTAAATCAATTAGAAGAAATCGTTTAGGTATTAAAGACCCTAACAAACCTATCGGCTCATTTATTTTCTTAGGGTCAACAGGTGTTGGTAAAACATATTTAGCAAAACAATTAGCGAAAGAGATATTCGGTAGTGAAGACAATATGATAAGAATCGATATGTCAGAATTCCAAGAAAAACATACAATATCTCGTTTAATTGGTGCTCCTCCAGGATATGTCGGTTACGATGAAGGAGGTCAATTAACTGAACAAGTTAAGAACAAACCGTATTCAGTTATTTTATTTGATGAGATAGAAAAGGCCAACAAAGACATATTTTCTTCATTATTACAAGTTTTAGATGATGGACACATAACTGACGGTTTAGGTAGAAAAATTAATTTCAAAAATTGTGTTATAATTATGACATCTAATATTGGAGTTAAAAAATTACAGGATTTTGGTACAGGTGTCGGATTCAAAACGTCCTCAAGTTCATACGTTGAGGAAGAGCATAAAAGAGCAGTTTTAAAGAAGGAGTTACAAAAATTTTTCGCTCCTGAATTTTTGAACAGAATTGACGAAGTAATAATTTTCAACACTCTTAAAAAAGAAGAAGTTAAACAAATTGTTAAATTGGAGATGGATAAATTAATTTCAAGATTAACTAATTTGAAATACAAAATTTCATATTCTGATGATGTTTTGGATTTAATTTCTGAGGTTGGTTTTGATGAGACTTATGGTGCAAGACCATTAAAAAGAGCAATACAAGATAAAGTTGAGGACTTTATTTCTGAAGAAGTTCTTAAGGGGTCAATAATCGAGGGTAATTCTTATAGTCTTTATGTTAAAGACAATGAAGTAAAACTTAAGGAAAAAAAGGTAAGAACAAAAAAAGGGGAATAATTTCCCCTTTTTTATTACATGAACATTCGATATTGATTTCCTTTGGGTTCAATATATCCGTGTTTACTATAACCCAATTTTTCAATCATTTTTTTTCCTGTTAAAATACCATTATAAACATCCTCAACAACAACATACTCTTCTCTTGTGTGATAATTGTAATAACCAATTGCAAAATTAATACAAGAAAAATCAAATTTTTGTTTTAGTGCATAAACATCAGTATATGGGTGAGATTGATATTTGTTTCTATTATCAAAATTTTCGGTTAAAACCTCATCACAAGATTTAAAAAATTCACTATTTCTATCAAATAATTTTGTCCCCATGCAGTATTCCGAAACCATAGAATTTCCAGGAGCGTCAAACTGAATTGCATAACCAACATTAATAAAGAAATTTGAATCCGCGTTTCTTGAACCATGACAACCTGTTTCTTCTGATACAAAAAACGCGGCTTTCAGATTTGGTAATTCCTTTAGTAATTCAAGACAGGCGTAAATCCCACATTTGTCGTCACCACCAATTCCTGTAGGTAACCCTTTATCATTATACGCCTTCAATGAAGGTTTTAGGACTTTTTGTTCGTTGGGTAAATTTTCTTCTCTAATGTTTATTGAGTCTAATTCGTGTACAGTATCTGTATGGGACACAACACAAGGGAAATATTCGATATTTGGGTCAGTTTGTTTTGTTGCATAGATGTTGAACATATCATCAACTTCAAACGGTATATTGTTTTCAGTCAACCAATTTGTTATAAATTCAACCATCATATCCTCTTTGTAAGTTTTACTAGGGATTGATAGGACATTTTTTAAAAGTGTGTAATCTCTTTGCATGATACAAAGTTACAACTTTTTCCGAGATTTCAAAACTTTTCTTTCAAATAATTCAAAATTATATAAAAAAGAATTAAATTCATCAAGAGTTAAACTTCTATTTTTTGTAGATTCAAATTGTCTTTGAGTTACAATATTTATCTTATTTGTTTTAGGGTCAATTGAACGAATGTTAAATTTAAGGTCTTTGTCTTTTGGTGTAGGATACCATTTATCAAAATCATAACGTTTCCTAACTTCAAGATTAACATATTTAAATTCATCTAGGTTTGAGAATCTGTCACTACTTTCTACCTCTTCTATCATTTTTTCAATCTGAGATAGTGCGTAATTATTAAAGGATTCAGTATCAAAATCGTCACATCCATACTCATACATATATTCTTCATAAGGTCCAACATTTAATTCGTGTCCTAACTTGGATAACAATTCTTGTAAAGTTAAATCAGTATCTTTATAAAGTTTATAAAGTGATAATAAAACATTAACGGTAGTAACATAACTGTGGAAAGTATTTTTTTCAAATATACCGTAATTAACAAATGGATTTGATAACTCATTTGTTATTTCTTTTTCTGCAGTTCTTGACATACACTGTTCCTTTTCAGATTGAAAGTCGTCAACTATATTTTCCGTTAATCTTGGAAATGTATCCATTAATAATTTAGAAATTTTTTGAGCGGTTTCATCATTAAGGTCTTTTACATTAGGTATAAAATAAGAAACTAACTCAAACAATTTTTCTCTTGCTTCACCATTTATGTCGTAAATTAGATACCCCTCATTCCAATCTTGATACGCATAGTCAGAATGATAAAATCCCATTTCATAGCTCCCATAATAAGAATATAAATTTCTTAAAAACCATATATCATGTTCACCTAAATCAAAAAGTTTAAAATAATCTTCATTATCATCAAAAGTTAATTTAACCATACTTTTACCAGGTGATTTTTCATTAAATTTAAATCCCCCTATTAAATCATCATATCTACCTAATGTGTGTTCAGGATATTTTTCACCGCTTTGTATTTTTTTTAGTAATTGGTATATATTTTGAACGGGTATTGTTTTGTAAACAATATTCTCAATCTGAGGGAATTGATTAAACAACTCTGAAGATTTTATTTCTTGGTCCTCGTCATCTAAATAATGTACCCCATATTCTCCAACACTGATTACATATGATTTTGTTGGTAACCATTGATTACCTTTTTTATCAACTACTATAAAAGTATCACCGTATTTGTGAGTACCCCATTTTTTCCATAGAAATGGAGGGCCGAAGTATTTCGCAGATTCATATGAAAGACATTTTAGGAAAATAACCTCATCATCTTCATACAAGATTTTACTACCTTCGTAGGCTTCGTTTTTTAATTCTTCTTTTTCGGACATATTTATACAAATAAATACACGAAAGATTTGGTATTAATCTTTTTATTCGTATATTTGTAAAACAAAAGTTCTTTAACATATGGGGGTAACTCTGGAATTGACTGGCATAGATAGTCATTCGGGGCACGTCAGGGACGAACTAACCCTGTCAAAATGGTTCAAAAACGATAAACGGCAACGTTATCAACAAACTTTCTGCGGTAGGTCTTATCCGTACTGAGGAAAGCGTAGCAGTAGCCTAATTGAATTAGGTTACTAAAGGGGTCGGCAGACATATAACCTTGCAACAGAAGTCGTAGTTGTGGTGGATTACTATTGAACCCTAAATCGAATGGTAACCATTGTTTGTTGATTTACGATGGTGAAGAACAAATCAACTATTTTTGGAACATTAGAAAATGTTAACCTAAGCGTGTAGTCCTTAATGGGTAATGTGAACAGGACTTGGGTTCGAGTCCCAATACCTCCACCAAATTAAAAACCCACCAATCGGTGGGTTTTTTTATTTTAATAGTGTTATATGTCCGTAGGTTTGATGGAATCTATTATCTACATCTTTCCATTGTAAACAATAAACATAAACACCATCTTGACACATTTTACCATTGTAAGTTCCATCCCATCCGTAATCCAAATTGTAGGACTCAAAAATAATCTGACCCCATCGGTTTACTATAAAAAAATGCTCATCAAAGTAATTGTAACCTTGTGGTTTCCATACATTATTAATTTCATCACCATCAGGTGTAAAAGTATTTGGAGCCCACATTGTGGTGTTAGGACATTCAACTAAATTTACAGTATAGTATACCATATTTGAGGGACATAAATCCTCTCCTTGTATCGCACTTAGTTGGTATGACCCGATAGAGTAATTACTCCAATTTACTGTCAAACTAGTTGTTGTAAAAATTTGACTGTCTAAAGACCAAGATATTAAACCTGATACTGTAGATTGAGTACTATAAGTAAAAGTTAAATCATTATCCTCACATTTCTCAATAGTTTGTTGAGAGAACAGACTTGATGAACATACCAATGATAATATAAGAAATAGTTTCTTCATACTTAATTGTGTTGTATTGGGGATAAAACAGGAATTGGATTAACCGTTACTGAAGTGGTAGTTGTAAATGTACAACCGTTTTGTGTTACCGTGTAAGTTATGTTAAATGTACCGACACCACTTGTAGTTGGACAAAATTGATTACCAACAACACCTGTTCCTGACCATGTACCTCCAGCAGGTGTTCCAACTAAATTAACACAAGGGTCGTTAGAGCAAAACGGACCTATTGATGTTATTGTTGGGTTAATCTGTAAAATAAAAACATTTAAATTTACAGGAGTACTTACACAACCTCCAGGACCTGTAGCGGTTACAGTAACTGCATTTGTAATCAACCCAGGACCTGCGGCAGACCAATTGACATTTATACTATTTGTACCCGCTCCACTCGTAATAACACCTGGTGCTAAAACAGTCCAAGTATAAGTGTATCCCACTCCCAAAGAAGGGACTTGGTAAATTGACCCTGAAGTATTGATACATACAGTGTCGGGATTAGTTGTTGTTAATTGACCATAACTTATCATGGAAATTAACATTAGTAGTATTGTGAGAAATTTTTTCATTTTTTTCTTTTTTATATTTTAGTTATGACTTATAGGTCCAACAATTGGTGGTGTAGGGTTGCTTGTTCCGTTGTAAATATTAAATGGTGTCGCCAAATCACACGAAGTACTATTCCAACTTCCCCATAACCCATCTGAACCAGGTGTAACTTGTATTAATAAATTTTGTGGTGTACATAAAGTGGATACTGTTACTTGAAAACAAAAAGTCCATACACATGAACCATTGTCCCCAAAGTCATTCGCAGGATTACCATCAATAGTTAAATCAAAGAAATATCCAGGACCTATAGGACCCACAGGTGTAGGACATGATGTCATCCAAATCCATTGTCCTCCTGAAACCGCTCCTCCACAATTTGCGGGTGGAGATACGGGTGTTAATCCTGTCCATCCAGGACCTAAAGTTAAATCAAAACCCTCAATCCAATTGGACCCCGTTTGAGTATACCCATTCATGGTATAACATACGTTAACTACAGTACCAGGAGTATATCCACCAACAGGTGGTGTTGGGGTTAGTGTAAAAGTTTGAGCCCCATTACACTGACTAAAAACAGGTAATGATAAAAGAAAAAATAATATAGTGAAAATCGTTACCTTCATTACTATAAATACGAATATTTCACTATAAAGTTGTCTGTTATAAACAAAAAAAGGGAGAATATTGGTGGTTAGTCAATTTCTCCCTTTTAACCGTGGAACTTTCTCTGTCGGTAAGTCCAACCCGATACTTTTGTTAGTGAGACAAAAGTAACCATTGTCGTATGGTCGAGTTTGTACAATTTAAACGTCTATGTTTTTTATCATTTTTTCATATTTAAACACCTACTAAAATTTTTGTGGTTATCACAGAAATCCACATCTTAAAAAAAGGTGTCGTACAGTTTTCTGTCTATTGCCAGACAAAGTCATGTCGAGGACTCAAGCGGCGCTCTTATTTCCTTTACTTTTTTCCTTAAGGGTAAAAATGTGTGACAAAGAGTCTGAACCATCACGAATAAAACCCTGATTGTTCTGTTTTGTTCTCAGTTTAAACTCATGTTAGGTGTGATACAATTCTAAAGAACACCTATCGGAGTCACTTGTTGCGGGAGAAGGATTCGAACCTTCGACCTCAAGGTTATGAGCCTTGCGAGCTTCCACTGCTCTATCCCACTATATGGCTAAGGCTGAGATTATACCTTTTATTTGAGAACCTTTCGAGTCATTATTGCTTCTACTCTTATCCACTTCCTTTTGAGAAGTATTTCTCAGTGACGGTCTTTTAGGTTTACCACTCCTTGAGGTCTTGGTTACTCTCTTATTACTCAACTCTCTTCGAGGATGCCTCCCCAATTAATCCTTGCGGGATTAGAGGTCTTTGGTAAAACTACACTCGGACTTGGGGTCTTTGTGTGCAATGAACGGCTCATTACTATGTAGTCACCTTTCACCAAAACCTGGTAGACACTTTTCCTTAGATTTCATAATTAATAGGACTTAATTTTTAGTCATAAGTTTTGTGTCGTGGATGTATCGAAGTAGTGGTCTACCCTAAGCTCAGTCATCTTTTGAACAACTGAATACTAAACTACTCCGTGAGATGTCCCCACCTCCATATTTCAAGTTTACTTCGTACCAAGACCTTGGTGGGTCTTTGATAAGGATAGTAGCGACACCACTCGTTCTCTATCTTACCTTTCGGTTTTAAGTCCACTTTCATATTGGAACCCGCAATTATGTAATTGGATAACTACACCTCTCACTTGATTCCTATGGGTTATTCTTATTGGTGTTCCCACCTCAACCAAACAATCCACATTGCTTGGTCACCCAACCACTTTCCCTAAAGCGTCGCCCTCAGTACTGAAGGTCGGGTGATATCCCACTTGTATACTCGAGTTCGGTTTCCCAAACCGCAGAATCATCAACACGGGTGATTCCACTTTATCCTACTTTCGTAGTTTATTTAACGACCATATACGGCCGATTATCTTTTACAGGTTATCATCTCCCCGAAGGGGTACTTTCACCTGATGGATAATTCAATCTTTCAAAGAACTCTATCGGACGTTTCCGATTTGTTTTACAAAGTTAAGAACAATTTTTTTAATTTCCAAATTTTTCTCAAACTTTTTTTTCGGTTATTATAACTGTTGCGGTAACATGTCTCATTTACACTTTAAATGCGAAGGATTCCCGTAGTCACTTTCCTCACATACAACAGTAGCCCTACGGACCTAGACTGTTTCTATAACCAATTTTTTTAAAGAACTCATCGGACATTTCCGATTTGTTTTACAAAGTTAAGAAGAACTTTTTAATTTTCCAAATTTTTCTTCAACTTTTTTTAAGATACTACGTATACATCGTCAGTACCGTGAAATTTAGCTCTTGCCATTGCAAGAACGGCACTACAAGTGTAATACTTCACACCATCATTCCCATAGTAGTAGAACAAAGGTTCGTCAATTACTTGTGTTTCGTTACTCATGTTTGAGTTTTTAAACAGTTAATACTCGGTTAATTCAAAGAACTTTTTTTCAAAAGTGTTTTACAAATATACTAACTTTTTTTTGTCTGTCAAGAACTTAAAAAAAATTTTATGATAAAGGGGTATTTTCTTGACTTATCGGTAAGTTTCACCTATTTATTGGTCAAATAAAACAATATAAATATGAAAAAAGTAACATTAGCATTTTTGATTGCAACAGTAGCTTTGATTAGTTCATGTGGGTCTAACGAGACTAAAACTGAAACTCAACCAACTGACAGTACATTAACCGACACAATAGTTGTGGTAGATACTGTTAAAGTTGACACTGTAAAAACAAAATAATTTGTACCCTCAGAAATGAGGGTTTTTTTTTAAAATTTAATGAGGTTTTTAATTCTTTTTACATTCTCATTAATTTTTTCTTCCTTTTCTTCTTTTTTAGTTTTTTTAACCAAATTACCTTTAAAAGCTGAGCCGACAACTGAAAATGGCGCTGCAAATAAATTCATCATTCCTCTATATAATGCGGGGATATCTTCGTCAGTTGAAAGCCCTAAATCAACACTTAACTCACTCTTTTCCTTTTTTTCTTTTTCAGATTTTTCCTTTTTTTCTTTTTCAGATTTTTCCTTTTTTTCTTTTTCAGATTTTTCTTTAGTTTCTTTATCAGGTTGTTCCTTACTTTTAAAATCTTGAAAGAAAAAATCTAAATTTTGTTTAAAACCTAATTTATCTGTAATAGAAAACTCAATAGGTTTGTCTCCAAAAAACCCTAAAATATCTCCTTGTAATACTCTATACCCTAAACTAACATAAAAATTTACAACTCCTTTTATTTTGGAGTAATATTTTGTTCCGTTTACATTGTGTTCAATTTCTATAGTTTGGTCTGAAGGATTGATATTACTAACCACCCCTGCAAATGGTGATACAACTCTTTGATTTGGGTAAGAATTAATAACCATTACTTTAGAAGACGATAAAAAATTATCTATGTTACCCAATGGGGCTGGATTTATAAATTTCATAGTTTCATAATACCTTTAATTCTCTCAATTTCAGTTATTACTTTTTTATTAGTTTCTACCGATTCTTTTTGAGTTAATTTATTGATTTTATCTTGCATTTGTTGTTTTAATGGTTCTAATCCAGATAAAAATGGTGACATAAACCCATAAGCTCTTTTAACATCTTCATCAGAAGATGGAACGGCAGAATTTGATGGGGTTGTTGAACCTGTTATTGCAACAGTACTTGCGGTTGTTGTTGTTTGAGTTGTACTTTGAGTATTTTTAGAACTTCCTTCAGGGTCACCTTCTCTATATGAAATGTGAAAATGTCCTCCTGTTGCCATCGAAGTTGGGTTTGTATATTCATCAATATAATTAAACCCATTGTATCTAGATTTATATTGATTCAAAAGTTGTTTAAATGATGAATGACAATTTTGAGGTAACACCACGTCAACCGCCTCTCCTTTAGTGTGTCTACTTGTGTATTTTGTAATACCTTTATGGAAAGCGTCATTACCTGATGTGAAAGTTAATTTACAAACTTTATTTTGGTCTATTTGGGTCCATTCTTTTACAAAAGAATCCATTATATTTAAAAAATCAGGCTGAATATCTCCTCCCGATGTTAATTCAGAACCTTTTTCACTATGACCAAGAGATTTGAAACTGTCTCTAAATTGGTCTGCAGTTATTTCATGGATATATTTTTTCATTTTTTTTTATTCTCCTGATAAATGTGTCATTAGTACTCCACCTAAAGAAGATGCGTGAACCATTAAATGATTTATTGATTCCATATCTAATTTTGTTTTTCTTTTGGTGAAGTCTAAACCTAAAGTACCAATATACTTTTCATCAATTGTTTTGATTGCAAATAAATAACCTGACTTACATCCTGTGTCTTCAGCAACATATTTTAAACCATAAGTCGCAATAGTTTCATCCTTATAGTCAGGTATCTCAATAACATCATTATCTAACAATTGATTAATTGATTTACTAAATAAATTAACAGGAATGTTTTGAAAATTTGTTTGTATTGAATTGGTATTAGCACCTACTGTTTCATATATAACACTGAATTTCGCCATTGACCTTCCCGTTGGATAAAAATGACCTCCATTATGGAATTGAGTTACCCAAACTCTATCAGCATTAAATTCTTCTCTAATGTGTTCAATCTTAGATGTTACCAATTCACTAACTCTAAGAGTTTCTTTAACCATGTCAGGTTTTTTCTTATTTTTTTCTAATCTGTTTTTAACATACAATAGAATAACAGGACCTAAAATACCTGTAATAAACGCCACTATAACTTCCGTCGACATCAAATCCATTTTAAATCAAATTTATTTTAATAATAAATAGATTAAAAACAAAAAAAGTGTGACAAATGGTCACACTTTTAAAGTTTTCTAAATTCAGGTTTTAACATTTTCCATATTATTTGGTCATATGGTTTTCTATCCCACATTGCAAACATTACAGGTCTATAAGGCGGATGACAATTTTTCATCACATGTTCAGCAAACTGTTTTTTTGTAGGCTCAACTTCTATGTCATTATATTTCCCATATCGGAAATAATCATGAGATTTACCACAATATTCTGAAACTTGATAAAAAGCATATCTTAAACTCTTCTCATACTCTTTTATTTTTTTATAGAACTCGTCAGGAACATCTTTTAATAAATTTTCCATTTTTCCGCCAGTACTCAAAACCTCCCAAACTGAAGTTGTAGATAGATTAGTCATTATTTTATGGAGACGTAGATATTCTTCACCTTTTATTTTCATTCGGTCTCCATTAGAAAATTTGACGACATAACCTTCTTTATTATCAGGTATTGCTTGTTTCAAATATTGATAGTCTTTGAATTTATCAAACCGTTGTACAACTTTAAATCCTAAGTTGGATATTAAATTTTTAAACCTTATATCCTCACCCTCGTCGTATAAGTTTACTTCATAACCTGTTTTAGTTTCTATCATACCCAATAGAACCAAATCCTCAAAATCGTATTGACAAACTATTCTGTTTTCTTGATATATTATCTCAAACAGATAAGTGTAGTTTTTATGTAAACTATCATACTTATAACTTTTTAACATATCAGAACCTTTTATTGATTGGTCTGAAGTAAATGACCCTCTTGTTGCAAATACCCACTCACCACCATAATAAAAAAGTATCCCCAAAGAACCATCCATTTTTTCAAAAACTTCAAATTCATCAGTAGAAGTATGTTTTTTTTCTTCTAAATTAAAGAATTTTTTAAATGGTCGAGCAACCACATTACCTTTGTCATCAGTTACTAAACCTCTAGCTTGTAATGTTATTTCATCCCACAATCCTTCGTATTGAACTTTTTCAGAATAATTCCATATAGTCAAAGGAAGAGTTGGGTGTACTTGTTTGTACACCAACCCTTCATTATGATATTTTTCTAAAACTTCTAACATGTTGCAAATATACAACTATTTTTCGTTCAATAAAAATTTATTACTGATTGCCTTGAAACTAACAGTTCTATCGTAAGACCTAACAACTACACCTTCTCTATCAAAGTTAGAGTTCAACTCGGATTTATTATCCGCATATTCTAACATACCATCAATAGTTTTAGGTAACAAGAAATCGTAATCCAAAATAGGAACTGTTTTTAATCCCATTTTTTGTACCAACTCAACAAACTCTAAGAACGAAATGTTTTCTTGGGTATCGATGTTAAATCCGTTGAAAAATCTAACTGTTTGTCCTTTGATTTTGTAAGGGTTTCCTTGGATTCCTTCACCAATTAACTCTCCTTGTAAACAAATATTAAATTCAACATTGCTCATCAATTTCTCTAAATTCAATTCACGAGCAACTTTCCAGAAAGTATTTCCTTCAGTTTCCAATAACTCCAAATTACGAGAACAAACTCCAAACACACCATCTTTTAAGAAAAATGTTGATGAAGAACCATCCAATTTTTCAGTTACATAAAACTTATGTTTTGAAGTCACTTGGTATTCTTGATATTCTTTTGCCAAGTTTTGAACTCTTTCTTCATCAGTTTTACGGATGAAAGACGGGAACAAACCTTTTACCTTACCAGCTAATTCTGCGGGAACTGGTGGTTCGTATTTAACAATACCCAATACTTCAGTAACATCTTGTCCTTCATGGAACGCACCAAAAGGTAAAATGTGGATTGGTAAAATCAAACCCTGAGATAATTGACCTCTTAATCTAATTGTCTTTAAACGGAATCCTTCTTGGTCTCCCATTTTTTTATATGAACTCTTTCTCAAGAATTCAAATTCTTCCCTGATTGGTAAAAAAGAATCTACCTCACAGTAAACAACCAAGTCACCAACCTTATGGTTAACATCTTTTGCAACGACAACTTTCCATCCATCAATTGTTGCTAACTCAATTTTATCCGCACCTTCAATTGGGGATAAATCACTAATTTTTCGTATGCTCGTTAATTTTCTGTCCATATTAATCTTCTATTTCATCATCAAAATACTTCGGTTTCATATCTCTTGGGGGTTCAAATTCCCAAACCGCATTTTCAAATTCTGTAATCCATTCATTAACATCTTCTCTTGTCCAATGTGGAGCAAAGGAAGGACGGTACTTAAATGGTAAATTTTTACTTTCTTCCCACTCATCAAGTCGTTGTGTTACATCCTCAATAAGGTTTTTCCTTTTGGTGTGTTCAATCCATTGTCTGTAATCACCTTCTGAACGGATGTACATAACATCACCATAATTTTCGAATTCCATTTCAGGATATTCCAAGTTTGGGTTATTGGTATATACGTCAACAATACCATTATCTCCGTAATACGAATCACAAAGCTCCCTTAAAGAATGTAAACTTTTAGGTCTTTCTTCCCAAACACTACCAAACTGACGAACAGAACAAATGTAAAGATACCCATCATCATAAGAATGAATAAGGTTCTCAATTTTATTTCTCAAAGAAATAAGTTCGTTCATTGTTAGTTTAGTTAAATCCATATTACTTGTTTTCAGTTTTACTACCGTAACATTCAAGTTTATTATCCGTTACATTCCACAAATCTTTTTTACCCTCCGTCATATGACAATTGTGTTTCTTGCCCATTCTTTTACCGAACCCCACAATCATATCGTTATGACGATTCTTGATAAAATGAGGACATTCTTTACAGGGTTTTTTCATCACACAAAAATATATAAATTAATTAATGTTTAAAGGAAATTGATGTACATTTATTGAATCCAAGTTAATATTTTTTGAGTTTACAACCTTAGTTGCACATTTAGATAATTTCTTAATCATCTTTGATGTGATTTTTTCCAAATTATCCTCACTTGATAACTCAACACTAATTGTTATTGTCTTAAAATTTTTTTTCATAATTTACCCAATTCTTTTAAAAACATCAGTTAATCTTGTATACATCTCAATTGCAACAGGCACAGATAATAATGATATTAAGAAGTTATTAACATATGAATATACAGTAATAATATTGCCAATTGTAATGTCTATTGTTGTAATCCCCAATAATATAATGGAGATAAACAAAAATATATTTTTAATCAAACCAATCAAAAACCAATTTTTTCCTTGAATTGTTGAATCATATATATTCAATCTCCTCATCCGTTTGAAAAACAATATTGACTGTTCATACCCCTCCTCTAATGACTTAGCTTTCTTTTCGTTATGGTTATTTCTAACTCGTATTGATTGTTGGATTTTTTTATAGTAAACCATACCAACCAAAATAATTGAAATCATTGCAAAAGTCACCAAAATCCCAACTTTCCAATTTTCATAATATATGAAACCAATTGACCCTATAATTGTCACTATTGTTGCAATATAATAATGAACATAACCCTCAAGTACATGAACTATTTCATTCGCCATTTCAGTTCTAGCAACTTTTGTTGATGTGTCAGTATCATTAGTTTTTAAAAAATCGAATACAATGTTGTTGTAAATTTTAGTATAAACTTTGGTGTCATAAACCATCCTTTTATAATGAAAGAAAGTCGATAAGAAATACGACAATCCCAATAATACCAACCAATAATAAGTACCACCTAGCAACCCATCAATACTTTTACCAAGTAAAAATGGGGTTGCCAGAATAGATAGTTCAGTAAACAACATGAATAAATAAATCCATATCAATTCATATTTGAACTTTTTAAATATCTCAATAATTTTACTCATGCTTAACCAACGACTCCTTTCATTTCTTCAGTATGGTGGTCATCACCAATTTCAGATTTGATTGGTCGGTTTTTCAATAATGGAACACACTCACGGATTACGTGGTATGGTCGGAATTCAGGGTGACCATCCATTCCTACATCCATACGTTGACCGAGACCAAATCTTTTATTTGTTGGTAAGTGACAGTGACCGTGTAAGTGCATAACACCTTTGTTAAGACCATCCCAAGAACTAATTGGGTAGTGCATTAATTTGAAAGAGTAATTCCCAATAACAAGTGTGTCATAATACTCTACACTTTTAAACAACCCTCTAATACCATCTCGGTTTCTTTCGATGTGGTGGTCGTGGTTTCCAAGAACAAGGTGAATGTTTTTACAAACAATTCTATCCCAAAATTCTTTGATAGACTCAAACCCGCCAAAAGACCAGTCACCAAGACAAATCAAAATGTCATCTTGCATTACAACCTCGTTAATGTTGTTTACAATAGTTGCGTTCATTCTATCCAAATCAGGAAAATCCCTAGTTTGGTTAATAGGAACTGTCCCATCAGGTAAACGCCAATTCGTCACACCACGACAAATATTTTTGTGGTTGTAGTGAGGGTCTGAAAATATCCATACATCAGGAAATTTACCTTTTGATATTTCAGTTATTTTAATCATTTTTTAATTTTTATTTTGTAAGTAACTAATTAACATATTTGCGGTGGAATAGTTACAGGCTATTGGTGTATCAGTAACGTTACAAATCCTAACTAACATCTGAACATCTACTTCATGTGGATGTGCCGATAAAGGGTCAATAAAGAAAATCACACAATCTATTTTTTTATCAACAATCATTGAGGCAATTTGAGCGTCTCCACCCAAAGGTCCTGACACAAATCTTGTAACATCTAAACCAGCAAACTCAATATGTTTACCTGTAGTTCCTGTTGCAAATATACTAACTTTTTCTTTAAAAAATTGTAATCGTTTCATAATAAATGCCACCATATCGGCCTTTTTATTGTCATGAGCAATTACTGCAATATTGAATTTATTCATAAACTAATTCTTTGTTAAACCAATTAGGAGTTTGTCGGTTTTTCCAATTTGCAAAACCTGATTTAGCTCCCAAATAATAATTCCTATACGACTGAACAACGTCTTTAACTTTAAACTCATCAGGCATTGCTTTTGCGGGTTCTGTAAATCCTTTATCGGGGATATTAGGTCTATTTGAAATACACCACATAATAACTTCTAAAGATTTGTGACGTTTACCATAACGATAAGTGTACTCATTACACAACTCTAAACCAAGTTCACACAAATACAGATAATTTGACAAACTTTCACGAGCCCAAATCGCGCATGGATGATTTTTATGTGATAACTTGTACGGTACTTGGTCGGTTACTTGGTCGGTCATATGATGAACACCACACAATAGTTGTGCGGTCTCAAGTATCATCTTGACTACGTGTTTGTCAACATGATACTGAGCGCATTTTTTTACATCCCAATCTAAAATGAAAATATTCATTATCTTTCGTATTTTTGAAACACACAAACAAATTCCAAATCTTCAGTAACACCTTCTTCAGTATTAAACACTTTATGGAATGCCCCATCAGGAATTAATACAACATCCCCACTTCTTACAGATAAACGAGTTTCCTCAGTTTCAGTTTTAAGTAACATAATACCCGAACCTTTGATGAAGAAATAAACTTCCTCTAATCCTTCGTGGGAATGTCCTGTAGTTTCTTTACCAGGGTGTAACGTTGTTTTTGATAATACTAAATTACTCAAAAAAACATTATCTTCTACAATGTAGGTGTCATTATCTCTAATAACTTTTCCACCGATATCATTAATGTTTACTTTCATAATTAAAAAACATTTTCTATTGTATGTTCCCATTGAACTCTCACACAGTTTTGTGGTAATCTGTGGATATGTCGGTAGTTATTAATATAACCCATCATATTCGCACTACCAATCGCATTTGCTGAGTGAATAACAACATCAACAACGGGTTTACCATCCATCCATTGTTCAACCAACCATTTAGTACAATCCATACCAGTTTTTTCGGTAATATTATCATAATTTAATTCGTAATTATGATAAACATTACGATGCCATTCCATCATTGCAGTGTCACCCAAATCGTGGTCTAAAGATATTAGACTAATGTTTTCCAATCCAATCTCATTAACTTTATTCACGAAATCATCGTAAGAACGAACAACAACCCAATCTCTCACAATTGGAGTTCTTACGTCATCTAAATATATTTTTTTCTTTTCCATATCTTTATTATAATCTAATTTTATTGTCTAAACAATATGTGATGATATATTCTTTCAAATTTTTTATTGCGTTTTTAAAATCCACTTCTTCAAAGTCGTTTGGCCATCGTCTGTGTTTTTCATCTTCCTCAATCATTGAAGAACAACTTTGTTTAATCTCTGAGATTAACTGTTTTAATACCACAGTTTGGTCAATCACCTGACTGTTCTCAACAACTTGGTCTTCAAGTTCCTGAGTATAATCAATTAATTCTTCAACAGGACTTAAATCCATTAAATGTTCATTACCCCTGAATATTTGATTTATCGATTTCATTTTCAAATTCTTTCTTTAATTTTAGATAACTCTGGTATCTACGTTCTTTCGCCCATTTTTCATCTTGAGCGATTCTTTCTTGTCTATTATTATACTGTTCATCAGTTTCTTCAACTTTTCTAATAACCATACCTGAAAAATGACCATCGTAGGAATCATTATCAGAATAGTACGGCTCAATATAATCTAAACGAATAACATCCTCATCTTCAAATTCAATATGTTTAATATCCAACCATTGAAATGGGAAACCCTTATGTCGTTGATATATAATAGTGTCAACGTAAATTTTCTCTTTTGATTTATCTTCCATAAAGCAAATATACAAAACTTTTTTTATATAAAAAAACCCCATTAATTAAAATAGGGTTAATGTTTTTGTAAACTATTTATTAATATGAGGTGGTTGTTTGGGAATATAGATTTTTTCGTAAGACTATTTGTAATTCTCATTTCTTTACTTCAACCATTTATTCTAATTTATTTTTGTGGTGAATTAACTTCTTTATCCCAATATTGGGAAACCCCATTACAACCATTATTCATTTTTATAAACGCAACAACAAGTTATTTCTTTTTTGATTTGAAGGATTGGAAAATCCCGTCCCTTTTTCTGATGTTACTTACCGCATTTTCGGTTACTTTATATCCTGCAGTTCATAATCTGTTCGCAGTTCTTTTTTTTATATCCTGTCTGTACTCCCTATACACAACTAAACGATTTAGAATCTATACAATAATTTATTGTATTTCATTGATTATCGGTTTATTATTTGGTTTACTTTGGCTTGAGATTTTTGCAATACTTGTATTAACTGTGTATCATTTACACATTCTAGTTTATAAAGAATTTCTTTTAAATCAAAGAAAATAAAAAACCCCACCTATAAAGATGGGGAATCAAACATATTGGTTTGTTAGAGCCTCCGACAGGAATCGAACCTGCAACCACTTGATTACAAATCAAGAGCTCTACCAATTGAGCTACAGGGGCATTTGGTGGTGTGGGAGGGAATCGAACCGCTCGGCACAAGGAGTTTCAATCCTTTGCTCTACCTACTGAGCTACCGACACCATAAATAAAAGGTTCTGAATCGTCCCTGCATCAGTCCAGGTGAACCTTTTTGTTTTTCTTATATTTGATGTACGTTATATCCCTCACCGATATGACTAAGATTCGTTAGCCCATAGTAACCATCCACGGTGGGTTTCTACTTTCACACTCCGTCCATACCTACTAACCTAATCAAGTGAGTCATAGTCTTTCGTGTATAGCGTTCAGTGCTGCCCTCAGAACATCTTCACCCTACCCCCATAGTTACTTGGCGGGTCTCACTCGGAAGCCAGAGTGTATATTGTAGAATTGTTCAGTATTTCTACAACTTGTGGATTACAACACGACTAATTAAAGCCCCTTACCCTCTCAATCCATAATGAGGAATCCTTACCTAACCTGTGTAGCCTCCCCCATAGCCTTGAAGCCTTCAAGTCAGGTTCACACACCATAACAGTCGGATATCTCTGTTAATCGTGGGGTCTTTAGTCGCCGTGGGTTATCAGCCACATCGTGAAAGCTGCCCCTCACGCGTTGTTTAAAGGAATCCGATTGCAGCCTCATCCTACTAACATTACCACGGTTTCGTACCCAAGGTCGGACTCGAACCGACACGTCATTCGACATAAGTTCCTAAGACTTACGTGTCTACCATTCCACCACTCGGGCAAGTTGTTGGTACGATGGGATTCGAACCCATAACCGTGACGATATAAGCGTCGTGCTCTCACCATTGAGCTACGTACCAATTTTGGTACTCGGGGAGGGACTCGAACCCTCACGGCCGCATTGGCCAAGGGATTTTAAGTCCCTCGTGTCTACCATTCCACCACCCAAGCGTTTCAATCAAATAACATTACAAAGATATAAAAAACAAACCACAATTCCAACTACAATTCCAAAAACAATTGAAATAAAAGTTATCGCGCTTGCGTAGTCAACTTGGTCTTTGCGTTTACCTTGCCAATCATTTGGATTCCATTCTTTATTTTCCATTTTATTTATTTTTTCATTTCCTCCAACATTCTATCTAACTCTTCACCATATTTTTTTGACTTCTCTAATCGTTCTTCAGATTGTTTAATCAACTCCTGATAGTCAATTGATGGTTTTGACTTAAATAGATTTATTGTAATTAACACAATTAAACTACCAATCAAACTTCCGATAATCCCATACAATATCAATTCCATATTTTTACTTTTTGTAGTCAGGACAGGATTCGAACCTGCGGTCATTGGAGTATAGGACTATGTTCCACTCCTCAGACTATTCATAGTTAGCGTTTCCTCTCCGCCACCTAACTATATTTTATTGTTCACGTAGAGCACACAATCTTTTTTTCGTTTACTCTTAAAGACTATATCTTTATCTTCTTTAACTTGCCACCATATTCCTATCCAAGCATGGCATTTCTTTTCTATTGTATAATTCATAACTTTTAATTTTTTGTAACCGAGGACAGGAATCGAACCTGTACGAAGTTTACACCATTAAGGGACTTACACCCACCTTTCGGCTTTCTTTAAGCGTCTACCAATTCCGCCACCTGACTATTTCGGGAAGGGAGCGAGTAACTCCCTTTTATTCCCTACTAATTTTATTAGTTTTTTTGAACGTCAAAAACTCTTTCCATGTAAAAAAGACCTACTTTTTCTATACCCGAAACTATTAAACGGAGTTGTTATATTATACAAACTACTTAAAGTTATCGGTTTTACATCACGCCTAAAACCACCGTCTAACAACAGACCACGAAAAAGCGACTCGTAGTCAGGGAGGGATTCGAACCCACAATGAGCAACCTTTTCACAGGACTCGGTGCCATACCTCATTACGCTCCTGACTCCGTTTCAGTCTCTCCTGAACGTCACCCCTAACCCACAGGTATGAGCCCGTATCGTAGTATAGCTTGGTTGGCTAGATTTGGAAAAGTCACGGCCACCTCTGTTCCCAAACCATTTGTGTGATTAACGGCTAAATGTGGCTCGACCGATTACTCTCACAAAACCCCACCTTGAGATTACAGGTGAGTGGATATTCACAGTTTTCCTATTTCAAAACCCAACGTGTCTTACCACTTAAACGTCAATCCTTACTTGGGGGCGAGGAGGATTTTCCAGCCTTATTCCCAACGAGTACCCCGTAACGTGGTAGTACCAAATTCGTTAAGTCTTGAGAGAACTTAAAAACTCGGTGAGTATCTCTTACTCATTGACCACTGGTGGGATTTGAACCCCAAAGACCTTACGTATCGGTCACCCTCCTGTTCGTCCTATCCAATAGTAACTTTCAACAGTGGTTTTTAATCAATAGGGGAATTACAACATCCCTTGAACAGGTACTCCTATTGAAGTTTGTATCGCGTACGGGATTCGAACCCGTGATTTTCACCTTGAAAGGGTGACGACTTAAACCGCTCGTCTAACGCGACATTTAAAAAACCACATTACAAAACCATAAAGGTACAACTCCTGCGGTCGCGTTGTTCATTCAGTAAGATGATAGTGTTGGAGTACCCATCTCGCTCCAATCTTAACGGCATCTTCTGAGTTTTATCAGTGCACTGGCCGAGGGTGCTGACACTATGTTACCTTACAACTACTCTGTCGACTTTCATTGTAAGAGTGACCACTATCAATATTTTAAAAATGGTTGGGATTTATATGTGTAAGCATCATTACTCCATTGTTAAATGCTTCGTGAGTATACCCACGCTAGTCGGAGCAATCTAGTTCAACACATACTACCTAAAGTTTTCCCCCTCGCTTTAGTGTAATAAATCACAACCTTTCAAAGAACTTTTTCTCTTATTCGGGGGACGGAACACCATCACTTTAATACTTCCGTCCCCCTTAACAACATTACAAAGATACAACTTTTTTTTAAACTACAAAAAAACCGTAAGTAAAAAAATTAAAAAAATTATTCCCATGTATAGGTATACGATATTTTCTCTGTTTTTAATCAAAAATCTTTTTGTTTTAAAACCTAATCTCATAAGGATTCTTATTTCACCTCCACGATTTTGTAAGTTCCTTCCATCATACCGTAAGAAGACTCTTCATGAAATATATAAACTTCGGCAGAGTCAGTTTCTTTCATAGACCTTGTAAGATACCAAATCTGACTTTCTTTCCAAGTTACATTTACCAATTTTTGACCTTTAGGTAAGGTTAATGTACCTTCCCCTCCCCAATTCTTTACTCGCGAATTCTCAGTACAAGACGACATTCCAAATAGGGAAACAATTCCCAAGATAAAAAACACTTTTTTCATTTTCTTTTAAATTTAAATTAGAGCGGGTGGAGGGAGTCGAACCCTCATCCTTAGAGTGGAAGTCTAATATAATATGCCGTTATACGACACCCGCTTAGAGTGTAGTGGGACTGCAGTTCCCTGAGGCTTCTACACAAGTTGTTCCTCTTTATTTAATTACTTTTGTGAGACCCGCTCCTCACTCTGAACTTGTACTTCGTTCTTTTAAGCGTTTTTTTCAAACTCTCAATCAGATTATTATCTTGATTTACCTTTACAAAATTTCTTTTACCTGATTTGAGAGTTCCTGACAAAACTTCTCTCATCATTCTTTGTTTTACTCGTTTATTTGGTGGAGATAGTGGGAATCGAACCCACCTCACGTTGATTGCAAATCGACATCGCCAAAGCCTTGGTACATGTACCCCCATTTGGTAGCGGGTGAGGGATTCGAACCCCCGATTCCTGGCTTATGAGACCTGGCGGATAGACCACTTCCATAACCCGCGATATTGCGGTCTATGCGAGAATCGAACTCGCGGCACATCCGTGACAGGGATGTATGTTAGCCACTACACCAATAGACCTTACTTTTCAAACCAATATGTCAAAGAACATTACAAAGTTACAAAAAAATTTCAATTCACAAAACGTATAAAAAGAAAAAACCCATCTTTTTTGGAGATGGGTTTCAGTCAGTTTATTTCACGTCATATCATACCATCTCCGTTCTAAAACGTGTATCCGCTTCAGTCCCGCCTAAAAGTATGATATTTAAATTTTTCATTTTTTGCGTTGTTTGTTTTTTAATTAAATATATACAACTTTTTAAAAGTGTCAAGTTTTAGGTAAAATATCATATTTATTAATATGAGGTTGATATTAACAGAATCACAAATATTAATGTTAATGGAGGAGATTGAACCCTCTAAAAGCGCGGTAAACAATATTTGTAAATCCAAACAATTCTGTAGTGCTCAGGGTAAAATAACATTCGGTCAACTAAAGGCGTTAGTTGATTCTGCAAAAAATGAGCGTTTATGGAAAGGTGTTGGTGAGGGAGGATTTAAAGCGTTAATTAGATTATTACCTTGGTTTTTACCACAAATTGCAATTGCGGGGTTTATTGGGTCGTCTTTAAGAGCATTCAATAAAATAATCCGACCAACTATTGTTGAAACTCAAAACTATAAAACTTGGTGGGGTAAAGTAATTATGAAATCATTTAATTTAGCAGAAGGTGAATTAAATATTGAAGACCCATTATCCAGAGTTTTTTTTATGACTGATGGTTTGATGACAATGATGGATGACAAATACAAACTTAAGTTCGCCGACTATATTTCAGATTTGGCATCATCAAAATCAGATGATGACGAAGTTCCTGAATTTTTTGTCGAAAATGAACTTAGAAATTGGATAAATGACAAATTTCTTTTAGACCCACCTTTACCTCCAAAAATCTACAAAAAGAAAGACAAATGATTTGAAAAATTTTTGTGGGAGTGGAGGGATTCGAACCCCCAATGTCGTAAGACCACTGATTTACAGTCAGCTAAGCAACCGTTGCTTAACACTCCCAATTTAGGAAAGAGGAAGATGGTTCAGTGGACATCCTCTTTTACGATTGGCATTACTTCGGTGTGTACCTGCAAACTCCGATGATGCCGACCGATACACACTCTCGTGTCATAGGTATCACCATTCCCCAATCAACCTATGTAGTCAGGACAGGACTCGAACCTGTAAGAGACCCATTGTTATCCCTCATTTAATGTCTCAACCCCAGGGTGTTGAGGCTCGTCTACCATTTCGACACCTGACTATATTTTAAAACAACCTCATCAAAAAATTTTAACAACTCCCCATCAGACATATCACCCATCCAATATGACCCAGGAATTCTTGGGACGTTGTAACCTTCTGAATATACAGAAATCCCATTTACTTCTCCTCTCATAAATCCAACACAATCATGCGGACCTTCCTCAACTTCAATATACCCGTTTGGAAATAAAATTCCCCATCCTGTTGAACCATCAAGGTGTAGTTCATATTTTCCAATATTGGATGACTTGTACAATAATTCGCTCTTAAAAGACATATTCTATTGTTTTATTAATTTTTAATTCTGTACAAACGCCTTGTCCGCCCAAGTTTTTGCTCCCATTCTACCCCAAAGTTCCATGTCACACATGTCAGGGAAAGACTCTCTCATTGTCCCAACAGTCAACACATCCAAAAACCCTTTGTCGATTGAATACCATTTACCTCCTTTGACAGTGTAAACGTTCATCCATTGACCATACTCATTTTTTGCTTGGATATTAACCAATGAGTTTTTTTGGTATCCACGGATAACACCCGCCGCAGTTCCTTTAGTGTCGTGGATATTGATGAATCCTGCTTGACATTTATTTGCGATACGGAATTCGTATTCTTTATCTGCGTCTTTAAGGTGGTTTGAAACTGAAACTGAAATTCTTTTACCTTTTACGGTAGTGTTGAAGTTTCCGTAAAATACCTCTCCTGCTAATGTTCCTGTGTTTACGTTGATTATTGTAGATGTCATGGTGTATAGTTTTAAGTTGTTTGTTTGACAAAGATACAACTTTTTTCCATTCTCACAACATTAACAATGAAAAATATTTGCGACTCAGACAGGACTTGAACCTGTAACGACCATATTAACAGTATGGGGCTCCACCAATTGAGCTACTGAGTCATTTTGCGCATCCCCAGGGATTCGAACCCTGACCAAGAGATTTGGAGTCACTTATGCTAATCCGTTACACCAAAGATGCAATTAATGAAATAGTGATAATCTTTATCAGGAATCCTGTAGGTTCTTATGTTTCTACTTCACACACCATTAGAGAGTTGAGTATTTCTACTTATCCTTAGTGTGTACCCTTGCGACACGTCTCTCCACGCTTGATTACCTACGCTTTTGACTACTTCATTGAGGACAGAGAGGGATTTGAACCCCCGAATAATGGATTTGCAGTCCACCCCTTTAAACCACTCAGGCATCTGTCCGTTTTATCATTCCGATTAAATCATCTACCAAGATTACACCATCAATCCCTTCGATTAAAATCGGATTTTTCTTTTTCCCGTTTTCAATTAATTTTCCAACTCCCATATAAAACTTACAATTTGGGTTAAGTTTAGTTTTATACATAATCGCATTATATGCCTTTTGTTTTAATCTGTCACTTCTGAATGTTGTTGTTAAGTCAATAAAGACATCAACACCATTAATTTCAGTTTTAAAATCAAAATCAATAATTTGTTTTTTACCTAAAGAATTAATAAAGAATGGTTTTTCTTTTTTTAACATTTTCTTTAACCCTGTTAGGTTTTGAAAGTCGTCTTCTAAGGATTTACCATTAAGACATTTTTCTTTGTTTGCAGTACTGTGCATTGTGTTGTTAATTTGTGTCCCCGACAGAATTCGAATCTGTGACCCTTCCATTAAAAGTGGAATGCTCTAAAACCAGCTGAGCTACGAAGACAATTAAAACTGAGAAAATCATAAGAGAGATTTAGTACTCTACCCCTGAGCTACTCTGAACGTGTCACTTAAGACTGTGTTCAAAGGTAGGATTCGAACCTACGACCACTCGTTTAACAGACGAAGTAACTCTTATTTTACTACAGTTTTCGTTGTGACGGTGGGACTCGAACCCACGTAGACTATCGTATCAGGATAGTTCCTAAACCACTCGGACACATCACAATATTTAGTTTTATAGAACAAAAGTAACCATTTTTTGGTATATATCGTTCTGTTTTACTAATTTTTTTTCATTTTTTTTAGAGTTCCTTCAATCATAATGATTTCATTTTTAACTCTTTTAATTTCTTCTGATAAATCACTTCTATTATCAGGTCTTTCACTAACTTTAGTTAAACCCTCATGATAATTGGTCAGTCCTTCTAACTTTCCTTTTAACATGACTATTTCACATTCCTCGTTAGTTAATGTTTTTCTAAATCCAAACATAATTTTAATTATTAGTCGGGGTGACTGGAGTCGAACCAGCCGCCTCGTGTTCCCAAAACACGCGTCTCTCCCCGAGACTACACCCCGTTATTTATTTTAGTGATTCTGGAGGGATTCGAACCCCCAACCGAAGCCTTAGAAGAGCCTTGTTCTTCCAATTGAACTACAGAACCATTGTTGCGGAAGATGTAGGGTTCGAACCTACGTATCATATTTCAGACCTACTTGTTTAGCAAACAAGCCTCTTTACCAATTTGAGTAATCTTCCATTTTATCCCGACCTAGCTCGGGAACACACATCGGATGTTGTAGTCTCCTTGGGATTCGAACCCAAACTTTATCGTCCGTAGCGATAGGTGCTTATCCGTTACACCAAGAGACTAAGTTGCGGAAGCGGAGGGAATCGAACCCCCAATACACAGTTAAGGTACTACTTGTTTTCAAGACAAGCTCTTCGTCCATTCAGACCACTTCCAAATTTGGTAGTTTTTCATTTCAATTCGGGTAAAAGGAGGTACCAGCTCCAAAACTCGGGGGGTGGGGAGTATAGTGAGATTCGAACTCACCCTATTAGTACCACAAACTAACGTGCTCAACCACTGACACTATATACTCCATAAAAACCCCACTTCATCAGGTTAACGGACTGACTGCCATATGGGAGTGGGGGTCTCCTGTTAATTCAGGACTCCGTGGAGAGGGTGGGAATCGAACCCACATAGCTGGATTTTCAGTCCAGTGCCTTGACCAACTTGGCAACCTCTCCAATTTATTGTAGCCCCTGTAGGACTCGAACCTACACTATCTTGTATGTAAAACAAGTGCTTCTCCTTTAAGCTAAAGGGCTATTATTCGGTGACGTGTATGGGTTTCGAACCCACTTGGTCTTCCTTATGAGAGAAAACTCTTTTCCTCTAAGCCACGCCATCTGTTGTCCCGCCAGGACTCGAACCTGGATACACCTTGCGGATTCCTGAGCCAAAATCAGGTGTGTTGCCAATTACACTACAGGACAATTTAAACTTTCAAACCAATATGTCAAAGAACTTAAAACAAAAAACCCCGAACCTTGTGTTGGTTCGGGGTTATATCTTGTTACGTTTAACTCAATTTTAACCTATACACAAATCCGAACCATTAATCTGAACACGCGGATACCAGCAATTTCTAAACTGCGACTTGCTAATAATGACCATATGTTTATTAATTGTTCTCATTGTTTCTATTTTAATTTGTTTTCTAATAACTATTACAAACTTAGTAAAAGTTTCTTGATTGACAAGCTTTTTACTAATTTTTTTTGTGGTCCCAACAGGGCTCGAACCTGTGACCCCCTGATTATGAGTCAGGTGCTACTAACCAACTGAGCTATAGGACCGTTAGGAGTTAGTTAAACGTATACTCACTATTTTCATCTATTTGGAATACATTTTCACCTATTTGCGTTACTCCTAGTTTTAAACAAAGATTATCCAAATCTTCTTGACTCATTATATTGAGTTTTGTTAACTTGTGTGTAACCTGAATCAAATCCACAATTTCAGGTTCAGAAATTAAATTTTCTTCCATTAGGTCTTTAAATATACTATTCATGTTATTAATATTTTTTTGAAATTTTTCTAATTGTTTCTTCGTCTTCGTTAGAGATGTTAAGTCGTTTTTCCCTTAGATTATCGGTAATTTCGACCCACTCTTCTTCCATTAAACTCTTTGGTTCATTTTTCTTTGGTAGTCCTTTTGAATCAAGATGTCCGTCCTCAATAAGGTATTCAATCAAATTTTCAATTTCTCTTGGTGAACATGCGGATAAGAATTCATCAACATCCACGTCAACATAACTTTCAAATTCTGGCATAGTTTTAAAATAATGTATAAGTTAATAATTTTTGAACTTCAATCATATAGTGAGAAACCTCATCTTCGGTAAGGTAACCCAACACATCATTAGTGATTGGTGTATCATAGGTAATTGCTCCTGAAGAATCAAGTACCGCCAATTCGTATCTTCCTTTTTGACCCCCGTATGAATATGGGGTTCTGACCACAGAAACCCCATATTGGTTATCAAATGTCTCAACTGCCTGTACCCCAAGACCCATAGGGTGAGTTTTAAATTTTAATTCTTTAAATGTTTTCATATATTAAAAACCAATTTTACGTTTACAACTATTACAGAAATCACCACTATCATATGCGTCATTGTTGATTGCCATGATACAAGACAGGTCGTCACAGTGACCCAAACCAAGTGTGTGACCAAGTTCGTGGATAACAGTTTCTCTCAAGAAACTTGATTCACCTCTAACAATAACGGTTCTATCGTTACCTGACGCAACACCTCGAAGTAAATCACCAGTAGGAGTATATAGTTTTCTGTCAGTGATATAGATTGTTTTATCATCATCAGACAAAGAAGCACAAGTGTTAACAGAATTTAAGTCACCATTAGAAGTTAACATATAAGAATTAACCTCAACTTTAGGTAAGAATTTTACATTGTATCCGTAGAAATCTCTTACGATGTCAGCAGCCGACTGTAGGTCGTTATTGTCAACATCACCCAAAGCTCTGATGTAGATTGTTTGACCTACACTAGGGTTAGTAGAGTAATCTTCTTCAACATGAGATTCAGAAGTGTCATGAGAATGAGTATCTTCCTCAACAGTTACAGGAGTTTCAGGTAGATAGATAGCCACAGGCTTTTCTACATCAAAAACTTCGTAAAGGTCAGTATTGTTTTTTTTCAGGTATTCGCCTGCGTATACTATAAGACCGAGAACAATTGCGACGTTGATTAACTTTTTCATAATGTTATTGATTTAGATTACAAAGATATAAAAAAATCTGTATCTCACAAAAAAAAGTTATATTAAATAAGAATCTTTTTTTGCAAAGTCAATAAGAACTGAAGGATTATTTTTCCATTCCTTCCAAAAATCAAAATCTTTAAGACGTTCAAGAGTAATTTCAGGTATTAACAAAAAACCTTCAGGTGCAATACCATCGTACTTATGATAATGGGAATGTTCAATTTTATCCTTTATCATTTGACAAAAAAGGTCACTGTTAACAAATTCATTGTGTTCTTGTTCTAACATATTATCTTGACT
>Ga0315909_10000203_pt1 | contig 79418 bp, 126 predicted proteins | sample LakEriMetagenome_11_FD_203527 | JGI IMG/M metagenome (GOLD analysis project Ga0315909, IMG submission 203527) | Freshwater fungal communities from buoy surface, Lake Erie, Ohio, United States - Buoy 2 MA125 | ecosystem: Environmental > Aquatic > Freshwater > Lake | place: USA: Lake Erie, Ohio...
AACGATGAAAAGTTTGAATATAAAATTTACACGTTAAATTTAAAGGAAGAATAATGCTTTGCAAAGTACTAAAATTAACAAACGGTGATACTCTCATCGGAAATGTTGTTGAAGAAAGTAGAGGATACATTGAAGTGCATCGTCCTATGAAAGTTGTTCTTGTTCCTAGAATGTCTGAAGATCATATGTTTAGCTTGTCGATGATGAAATGGGATCCACTTACAAATTTTGATTTGCCTTCTAGAATATTTAAACAAAGTATTGTTTCCGTATCTGAAGCAACATCAGAAATTATAAGAATCTATGGCGAAGCATATCAAGAATTCGATTCGAATGAAGAAGATGAAATTGAAATTCAAGCAGACGATAGAATGTCTGAAATCAAAGAAGAGATTGATAAGATGAGAGAAGCAATGGCTTCATCTAACAATCATATATTACATTAAGTCTTTATCAAACAGGACACTGCAATAATAACTCATTGTCAAGTGTTTGTCAACTAACTGAGGTGAAACATGACTATTACTACCGCTACCGTAAAACCAAAACAAAAACACTACGTCAACAACGAACATTTCCTAGAAGAGATGGTTGTCTTTCGTGCCGGCGTCAAAGAAGCAGAAGCAACAAACGGAGAGCGCCCAAGAGTACCTGAGTACATTGGCGAATGCTTGTTTAAGATTGCAACGCACTTGGCACGTAAACCAAACTTTGCAAACTACACATTCAAAGAAGATATGGTATCGGATGGTATTGAAAACTGTCTGTTGTACATTGATAACTTTGACCCTGAGAAGTCTAAGAATCCATTTGCATACTTTACCCAAATTATCTACTATGCATTCTTGCGAAGAATTCAAAAAGAGAAAAAGCATCTATACATCAAGTATAAGAGCATGGACAATTTAATCATTACCTCTCTCATTGAAAACAATGGCGAAGAATACGTTTCTTCAAGTCTAAATGGTGTGATGCACGATTCGTATAGCGAAGAATTCATTAGTGACTTTATCAAAGCATTTGAAGTGAATAAAGAGAAGAAGATCGCAAGTGCAAAGCCTAGAAAGAAAAAGGCAGATACTGCTACCGCATTCGATGAATTTCTGGAGAAAGACAATGCAGACACCAATACCAGCCCAACTTGAAAACTGGCTAAAAATTGTTAACGACAAAAGATCGCCACAAAATCTCAGAGAAACTGCCGTCTTGCATTTGACTGAGATTCGTGCTATAATCGACAAGTCTTTAGGTACAACAATGAAGAAGCAAGGGCAACGAAAGTATGAGAATATGTTTACTAGGTGATACTCACTTTGGTGTTAGAAATGACTCCAAAGCGTTTCATGCTTACTATGAAAAATTTTATGATGAGACATTCTTTCCAGAACTGAAACATCGTGGTGTAAGAACAATCATTCAGCTTGGTGACTTGTTCGATAGACGCAAGTACATCAACTTTCATTCGCTGATGGAAAGTCGTAGATACTTCTTTGACAGATGCGTTGAAGAAGGCATTACTCTTCACGCATTGATTGGTAATCACGATATCTTTTGGAAAGAAAGTCTTGAAGTTAATTCTCCTGACTTGTTGCTGAGAGACTATCATAACATTGTGCTATGGCAGAAACCTGGTACACTTGAAGTTGATGGGATCAAAATCGATATGATACCATGGATTTGCAAAAGCAATGAAGCGGAAGTTTTTGAGTTTGTGAAGAACACATCTTCTTCATTGTGCATGGGGCACTTTGAACTTGCTGGCTTTCCATTGTTCCGTGGTGTAGATAGCCATGAAGGACTTGACTATAAGTTTCTAAGCAACTATAATCATGTATACAGCGGACACTATCATACACCATCACAGCACGACAACATCACGTATGTTGGTGCGCCCTATGAATTGTTTTGGAATGATTACAAAGACAAAAAACAGTTTGGTATTTTAGACACTGAAACAATGCAGACTACATTCGTAGAGAATCCTCACCGAATGTTTTATAAGGTAAATTATGATGACAATCAATTAAAGATTGAAGACTTGAAAGACATAAACTTTTCTAAGTATGCAAATGCTTATGTGAAAGTTGTTGTTTTGAATAAACAGGATCCTTATCTATTTGAAAAGTTGATAGATGAAATTTATAAATTTGGTCCTGTAGACGTTACGATTGTTGAAGACTTTACTATATCGAATGAAGAAACTGATAGTGATATTATTGACCAAGCGCAAGACACCATGACAATTCTTTCTTCATTTATCGATACGCAAAGCCTAAATATTTCAGACACTAATAAACTTAAAACATTGATGCGTGAACTTTACGTTGAGGCACTATCCAAAGAAAATATAGAATGATTATTTTTCGTAATTTGAGATGGAAGAACTTTCTATCAACTGGTAACTTCTTTACTGAACTGAACTTAGATGGCAACAACACCACGTTGATTGTTGGCTCTAATGGTTCGGGTAAGTCTACTATGCTTGACGCATTGTGCTTTGTGCTGTTTGGCAAACCATTTCGTAATATCAACAAAGGACAACTTGTCAATACGATCAATCAAAAAGATTGTACTGTTGAAATTGAATTCGACACAGGCAATAAGTCATACAAAATCGTTCGTGGTATCAAACCAAATGTGTTTGAAATTTACTGCAATGGGCATCTAGTCAATCAAGATGCCGCAGTCAAAGACTATCAAGAACACCTAGAGAAATTCATCCTCAAACTCAACTACAAATCTTTTACTCAAATTGTTTTGTTGGGTTCAGCATCGTTTACTCCATTCATGCAATTGTCTGCAAGCGATAGACGTTCTATCATTGAAGACTTGTTAGATATTCAAATCTTCTCACGCATGAATAGTGTTCTCAAAGATAAGTTTCTTTTGTTGAAAGAAAAACATTCGCAGTCGAAGTATGCTGTTGATCTGAAGAGTGAAAAGATTCAATATCAAATTCAGTTTATCGATTCATTGAATAAGAACAACGCAACTCAGATTTTATCTAAGCAACAAGACATTGCTAACACACAATTGTTGATTGCAGAGAGTGAAACTAGATGCATAGCACTACAAACAACTTTGTCAGAAATATGTACACAAATTTCAGACAAGTCTAAAGTCGATGCAAAGCTATCTAAATTTACAACGATTCGTCAGAATTTAATAAAGACTCATAAAAAAATTGATACTGACATTGAGTTTTATCATAACAATGATGATTGCCCAACATGCAAACAAGCTATTGGTAATGAATATAAGACACACATTGTAGAAGAACGAAACAAAAAATTAGTTGAAGTCGATGATGCATTGTCAAAAGTTAAAACTGAACTTGATCTTGTCAATGGTAGACTTGTTGAGATTGAAACGATTGCTGAACAAATTCAAACATTGAATTCTCAGTTGACATTTGAACAGAGTGAGGTCAGAGTAAATCAAAGACACATTGACAATATTAATAAAGAGATTGTGCGATTGAATTCCGTTAAGGATGATGTTAATGCAGAACAAGAGAAACTTGCAACGTTGACTACAGAACTAGCAGAACTAGAATCTGAAATTAAAGTTATTGCTGAAGAGCGTTTGTATTTTGAGATTGCAACGAACTTATTGAAAGACACAGGCATCAAAACGAAAATCATTCGTCAATACATACCAGTCATCAACAAGCTAGTTAACAAGTATCTTGCATCATTAGATTTCTTTGTGAACTTCAATTTGGATGAATCATTCAAAGAAACAATCAAGTCTCGCCATCGTGATGATTTCACATATGCATCATTCAGTGAAGGTGAGAAACAACGCATCGATATGGCATTGATGTTGACATGGAGAGCAGTTGCCAAACTGAAGAACAGCGCCAGCACAAACATATTAATACTTGATGAAATCTTTGATTCATCATTAGACACAAATGGTACAGAAGATTTGATGAAGATTCTAAACATGCTTGAAGGTTCTAACCTATTTGTCATATCACACAAAGGTGATATTCTACAAGACAAGTTTGCCAACGTGATTAGATTCGAGAAGGTAAATAATTTTTCAAGGATTGCAAAATGAACTTATATAATGTAGAAGCAGTATTTCCTCAACCATTTTCTGTCGAAGATTTAACGCTTGATGTTAATCAAATTGCAGATTTTTGTTATGATTTAAAAAACAACACGACCGTTAAAAATGAAAAAAGTAATTGTGGAGGTTGGCAGAGTGGTAATGTTGATATAGAGTCGATTAAAAATATAGAATTCAAAAAACTTCTCAATGAAATTCGTGTTGGAATAAACAAAGTTTCTTCTAATATTGGTATTGTTCCTAAATTGGATATTGGTAATTTGTGGATTAACATAAATCAATATGGAAATTATAATAATTCACATCGTCATACTGGATCAATTTTATCGGGAACTTTTTACGTTAAAACTCCTGAAAATTGTGGAAATATTAGATTTGAAAATCCAATGGCACCTTTGATGGACTCTTATTTGCATTTTTGGAATTTTAAAGAGAATGAAGTGAGTTACTATCCTTGGTTTAGTAGTGGTGCAATGTTTCCTTGTAAAGAAAATATGATAATTATATTTCCATCATGGATGGAACACTCAGTTGATAGAAATTCAAATATAAATGAAGACAGAATTTCAATATCATTTAATACTGGAAAGGAACATAAAAATGAAAATACTCAGTGAACATTATGGAACAGATATCGATAGAGAAGCGCACGTTCATTACGATGAAGGATTCTATAAAGTTAGAATGCGAAATGAATTTGGCTCATACTTTGTAGCATTCTTTAATAATATAGATGAAGCTGAAAATTTCGCAGAAAATTATGTATTAGGAGAATCCCATGAACCTTGAATTTGTTTCAGAAACATCACCCATTCTTTTGCAAGAATGCAAAGAGTTTGATTTCTCAAATCCACCATTCGACCCAAAAGAGTTTGCACAAGCACTACACGACAAGATGGTGAAGAGTGATGGGCTTGGCTTGTCAGCAAATCAAGTCGGACACCCATATCGTGTTTTTGTTATGAGAACGGCTAATGAACCATACGCAGTGTTCAATCCAAGAGTTGTTGATGTATCAGATAAAGAACTTACAATGAAAGAAGGTTGCTTAAGTTTTCCTTTGTTGTACTTGAATGTTAAACGTCCAGATTCGATACGTATTCGTTTTCAAGATGAAAATGGTGAAACAAGAACTGAAAGGTTTATTGGCATGACTGCCAGAATTGCATTGCATGAGTTTGACCATATGCTTGGAAAAGTGTATACTCAAAAGGCTTCAGCATTTGAAGCACAACGTGCAATGCGTAAACGTATGATTCTAAAACGTAAGGTAAAAAAATGAAACCTTGGCAACATGGGTATGACATAGATTATCTCAAGGGACTTGAAACGCAGTATGCAGACTACAATGCATATACGTTATCGCCTTTTGCAAAGTATAAGAAGAACAATATTGCAGAGTCTTTGAAAAAAGGAACTCTTGTTTTGCTTGGTGATGCAATGATTGACGTAACAGTAAACAAAGTTGCATCAGACATTACGATGCATGGCGACACAGTTATTGCAACAAAAGTAAAGGGTGATGTTTCGATTGGAAAACTTTCGGGCAACATCAATACTATCAAACAACAAATTTCTGTATTGTCGGGTAGAGATTTTTGGCTAACTGTATGGGCAGAGAACAAAGCACATTGCGACTTAGCTGAAGAGTTAGGTTTCTGTTATGTTGGTCCTAAGATCACAACATACGGAGAAGTACATGCAATTTACTTTAAGAGCAATAGTCCTTTTCCACGTTCGTTTCCTAAAGTAGAATCAACAGAATATTTGAGTATCAAAAAGATTGGTGCAATCATGCCAGAGTTTATTCAATCTGTTTCTGCTAAGTTAGCAACATTACCTGCATTCACAAATCATTATAGTAACTACAACAAAGATAAAGCATGGTCTGCATTGTCACTACGTGGTTATCGTCCAGAATCAGACTTCATCACAAAGCCTTCAGAGATGAGTGATGACTGGAAAGAAAAAAACAAAGATGTGAAATTTGAATTGCAAGACACACCACTCTACGATATGTTTCCTGAGGTGCGTGAGTTGTTAAGTAAATACAAAGAAGTGCATCGTGTTCGTTTCATGCAATTGAAACCTGGCGGTGGAGAACTTGAAAGACATACCGATCAAGTTGATAAAGACTCTGGTGGTTCTAAAGGCAAACTTGCAAGACTACACATACCAATCATTACTAATCCAAACATGATTTTTACTGTGTGGGACACTAAAGGTACTCCACAGAAGATACATATGGACGTTGGAGACTTGTGGTTCTTAGATACACGTAAGCCACATCAAGCAATCAACAATGGAACAGATAATAGAATTCACTTAGTCATAGACGCAATTTCTGAAGGAGAACTGTATGAGTCGCTTGTATCCTGAAGAAGTTTCTGATATAATTAAAGATTGGAAAGACCCAAACCCTGCACCGATAGTCGAGATGCACCATGGCTTTCATGTTGTGCGTGATGACTTATTAGAGTATGGAAGTAAGAGTCGATTCATCGACCATCTTGTGAAGACTACCGAATGTGACGAATGGGTCTTTGGTGGTGCAAACAAAGTTGGTTGGGGTCCTATATCATTAACCTATGTATGTAATCTCTATGGAAAAAAAGCAACGTTCTTTATGGCTAAACGCAAAGAGCCTACATGGCATCAGCAAAGAGTATTGGACCTTGGCGGCACTATTCATTGGGTTGACAATGGTATGCTTACTGTGACAAAAGCAAGAGCAAGACGTTATCAAGAAGAAGATACAAAGCGCAGACAATGTTTGCCTTTGGGGTTAGAACATCCATCTGTGCTTGCATCGATTGTTAAAGTTGCTAGAGATTTAAATATCAAGCCAACAGAGATTTGGACTGTTGCATCAAGCGGAACGTTAAATCGTGGACTGCAATTAGCATTTCCTGATGTGCCTGCATATGCAGTAGAGATTGGACACAAGATGAGTGATTATGAAAAAGGTCGTGCTATCACTATGCGTTCACCTTACAAGTATGACCAAGTAGTGGAAGAGAGTCAAGCACCTCCATATCCATCTGAGAAATACTACGATGCTAAACTTTGGCAGTTTGTAGTGAGTAGTGGGAAACCAGGCGCACTAATCTGGAATGTAGCTTAATTAATATTCAAAGGAGTCGAACATGAGTAACGAAGAAGATAAATTTAAAAAATCTAAACGAATCCTTGAAGACGAAAACGCAATACGAAAGCAATTGAAAATTGCAAAAGCGTATAATATACCAGTTGAGTCTCCGCATCAATTAGCTAAACATCATGTCTTAGATTGTGGGAATCCAAATTGCGTGATGTGTGCAAATCCTAGAAAAGTATGGAAAGAAAAAACGATTCAAGAAAGACGTTTTGAACAGACAGAAAAATTTGATAATGATTAAAGAAAAATATCTTGGCGCATACATGAAGACTGCAAGAGTCTTTGCCGAATTGAGTACTGCTAGACGCAAACAAGTTGGTGCTGTTGTCGTTAAAGATGACAGAATCATTTCAATCGGTTACAATGGTATGCCAAGTGGATGGGATAACAATTGTGAAGAAGAAGTAGTGGTTGCAGTAGTTGACGGAGTGCCACAAAGAGAGATTAAACAATTAAAAACAAAACCCGAAGTTCTCCATGCCGAGTCTAATGCAATTGCCAAACTTGCTAAGTCTACCGAGAGTGGTGATGGTGCAAGTATGTTTATCACTTGCGCTCCATGCATGGACTGTGCTAAAATGATATTTCAAACAGGTATTAAAGAAGTCTTCTATGCCGAAGATTATCGTGATGATGCAGGAATCAATTTCCTAAATAAATGTGGAATAACAGTAAAACAGATAACATGACAAAACATTTTTATGAACGTAACGATTGGTTATTGAACCACGAAACAAACAAGACATTTGAAGAAGTGCAATGGATGACTGAAGACGAATTTCGTCAATGGTTTATTGATTTGCGTAAAGCAGTTGTACACTCATGGGACACTATGGGTCAACCACCAAGAGTTGGTTGGAGTGAAGATGCAATCAAAAAACAATTCAAAGAGATGTATGGATTCTCTGTGCATGAGTTTGAACACGTTGACGAATTAACTGGTGAGAAAGATGTAATTCGAAACACTAGCGTAGTTGGCAATGCCGCTAATCAATGGTTTCCAACCATGATGAAGACACGTATCAACTACACTAAGAATGACGATGGGCTTTCAATCTATGACCACTTTCTGAAAGATGAATTGCTTGAGAAGACTTTGAAGTATTCTAAGCGACACTTCAAACGTGATTCGTTCTATGCATATTCAAATACTGTTAAAGTCAATGAGATTATCAACGTTGGTTCTTATAATGTGAAGTTTAAGAATGGCGATGATTTTGTTCGTTGGTTTGAAGAGAACAACATTCGTCAGTATGGTTATGACTATTGGGTAGAGAGTCGTGATGATGATGAAGAGTATAGTGGTTACAATGAACAACTCAAGGGCGTAAAGTATCTTGAAGTGACGCAAGAAATTCTAGAGACAATTCCATCTAAGTCTACAATGAACATAAAGTCGCATGACCAGAAGAAGTATCGTCTGCGTATGTACAAGTACGGACAAAAGATTTTTCCTGTTGGCTTGAAAGCATTTCGTGTATCGTGGTGCCAATATGCTGTTAACTTCCCACCTTTGACTGCAAAACTTCTTTATGAAAAATTTACTAGACACGTTAAGAACCAAGACAGAATTGTTGTTTACGATCCCTCTTCTGGTTGGGGTGGGCGTATTTTGGGTGCTATGGCTTCTCGCACTTCTCTTCCTTTACACTATGTGGGTACTGATCCTAATACCGATCACAGCATTGTTAGCGATAGCGGCAGTCCTAGTACTAAATATGCCGACTTGGCTGAGTTCTATAACTCCGCAAAGAACGAAGGAGTTTTGTTCGAACAGTCAAACACTTACGAAGTTTTTCAACTTGGTTCTGAAGTTGTCCGAGATGATAGTTCGTTCCAAAAGTACAAGGGCGAATTAGATATGGTGTTCACTAGCCCTCCTTACTTTGCTAAGGAAGCGTATAGTGAAGACCCAACGCAATCATATAAAAAGTTTACTGGCTATGATGCATGGCGTGAAGGTTTCTTGCGTCCAACGCTAGAGACTGCTGTTGAGTATTTGCGTAATGACAGATACTTACTTTGGAATATTGCTGATGCTAAGTTTGGTGCTGACATGTTGCCACTTGAAAAAGATAGCAAAGACATTTTGGAATCACTCGGTATGCAATTCAAAGGTGTGGTTAAGATGGCACTAGCACAAATGCCAGGCGGCAATCGTATCGACCCTGACACTGGTTTGCCAAAAGCAAAGAATTTCTGCAAAGTAAACGGGATGTGGTTGAAGTATGAACCGATTTTTGTTTTTTACAAGCCGTAACTTGTTGATTTTAAAGGGTTTTTTGCTGTGTTTTTAAGGAAAAGCCCTTTATTTTGCACAAATATGTTGTTTTGATGCAACAGTACGTCAAATAATCGTTGACATTCATTCCTACTATGCTATACTCTATATATAGATTGAGATTACAGAGGAATTTATGTCATACGTTGAACATCCTGCCGCATATGAAGCCGCTATCAAGCGGAACATCATAAACAATGCCACCAAAACGTTTTACAAAACGTATCCCGATGCAGGCGATATCGTTCAATTCCTCATTTCTAATTCTGAAAAGAATTCATTCTATGCAAACCTTCTTGGTTCGTTAAACAGTTACGGCAAGTTAACAGAAAAACAAGTCCTTGCTGTACGCAAATCAATTGCCACCATGGCAGAACGTAAAGCACAATGGATTGCACAAGCGGCAGAGAAAAACGCAACCCGTACATTCGTTGGCACCGAAAAGAAAAAGATTACTGTTACTCTAACAGTTAAAAAAGCAATTGTCGTTGATCGCCCTAAATTTTACTGGGCTGATTCTGGCACTAGTCTTCTCCGTATCTGTGAAGATGCCGACGGCAATGTAATTGTATTCAGCGGCAATGCAGATTTCCCTGCCGAAGGTGAAACAGCAACCATTACCGCTACAGTAAAAATGCACCGCTACTATAAACAAAACGACATTGAAGTGCCACAGACAGTTATCATCCGTCCCAAGACTGTTGCCATGGTACAACAACCTGTTGCAGAAACCGCTTGACATTTATTCGAGACTGAGTTAAGATACATACATGCTTAATACACAAATTTCAAAATCCACTCTAGCAAAGTTACTTGCTACAGAGAATATTTCGGTAGAGTATCGCAAGGTGCAAACTGCATCATTCGATATCGTTAATCGCCGTCTTACTCTTCCCATTATGAATGACACCACACCTGAAATGACAGACCTTTTGGTCGGGCATGAAGTGGGTCACGCATTAGACACACCACAATCATACGTTGAGTCTGCAAAGGCTGGCGGTTCTGCATTTTCTACATTCCTGAATGTGGTTGAAGATGCAAGGGTCGAACGTAGAATGAAAGACAGATATCCTGGTTTGCGTAAACCAATGGCTATTGCTTATCGTCAATTTACTGAACGTGATTTCTTTGGCATCAAAGGTCAAGATGTAAATGCAATGATGTTGATTGATAGAATCAATTTGCATTTTAAACTTGGTGCTATTGCAGGTATCAAATTCAATGCCGAAGAAATGTCATACGTCAACGAAGTTGAAAAAGCAGATTCGTTTGAACAAGTGAAAGATATCACCGAACGTTTGTATGCATTTTGCAAAGCAGAGTTAGACCAAAAACGTCAAGAGGCTAAAGAAGAATTCGAAAAGCGCAAAGAGAATGGCGAATTCGATGATGAAGATTTTGGTGATGATATTTTCGGTGGTGATGATACTGAAGACTATGAAGACAAAAATCCAAATGATTATGATTCCAATGGCTCCGATGACGGTGATGAAGATTTCGAATCTGAAGATCAATTCGACAATGGCTATTCTAATACGCCAACATTCGAACAGGCAATGCCTAACGAATTAAAGGTGTATGGTGATGAAGTTAAATCTGTAACGGATGAAAAATTTCAGCAAGCATTAAAAGGTCTTGCAGAAACAAAAGAAATTAATGTTGGTAAGATTGCTAGTCAAAAGAAAATCGATTTAAAGAATTATATTATTCCTTTTAAAGAGTTGAAATTCTTTGATGAATCATTCTTTGATAATGAAGAATTGGAAGCGCATGAGCGTTATGATTCTACTTTGCTAATGAAATTTGAAGCCAAGAATAAGAATCCAATTGCTTATCTTGTAAAAGAATTCGAAATGAAAAAGAAAGCGGCCGAGTTGCGCCGTGTAACAGTCTCCGATACTGGTACACTTGACACCAACAAATTGCACACTTACAAATTCAATGATGATATCTTCCGCAAGATCGGTGCAGTTGCACAAGGTAAGAATCACGGCATTGTGATGTTCATTGACTGGTCTGGTTCTATGGTAGACAATATGTCTGGCACAATCGAACAGTTGATTACAATGACAACCTTCTGCCGCAAAGTGAATATTCCTTTTGATGTTTATGCATTCAGTACTGAGTATAGAAAGAATTTGATAGACAGACCAAATCAATCTATTGATATGGAACCTAATCAATTAGACATTGACTATTTTTCTTTGATGAATATTTTGTCTAGCAGTATGAAAAATCAAACGTATCGCAAATTTGCAAATGATTTGTTGAACGTTGCCGATGCATACAAGCCTTACACAAGTTATCGTAGAAATTACAAATCAAGTTATATCAAAGAAGGTATGGGTCTTGGTGGTACTCCATTGAATGCAACAATTCAAGTCGCATCTAATGTAGTGAATGATTTTCGTAAACGTACTCGGTCTGAAATTGTGAATGTTATCTTTTTAACAGACGGAGAAGACAGCAGTACAATGTGGACTTCATCTGGTGATAATCGTTCAACCCGTATCGGACCGTCTGACTATCGTTCAGTATCTTATATTGAAGACAAAGATTCCGCAAAGAATTATCGTGTGAGTGACAAAGGTGTAACGCCAACGTTATTGCAAATTCTAAAGGATCGTACTGGTTGCAATTTGATTGGATTCTATATCTTGCCAAAAAGCAGACGTTACTTCCAAAATGCAATGTCACGTTTCAATATGATAATGACTGATGATGGATACAAACAATTTCGTAATGAAAAGTTTTTCTCTGTCAATGGATATGGATACTCTGAGTACTTCCTGATCCCTGGTGGTGAAGATTTGTCTACCGATGATGATTCGCTAAGTGACATTCTTGGTGAAGCTAAAGATGTTTCCGCACGTAAGTTGAAAGGCGCATTTATGAAAATGAACCAAAACCGTTTGACAAACCGTGTTCTTCTCTCTAAGGTAATCAAGGAAATTGCTTGATGTTGTATAAAAACAACAATCAAAACATCCCTTGACTTACCATAAATACTCTGTTATACTACTAGTATTGAAATTGATTTTTAACTGAAAGGCAATTATATTATGATTACGCAAAGTGAAAAGGCTACATTCGTTACCGAAGCCGCTAAACGTTTCGGTGCCGTTGTGACCCGCCAGCAATTGGTGACACTTTCTGAAGAACTTGGTAGCAAGCGCCACTTCTGGCTCGAAGCCGACCAGTACCGTTGTGGTCGTGGCAAATACGAATTGCCCCTCCAAGAATTTAATGTTAACATGGCTGGTCTTGCACTAGTCAAATCCGATCCAGTTTCTGCTATGCCAATTACACAACCTATCATGGCTCCTGTTGCAAAGGCAGTAGCAAAAATGTCCTCCGTTGCACGTATGCAAGAAGGTGCAATTATTCCTAAAGTGAATTCATTGTATGTTCCTTTTGGATTCTTTGACAACATGAAACGCATTGTTGCATCAAAGAAATTTTATCCAGTATTCGTTTCTGGTCTCTCTGGTAACGGCAAGACTTTCATGGTCGAACAAGCCTGTGCCCAATTGAAAACGGAATGTCTCCGTGTGAATATTTCACCTGAGACTGATGAAGACGATTTGATTGGTGGCTTCCGTTTGATTGACGGAGAGACAAAGTGGTTTGATGGTCCAGTTGTTCAAGCAATGAAGTCTGGTGCCGTTTTGATTCTTGATGAAATTGATCGTGGTTCAAATAAACTAATGTGCTTGCAAGGTGTACTTGAAGGCAAAGGTTTGTTCGTTAAGAAGACTGGTGAATTTGTTGAACCAGTTACGGGTTTCAACGTTATCGCTACTGCCAATACTAAAGGTAAAGGTGATGAGTCTGGTCGCTACATGGCCGCTACGATTCTTGATGATGCGTTCCTTGAGCGTTTTCCAATTACGGTTGAACAGGAATATCCTGACACTAAAGTTGAAACAAAGATTTTGACTAAGTTGTTTACCAGTCTCGGTATCGATGACAAAGCATTTGCAGAAAATCTTGTGAAGTGGGCTGATATCATCCGTAAGACTTTCGAAGAAGGCGCTATCGATGAATTGATTTCCACTCGCCGTTTGTCTCACATTGCCGAAGCATACACTATCTTCAATGATAAGATGGAAGCAATCAAGTACTGTATCAACCGCTTTGATGCAGAAACCAAAACATCATTCCTTGATTTGTATACCAAGATTGATGCTGGCATCGACCCTACTGCGGAAGTGACTCCTGCGCCAGCAGTTGATGAAGTACCGTTCTAAATCTCCTGGCAGTAATGCCTTAGAGGCTACTTGACGTAGCCTCTTTTTTTATATATAATAGTGAGATAATTTTTATTAACATGGAGAGATTATGCAATTTGAACTTGATATCCAAAAACTAAGAACCAAGAAACTTTTTGTCGCAACACCAATGTATGGTGGACAATGCCACGGAGCATACACTAAAGCAATTACAGACCTTATGATCCTCTGTACCAAATATGGTATCGAGGCTAAACTGTTTTTCATCTTTAACGAATCACTAGTGCAACGTGCTAGAAATTATTTGACAGATGAGTTTGTTCGTAGTGGTTATGACCATATGATTTTTATTGATAGCGATATTCACTTTGAGCCACAAGACGTTTTAGTGATGATGCACTTTGCGTCAAGCCGTGATGACATGGATGTTGTTTGTGGTCCATATCCAAAGAAAGCAATTTCTTGGGAGAAGATTAAAATCGCAGTTGACAAAGGATATGCAGACAAGAATCCAAATCAATTGGAAGAGTTTGTTGGTGACTATGTTTTCAATCCAGCAGATGGCGTAACTGAGTTTCGAATCGATGAGCCAGTTGAAGTGAAAGAAAGCGGCACAGGTTTCATGTTGATTACCCGTGAAGCACTTCAAAAATATGACAAAGCATTCCCAATGCAAAGCTATAAACCAGATCATTTGCGTACTGCAAACTTTGATGGTAGCAGAGAAATCATGGCTTACTTTGATTGCGTTATTTGTCCAGATACAAAACGTTATCTCTCAGAAGATTATATGTTCTGTCAGTGGATGCGTAAAGCTGGTGGTAAGGTGTGGTTGCTTCCATGGATGCGTTTGAAACATGCTGGCAGTTATATCTTTGGTGGTTCTTTACAAGCACTTGCGGCAATTAATGCGTCACCTACTGCTGGTAATGATGTTATGCAACGAACTGTGGCTGAAAATTTGAAATGATAGACTATCGATATAATGAAGATAAGACTTTGGAAGAACTGAAGTCTTATATTGATGCAACATACGGGCAACATTATTCCCGTGATAAATTTCAAGCAACAGAATTCATCATCGATGGTGGCCACGGTGAAGGATTCTGTATTGGGAATGTGCTGAAATATGCACAAAGGTATGGCAAGAAGGATGGACGGAATCGTAAAGACTTGCTAAAAATTTTACACTATGCTATAATCATGTTACACGTACATGACTTGAATGAAGGAAAACAAAATGAAATTAAGTGAATCAACAATCAATGTTCTAAAAAACTTTGCAACCATTAATGCTGGTATGCAATTTAAAGAAGGCTCTGTCGTGCGAACTATCTCCAAAGGACAGAACGTACTCGGCAAAGCTACAGTAACAGAAAACTTTGAGAAAGATTTTGTCATCTATGACTTGAATCGTTTCTTGTCTCTGTGTGGTTCTTTGACAGACCCTGAGATTGTTGTCAATACAGATAACAATAATATCACAATCAAGTCTGGAACGTCCAAGACAACTTATGGACTTGCCGATGAGTCTATGATTGTCGCACCGCCTGCAAAAGAAATTAAGATCGACAATGCCGAAGTGAATTTTCGTCTGACAAAAGACGATATGAATCAAGTATTGAAATTGTCTGGCATCTTGGGTCTTCCAAACATTGCGGTTGTTGGTGATGGCAGTGAAATCTCTATCTCTGCACTTGACGTTAAGAATGCAGATTCAGATAATTTCTCAATCAAAGTCGGTGAGACTAGTGCAACCTTTAAATTAATTTTCAATACAGAAAATCTTAAGATGGTTGCTGGTACATATGATGTATCGATTTCATCTAAAGGTATTTCGCATTTCAAACATGCGACAGACCCAATTGAATATTGGATTGCTACTGAAGCTGGCTCTAAGTACGAAGGTTAATATTATGAGTAATGTGATTGTTCCGTCCTCTCCAGAGGACCGTAAAAAGATTCTGGATGCACTTGTCGAAATTTCAAACTCACTCACTCGAATTGAAGCCGAGCGTGATTTGATTAAAGATATTCTCACTACTGTGGAAGATAAATTTGAGTTGCCTAAAAAGTACACTCGCAAACTTGCAAAGATTTATCACAAACAAAACTTCACCGAAGTTCAACAAGAGCAAGATGATGTTGAGACTTTATATGAGAGTGTGGCTAAGTAACACTCAGTTTGCATTCTAACATGCAATGTGTTAGAATATATTTTTATGTTATGATAAGGTGAACACATGCTACAAGATTTCTTGTGGGTCGAAAAGTATCGACCAAAAACTGTTGAAGAGACAATTCTTCCAGCAGACTTAAAGGCTACGTTCCAACAATTCGTTGAGCAAAAGAACGTTCCCAATCTAATTCTTACGGGCGGTCCTGGCGTTGGTAAAACTACTATCGCAAAGGCTATGCTTGAAGAACTTGGATGTACTTATATTGTTATTAACGGATCGATGAATGGCAACATCGATACCTTGCGAAATGAAATTAAAAACTTTGCCTCAACCGTATCATTCTCTGGTGGTCGTAAATATGTTATTCTTGACGAGGCTGATTACCTTAATCCGCAATCTACTCAACCCGCATTACGAAACTTCATGGAAGAGTTTTCTGCTAATTGTGGTTTTATCCTTACTTGCAACTTTCTTAATCGTATCATCGCCCCTCTCCACAGTAGGTGCTCCGTTGTACATTTTAAGATAAACGCATCAGACAAGCCAAAACTTGCTGGTCGTTTTATGAAACGTATGACTGGCATTCTGCAAAAAGAAAATGTAGAATTTGAAGAGAAGGTTGTTGCTGAACTTATTATGAAACACTTTCCTGATTGGAGGCGTGTTCTCAATGAACTGCAACGTTACTCTGCTACAGGTAAGATCGATACTGGAATTCTTGCAAATATCTCAAGTGACAATTTCAAGTCATTAGTCGAAAGATTAAAAGCAAAAGACTTCACGGGTATGCGTAAGTGGGTTGCAGAGAATCTAGACAATGAACCTTATGTACTATTCAAACGAATCTTTGATAACAGCAACGAATGCTTGAAGCCTGATTCTGTTCCACGTATGGTTCTATTGCTTGCCGACTATCAATACAAGTCTGCATTTGTCGTTGACCAAGAAATTAACTTTGTCGCTTTCTTGACAGAAGTGATGGTTGACTGCGAATTCAAATGATTAATAAAAAATTTGATCCTTCACTATACGACAAGTATGATGATGTTGGCAGAACTGTAGTAAAAAATTATTTCAAGTCCAAATTAAATATAGATGCCATAGACAATTCAGATTTATATGGGGTAGATTTAATTTTAACAAAAAACAATACTGTTGTTGGATATGCAGAAGTAGAAGTTAGAAATAATTGGGATAAAGATAATTTTCCTTTTGACACATTAAATGTTCCTAGTAGAAAAAAGAAATTACTTGAAAATGAATTGCCAACTTTTTTCTTTTCCGTAAATAAAATTTTGACTAGAATGTTTTGCTGTAAAGCCGAAATTGTGTTACAATGTCCTCTTGTAGAAAATAAAAACAAGTATGTAAAAGATGGAGAATATTTCTATAAAGTTCCGGTAAACACATTGAAATTGATTACATTATGACACCATTTGACTACCTAAACGCCATCAACCAATCAAAAGAAAATATGATGGTTGGCACTGATAATGATGAACTTGCCGAAAAATCGTACAATGCGTACATCGTAAATAAAGGACTATCCTACTTCTCAGACACAATCTTATATGCAAATGAGATGAACAGCCGTCATCTCCTCGACAACAAACCTCAATTTTTGTATTTACTAAATACCATCAGGCCACGAAAACGCTTTAGCAAGTGGTTTAAGAATGAAGTAGTTGAAGACATTAATGTGATTTCTGAATATTTTGGCTATAGTTATGCTAAAGCTAAACAAGTGCAGAATCTTATAACGTCAGATCAACTCCAGATGATGAAACAAAAAATACAAAAAGGTGGCGTGAAGTCCAAGGAGAAAAAGAATGGCGGTGAACATTGAAGACTTACTTGAGATAAGATTAAAACAAGAAGACGATTTCTTAAAAGTAAAAGAAACACTAACCCGTATTGGCGTTGCGTCACGTAAAGATAAAACACTATACCAGTCATGTCATATTTTACACAAAAAAGGTAAATATTATATTGTACATTTTAAAGAGTTATTTGCATTAGATGGTAAACCAACCGACTTTGAAGAAAATGATTTAGCGAGAAGAAACACAATTGCAAAGCTATTAGCCGAATGGGGATTAATTGAAATTGTTCCTAGGGCAACAAACGTTGAAGAGCCTATAGCACCATTGTCTCAAATCAAAATCATATCTTATAAAGAAAAAAATGAATGGCTTTTAACTGCTAAATATAATATCGGAAATAAAAAGAGGGAAATGGAATAAAATGGAAGAACTAGTACAATCACTAAAAGTGTCTTTAGCGAACCACTACGCATTTTATCTGAAGGCGCATTACTACCATTGGAACGTAACTGGTCCTAACTTCCCTCAGTATCACGATTTTTTAGAAAACATCTATACTGAAGTGTATGGTGTTGTGGATAAAATTGCAGAAGAGATTCGAACATTGGATTCATATGCACCAGGAAGTTTTAATCGCTTCATTCAGTTATCACAAATCCAAGGTGACGAAACTGTGCCACCAGCAGAAGTGATGATGCAAAGATTATTAGATGATATTCCAACAATGCTGACAAGCATTCAACGTACATACGAACTTGCAGAACAAGAACGTTGCCACAACATAAGTAACTTTATGGCAGAGCGTCAAGATGCATTCAATAAACATGCATGGATGATTAGGTCAACTATCAGGGCTTGACAAACGTTGTATAATGTGAGATAATGTTATCTTGAAATAAATTAGGAGATTTTATGAAATCCATGACAGTATTGACAGCAGTAGCATTGACTACTCTCTCCCTAGTTGCCGTTGCGGCAGACAAACCAGCAGAAAAGAAACCTGCTGACAAACCTGCAACAACAGCATCAGCACCTGCCGCTAAAGCAGACTCTAAAGAGAAACCACGTCCTAAAGTGATTACTCCAAAAGAGAAAGCCGAACGAGCAGAGGCTAAAAAAGCAGAAGCTAATAAAGCGGAAGCTAAATCAGAAGCTAAGAAATAATTCTTAGTAAATTTTTTATCATTAATTGATGAGGTATATAAAATGGCATTTGTAAATTCTAGCAAAACACAGACAGAACTCTTGGTATCGTACTTGCGTGGTACAGGTCGTGGAATCTCTGCACCCCAAGCAAGGTCTTTGTTTGGCGTTAAAAACCTTCGTGCCCGTATGAGTGACTTGCGCCAGTGCGGTTACAAAGTTCGTACAGCAATGAACACAGAAGGTAATACAACATATTTTGTTTCACGTAGAATGGTTGGACAGGCTTAATCTGTTATAAATAAACGTATCTCAGGGATGGGAACGTAAATGGCTCTTCTACCTTAGGAGCGTCTAAAGCTGGCACAACGATATGGTGCCCCTGTAGCCAGTAAGCAGGACTTTAATGATACGCCTTCGGGGTATCAATTTTATTTTTTAACTCGCTTAATAGGAGAAACTATGTTACAAAACATCAATAGTGCTATCGATACTTTTCAAGGCACAAAAACGCAATTCGTCAAAACATTCGTCAAGAATGAAGAACTTGCAAAACCCCTCAACACTTTCATTGAAGCGCAAACACTTTACGCAAAAGCTGTTGCAGTAGAAGTCAATAAGTTTTTTACAACTCTTGGCATGTCTGCATACACTTTTGACGCTAAAAAAGCGTTTTCAAAAAATAAGTAAGAGGAGATACAAAATGGGACACACACCAATTCCCGCACTTTTTGGCGGACAAGGTTTCAAAGATTTTGATAAATTCTTTGTTGGCTTCGATGAGCAATTCAATCGACTAGCAAAAATACATGATGATGTGACTAAGAACATTCCTAACTACCCACCTTACAACATTCGCAAGACTGGTGACAATACATACGTCATTGAAATTGCGGTTGCTGGTTTTGGTAAACAGGAAATCGATATCACTTTAGAAGACAACAAACTAATTGTTGCCGGTAACACAAAAGATGATGGAGATAATTTCTTGTTCAAGGGTATTGCTAATCGTGCGTTCACTCGCACATTCGCACTTGATGACCAAATCGAAATTCAAGATGCCGCTTTGATTAATGGTATGTTGAAGATTGCTTTGGAACGAATCATTCCAGAACATAAGAAGCCAAAGAAGATTGAAGTTAAAGACACAGTTGATACTGCGCCTAAAACTAAAAAATCATCTCAGCAATATTTAACTGAGGATGAATTATGAAATCAATAAAAAACTTCTTTATTGCTTTACTTGAAGCAATTCAAGACGCAAAGAGACATAAAGCAGAGCGTTTTAAATAAACACATGGGGGCGCAATGCCCCCATTTTATTATAGGATATAAAATGGCAAACTTAAGAATTTTGAAATTATCAACAGGTGAAGAAATTGTTGGTGATATTGTAGAAGAGACTGCGGATAAGTATCGTGTAGAGAACCCATGTGTTCTTGCTATTGGTATGAATCAAGCTGGCAAAGCCGCTTTGCAAATGCAACCTCTTTTAATCTTCTCCGAACAAAAAGTGGTAGAGTTTAATCCTAACCATGTAATTTACAACGTATCAGTTGCACAAGAGATAAAAAACAAGTATAATGAGATATACGGATCAGGAATTGTCCTGCCACCGACTCAAGGCATTATTACTTAATGAAATTTTATACGCATTTTTCTAAACTCGGCAACAACATTCTTGTTCGTGGATACAACAACGGCAAACGATTTACCGATAAGGTCGAATACAATCCAACGTTATATCTACAATCTAAAGATGGTGATTATCGAACATTAGATGGCCAATCGCTTGCGGCAGTATCGCAAGGCACAATGCGTGACGCAACAGAGTTTATGAAACGTTATGAAGATGTTGACAACTTCAAAGTGTATGGCTCAACAAACTTTCCATACGTTTATATCAATGAAGCGTATCCAGGCAAATTAGATTATGATCCAGACCAAATTAAGATTGCGAACATCGACATTGAGGTTGGTTCTGAAAATGGTTTTCCTGAACCTGCATCTGCGAGTGAGCCAATCACTGCAATCACATTTAAGATATCAGGACACTTCTATGTGTTTGGCTGTGGTGACTATGATAACTATCGTGATGATGTAACATACATGAAGTGTCGTGATGAAAATAATCTCATCATGCGCTTTCTTGACATGTGGGAAGAAACATCACCAGACATTGTGACTGGTTGGAACATTCAATTCTTTGATATTCCATATCTGAACAATCGTATCACAAGACTCATGGGCGACAATACTGCAAAGCGTCTATCACCATTCCGTAGAATCGGTGAACGTACAACTACGATTCACAACAAACAACAAGTAGCATTCGATTTGGTGGGTATTGCTATTCTTGATTACATTGAATTGTACAAGAAGTTTACATACTCACAGCAAGAAAGTTTTAGTCTCAATCACATTGCGTATCTAGAACTTGGTGAGAAGAAACTTGACTACTCTGAAGTTGAAAGTCTACATCAGTTATATCGAACAAACTTTCAAAAGTTTATTGAGTACAACATCCATGACGTTGAACTTGTGGATCGTATTGATGCTAAGATGCAATTGATTGACATGGCGCTTGCCCTCGCATACGATGCTAAAGTTAATTACACCGATGTGTTCACACAAGTACGCATGTGGGATACTTTGATTCATAACGAATTGATTGAACAAAATATTGTTGTGCCACAGAATGTTCATACCGCAAAAGATGAACAGTATGCTGGCGCTTATGTGAAAGACCCAATCGTTGGTATGCACGAATGGGTTGTGTCATTTGACTTGAACTCATTGTATCCACACTTGATTATGCAGTACAATGTTTCACCGGAAACAATTGTTGAAGGTCGCCACACAAGTATCTCTATTGATAATTTGCTAGATGGTGAGTATCAAGCACAAGGTGAATATTGCATGGCAGCCAATGGCCATTACTTCAAGCGTGACAAGCAAGGCTTCTTGCCTGCTATGATGCAACGCATGTATGATGATCGTTCATTGTACAAAAAGAAAATGATCGAGGCACAAAAGGCTTACGAAAAAGAAACTGATAAAGAACGTAAACGTGAAATAACAAATCAGATTTCAAAGTACAAGAACTTGCAACTCGCAAAGAAAGTACAATTGAACTCCGCTTATGGCGCACTTGGTAATCAATACTTTAGGTTCTTTGACATTCGCCAAGCAGAGGCAATTACTCTGTCTGGTCAACTAGCTATTCGATGGATTGAAATGAAGTTGAATAGTTATCTAAACAAACTATTGAAGACTAAGGATATTGATTATGTTATCGCATCGGACACGGACTCTGTATACGTCAATCTTGGTCCGCTGGTACATATGGTCTACGGATCGAAGAGTGAAACGAAAGTTGAAACGATTGTTGATTTCGTCAACAAAGCGTGTATCGAAAAATTCGAACCATTCATCGACAAGTCATACCAAGAACTAGCAGACTACATGAATGCATTCGACCAGAAGATGCAGATGAAGCGTGAAGTTATCGCAAACAAAGGCATCTGGACTGCAAAAAAACGTTACATTCTAAACGTGTACGATTCTGAAGGTGTTCGATTCGCAGAACCAAAGTTGAAGATGATGGGCATTGAAGCCGTTAAGTCTTCCACACCAATGTCATGCCGTGAGAAGATTAAAGAGTCTTTGAAGATTGTGATGAATGGCAATGAACAAGAGTTTCAATCTTTCGTTGAATTATTCAAACAAGAATTCAAAACTCTTCCATTCGAAGACATTGCATTTCCACGTGGTGTTAGTGACCTGTCTAAATATGTGAGCAGTTCGGAACTATATTCAAAAGGCACACCTATGCATGTGCGTGGTGCGATAATGTTTAATGCGTTTCTGAAAAAGTATAAACTGACTAAGAAGTATCAACTTATTCAGGATGGTGACAAGACTAAATTCTGTTACATGAAAGTTCCAAATCCCGTTCAAGAAAATGTATTTTCTATTCTCACAGTCTTACCAAAAGAGTTTGGCGTAGAAAAATATATCGACTACGATACGCAGTTTGATAAAGCATATCTTGAACCATTAAAAACAATCGTAAACACAATTGGTTGGAAGACTGAACGTGTTTCTTCATTGGAGAGTTTTTTCGCATGACAACAAGAACAATACCCGCAGAATACCTAGCGTTTAGAAAAGAAGATGATTTTGGATTTAGTGCAGTTGACGAATCAACGTTAACTAGACTCACTGATCCAAATACATTAGAAGATACTATTCTCGTTAGAGAAACTGTTGAACAATCTTCAGAATCACTACACCGAGTAGAAGAGAAGTTAGACGCAATGTTGGCACTATACAATCAAGGTAAACTAGGACTTGATGCAGAACGCCAAAACATGAAATCAGAAGTGCAAGCAAATCTAAAAGAGTTAGAACAACTCATCATGCCTTTGCTAGTTAACTTGATGAAGAATCCAGAAAAAGAATATATCTATTGGCCTAATCGAACTTCAAAGATCCAAGATCAAATTGATAGGGTGTTGGCGTTGACTAGAGGATAATTATGCTATTCGCTTTGATTACATTATTGAGTGCGATATCTCTTTCTGCTATTGCCGCATACTATTCAGTCATTGGCTTGATGGCTATCTTTGCGGCTAGCCCAATACCAATTGCAATCATGGGTGGTGCGCTAGAGTTTTCTAAACTCATTGCCGCATCATGGGCATATAAGAATTGGAAAGTTGCTCCGAAATTTTTGAAATACTATTTCACAGTAGCAGTTATGATTCTGATGTTCATTACATCATTGGGAATTTTTGGATATCTTTCTAAAGCACATAACGATCAAAGTTTAGTGAGTGGTGATGTATCTGCAAAAATTGAAATGATCGATGAGAAGATTAAAGTTGAGAAGGATAATATTGATGTTAATCGCAAAACGCTCAAACAGATGGATGAAGCTGTGGACCAAGTTATGGTTCGTTCAACAAACGAAAAGGGTGCAGAAAAAGCGGCAAGTCTACGCAAAGCCCAACAGGTTGAACGTGGTCGCTTACTTAAAGAAATCGAAACATATAACAAGCGGGTGGCGACTCTTAATGAAGAACGGGCTCCTATCGCCGCCGAAATTCGTAAAGTGGAAGCAGAGGTTGGTCCGATCAAATATATTGCGGCGTTAATCTACGGAGATAGCATCGATTCTAGTTTACTAGATAAGTCTGTACGATTCGTTATTATTCTTTTAGTTCTTGTGTTTGACCCAATGGCAGTCTTGCTTGTTATTGCAGGAAACTTTTCTTTGAGACAAATAGCAAAAGAGAAAGAAGAGAAGTCTGGTGGATATCAAGTTGATATTCCAACCAATGAAGTTGAACCAAAACAAAAAAGAAGACAAAGAAAACGAACGCCAGATCAATCTATTGGCGATGAAAATTTGAATGCGACACTCATTGAACCTATACCAATGACGAAAGAAGAACTGGAAGATTTTAAACGTAAATACACTAGGGATGGCAGATCAAAATTTGCAGAGTTTGCAGAAAGATAATTTATGAAAATTGGTTTTAATTGTTCGTCATTTGATTTATTTCATGCTGGTCATGTGACGATGTTGAAGATGGAAAAAAAGTTGTGTGACTATTTGATTGTTGCGTTACAAGTTGATCCTACTGTAGATAGACCTAGTACAAAAAATAAACCTGTACAATCGGTATATGAAAGATATGTTCAATTGCAAGCGTGTAAGTATGTGGATGAAATTCTTGTCTACCATACCGAAGAAGACTTAGCTAATCTGATTATGACGCAAACAATGCACATAAGATTTCTTGGCGAAGAATACAAAAATAAAGACTTTACCGGTAAACAGTATTGCATTGAGAACGGAATTGAGTTATACTATCATGTGAGAAATCATAGTTACAGTACATCAGAACTCCGTCAGCGTACCCATGATTTAGAAGTGCAAAAGAAAAGCGAACCTGATGTTAGTGAATATGAACAGCATTCGCCAAAGTTATTAAACAAATATTATGAAGGAAAAACACAATGAGCAATTTTTTTACAGATTTAGTTGACCAATTGAAAGATGAAGACACAAAGATTTTATCTGAAGGTGGTGCATCTGCTGAGTATAGTGGATGTATTGATACGGGTTCATATGCATTGAATGCTGTTCTATCAGGTAGCATCTATGGCGGTGTGCCTAACAACAAAGTGACTGCATTCGCTGGTGAATCGTCAACTGGTAAAACATTCTTTGTGCTTGGGATTGTTAAACAATTTCTCGATGCAAATCCCGAAGGCGGTGTTATCTACTTTGATACAGAAGCCGCAGTTACAAAACAAATGATGGAATCTCGTGGCGTTGATACTAAACGGGTTGTTATCTCTGAGCCAGATACAATTCAAAAGTTTCGTCACACCGCATTGCAAATCATTGAGAAGTATCAAGCACAACCAGAAGCGAAACGCAAGCCAATGATTATGGTTCTTGATTCTCTTGGTCAGTTATCATCTACTAAAGAAATGGAAGATACTGCTGAAGGCAAAGAGACTAAAGACATGACCAAGTCTGCTATTCTCAAAGCAACATTCCGTGTATTGAATTTGAAACTTGCTAAGATTGGTGTGCCTTTGCTTGTAACGAATCACGTTTATGATGTTGTTGGTGCATACATCCCAACTAAAGAAATGTCTGGTGGCTCTGGCTTAAAGTACACCGCATCTACAATCATTTACTTGTCTAAGCGTAAAGATAAAGATGGTACTGCTGTTGTTGGTAACATCGTTCGTTGCAAGTTGCAGAAGTCACGTTTGACAAAAGAAAACTCTCAAGTCGAAGTGAAGATTACATACAGCACAGGGCTTGACAGATACTTTGGCTTGCTTGAAATTGCAGAGAAGTATGGTATCATCAAAAAAGTATCTACACGATATGAACTTGCTAATGGTACTAAAGTATTCGGCAAGAACATCAACGAAGAGCCAGAGAAGTATTTCACACCTGATATCTTAGCATTGATTGACGAAGCATGTAAGAAAGAATTCTTGTATGGGCAAGATGGTGTTGAGGGTGTTACTGATGAAGAAGAGTTGGAGTTAGTCAATGAAGATTGAAGAAACTTATGAGATTGCCGAAAGCGATATCAAATACAAAGATAAAGATGTTGTCGCAACAATCAAAATTACTGCTGGCGACTTTAAAGACACAGTATTCCATTTTGGTGAAATTAATTTTGCCGAAGAAGAAAATCCTGACGGAACCTATTCAATTGGCTTCAACTATGATATAATAAGTGAAGAACACAAAGCACTTCAAGGTAATGATATCTTTGAAGCATATCTTGGTGAGGTTTTAAATGACTTGCTGAAACACGCATTGAACGAAGCAGAGAAAAGGTATAAGAATGAACTTGGAACAAAAAATACTGAAACACCTGATATTGGATGAAGAGTATACACGAAAGACTTTACCATTCATTAAAGGCGAGTATTTTCAGGAATCTTCAGAAAAACTATTGTTCTCTGAAATTGAAAGTTATGTAAATAAGTATAACACAATGCCAACGCAAGAGGCATTGGCTATTGAGATTGACAAGAGAGTTAATCTAACAGATGACCAGCACAAGAAAACGATTGCGCTTGTTAAAGAAATTACAATCGATCCCGAAGTGTCCGACACCAAATGGTTGATTGATGCAACAGAAAATTTCTGTCAAGAAAAAGCAATCTACAATGGTATCATGCAGAGCATTCAAATTCTTGATGACAAGAATAAGAACAGCACAGAAAAACTTGATAAAGGTTCGATCCCTAAAATTCTAGCAGATGCGCTTTCAGTTTCTTTTGATAATCACATTGGTCACGATTTTATTGATGACGCAGAAACACGATATGACTTCTATCATAAAGTTGAAAGACGAATCCCATTCGACCTTGACTATCTAAACAGAATCACTAAAGGTGGGCTTGCAGAAAAATCTTTGAACATTGTTCTTGCTGGTACTGGTGTTGGTAAATCTTTGTTCATGTGTCATTGTGCCGCAGCCAATCTGACGATGGGTAAAAACGTTTTGTACATCACAATGGAAATGGCTGAAGAACGTATTGCAGAACGTATCGATGCTAACTTGATGAACGTTGAACTTGATAGATTGATTGGTATGCCTAAAGATGTATACTTGAAGAAAGTCGAAACTCTACGTGAGAAGACTAAAGGTAAGCTAATCATCAAAGAATATCCAACCGCTAGTGCAAACGTAAATCACTTCAATCATTTGTTGAATGAGTTGAAATTGAAACGACAATTCATTCCTGATATCATTTACATTGACTATCTGAACATTTGTTCCTCTGCACGTATGAAGATGGGTTCTTCTATTAACTCATACACATACATCAAAGCAATTGCAGAAGAGTTGCGTGGGCTTGCAGTTGAACATAAATTACCAATTGTATCAGCTACACAAACAACGAGAAGTGGTTATACAAACTCAGACGTTGGACTTGAAGATACTTCAGAATCGTTTGGTCTGCCTGCAACAGCAGACTTGATGTTTGCTTTGATTTCAACCGAAGAACTTGCAGAGTTGAATCAGATTATGGTTAAGCAGTTGAAGAATCGTTACAGCGACCCAACAACAAACAAACGTTTTGTGATTGGTGTTGATAGAGCGAAAATGAAACTGTATGATGCAGAAGAGTCAGCGCAGACTAACATTTCCGATAGTGGGCAGATTGAAGACGATAAACCCGTATTTGATAAGTCTGGTTTCGGCAAACGAATGCAGAAAAACCGAGATTTCGGCAATCTAAAGGTTTAATTTCATAATGTGAAATGTATCCCTTTCCCTAAATATCCCTTGACAAGATACCATAACTGTACTATAATAGATATTGTTAAGAAAGGGATACGACATGAAACTCATTCTCAGGGCAAAAGGGGCAACCTTGACACCAAAGGAGAGAAAGATTTTAAAGATGGCTACGCATTTTTATGCTAGTCGTTTGATGAGTGACAGGTTGTCGAATACATTAGAAATTAGCATAAACGTCATAAAAGATTTTTATGTGAAAAACAAAATACTTGGTGAAGCGTTTCCTAAAGATGATGTTCTAGGAATACCAAGCAATAAACAGTTTGTAATAAATTTGGAATGGAATAATAAACTTGGCAAGCGTGTTTTACAATGTCTTGCACATGAAATGGTTCACGTTAAGCAGTATGCTAAAGGTGAATTAAAATTCCATGAAAGAGGGAACTTGGTAACGTTTCAACGAGAACAATACCAAGGTGATGAATATTGGGAATCATTATGGGAGATTGAAGCATATGGACGTGAAGTCGGACTCTATCAAAAATTTAGACCAACTCTTAAACTTCTTAGGAAAGAAATTTGAAATGATTAAAGTTACAGAATGGTATAACTGGATTGTACGTCAGTTTGGTGAGATTTGTGGTTGGATTGGATTAGTTCTAATTCATGGGTCTACAGTACCAGTAACGTACTTAGCAATTCAAGGTGAGCCTACAGTATTGCCCCCATTAAGCATGGTGTTACTAATTTGGACTGGTTTGCTATTATTCTTTATTCGTTCTGCAATTGTAAAAGATAAACTTTACATGATCTCAAACGGCATTGGATTCTTCATGCAAAGTATCATGTTGGCATTCTTGGTGTTAAAATGAGTGTAGATAGTATTAGAGCATACAACAATAAGATGTATGAACAACTTATTCTCAACAAAACGGAGAGAAGAATTGATGAATTGCGTTTAGAAGAACGTAGAATTAAACATCTGCGTGAAGTTAGTGAAGAAGCACGTATCGAAATGAATCGTAGAATGAATCGTCCTGGACAGAATGTAGATAGAATGGCATAGAGTGAAATCGATAGCATTGTTTGTTAATCATCCCGAATGTTCAACAGATTGTTGTGATGGGATGATTAAAGCACTATCGCCAAACTATGAAATTAATTTATTCAATGTTGATAGTGATTTAGTGACAGTATTAAACAATGCAGATATTGTTGCATTTCCTGGAGGTATCGGAGATGCAGATTCTTATGATAAATTCTTTAGACGCAAACGTGCTAATATGATAGCAGACTTTGTTGAGTCTAAAGGATATTATCTTGGAATATGTATGGGTGCATATTGGGCTGGCAGTCACTATTTCGATATACTAGATGACATTGAACCTGTTCAGTATATTAAACAAAATACCGCAGACATTCGTAGGTCTTATTCTACCATTGCAAACGTTACTTGGAACGGCAAACCTGAGACAATGTTCTTCTATGATGGGTGTGCATTGACAGGCAATCTAGAACGTGCTAAAATAGTCTCTACTTATGCGAATGGTGACGCCATGGCAATCATTCAAAATCGTGTAGGTGTGATTGGTTGTCATCCTGAGAGTCAAAAGTATTGGTATAAAAATTATATATCAGAACATTGGCACGAAGAACAAAACCATAAATTGTTGTTAAACTTTGTTGACGAACTTACATTATGTTAATTTACACAAATCAAAAATCGAAGAAGAAAAAAACTCCTGCAAAGAAAGTTGCAGAGTATCAACAATGGCTAGACAATCTGCCAACTACTTCATTCTCTAAAGGTTTCAAGAAGTCTAAAGAAATCGAAGCATACAAACCTCCAAAAGCATATATTCGTGAAACTGTACGTCATCCCAGTTTAGCGACAGTTGGCGACAGTTGCACTAAGCCAATTCACGGCAAAGTTTACACTGGCGACAAGATGATTGGCATTGGCACATTACACAAAAGCAATGCAGTACCTATTTTCTCTAGTGATGATGCAAAGGATCAAGCATCAATGCGAAGGTAATTATAAATAGGTCTATTGCAACGACAGACCTATCATGTTTAAATTTAAAGAATACCTTATTGAAAAGAAAAACACTCACATGGAACATGCGGAAGACGATGTTCTTAATGGGGGTGTTGAAGGAACTAGAGATAGCATAAACGCACTCAGAGCGGTGCGTGATATGCTTGCTGGACATTCCAAAAGCAAAGTTGACATTTCAGTCAAATGGGATGGTGCGCCAGCAGTCTTTGCAGGACAAGATCCAACAGACGGCAAATTCTTTGTTGCGAAGAAGGGCGTCTTCAATAAAAATCCCAAAGTATACAAAACTCCAGCAGAAATTGATGCAGACACTTCTGGCGACTTAGCAACCAAACTCAAAGCATGTTTGATGTATTTGCCTAAGATCAACATCAAAGGCGTCATTCAAGGCGACTTACTATTCACACAGTCAGACTTGAAGACAGAAACAATTGAAGGCGAATCATACGTCACGTTTCATCCAAATACGCTAGTGTATGCAGTACCGTCAGAAAGTGAACTTGCTAAAGATATCAAAAGAGCAAAGATTGGCATTGTCTGGCATACAATTTACGAAGGCGATACATTCGAAACAATGTCCGCAGTCTTTGGTAAAGATATTCTAAGCACACTCACAAAGACACCAAACGTTTGGATGACAAGTGCAGTCTATCAAGACGTATCAGGTAAAGCTACACTCACACAATCAGAAAATGATGAAGTGACTGCAATTCTATCTGAAGCTGGAAAGATATTCCAAAAGCTAGATGCACCAACACTAAACTACATCAATACAGACGAAGACTTGATTGAACGCATTAAGACATTCAACAATTCAAAAGTACGTCAACAGTTGAAAATCACAAACGTCAAAGCGCACGTTAAAGAATTGATTACCTACATAGAAGATTACTACGAGAAACAAGCCGAGGGCAAAGGTGAACGTGGTCGTGCTACTCAGATGCTAAAGAAAAGCAAAGTGCTTAAATTCTTCTCGCCAAAAAACAAATCACATCTAGAAGACATTTTCACAATGATGAATCTCTTAGCAGAAGCGAAGTTGATTTTGATTAAGAAGATGGATGAAGTTAAAACGTTGAACACTTTCTTGTTGACTAAGAAAGGCTACGAAGTGACTGGTGTTGAGGGTTATGTTGCAATCGACAAGATCAAAGGCAATGCAGTCAAGTTAGTTGACAGAATGCAATTCAGTTACGCAAACTTCTCGCCTGATATCATTAAAGGTTGGCAGAGGTAAGTTGAGACATGCCAGATGAATTTGGGTTCTTGGCTGGTGCCAAGGGTATAAGCGAAGGCTTTAAAACTGGAAGAGAAGCCGGAAGAGAAATTGGCAAGAATATCGAAGATGTTCAAAGGGAAGCGGTAGATGTTGCAAAAGAAAGAGCGAATGCAAAAATTCGTGAACGCAGAGAAGCAGAGTTAAGAAAAGAAAAAGCAATATTTAAAGCCCTTGAAGAGTACCGACACCGCAAGCAAATATCGGAAGAAGAGTACAAATTAAGGGTAGAGTTTGTAAAGAAGTACGGAACTAAAGAGTGGGATAAAGTTATTCAGATTAAGAATGAAATTGAAAAGATAGAACAAGCAGACAAAGCGTATTTTGATGCTGAGTTGTCAAAAGTTAGATGGGTTCAATTTTGGTGTTTCTTTGTAGCCGCTTGGATTTCATGGTACATTGTATGGGGATCTAAATAAGGTTTAATTTGAAACCGGACACCTTTATGTATACATCGGGTAACTATTTTTAACGGTAAATATGTCATATTCTGAAAAAGTTTTAGATCATTACGAAAATCCACGAAATGTGGGATCATTCGACAAAGATGCCGATAACATAGGTACGGGTATGGTGGGTGCGCCAGCGTGTGGCGATGTTATGAAACTTCAAATTAAAGTAGAAGATGGAGTAATTACAGATGCGAAATTCAAAACATACGGATGTGGAAGTGCAATTGCAAGTTCCAGTCTTGTTACAGAGTGGGTCAAGGGCAGAACACTTGACGAAGCAGGAAAGATATCTAATTCACAAATTGCTGAAGAACTTGCCTTACCACCGGTTAAAATTCATTGTTCAATACTTGCAGAAGATGCTATAAAGGCGGCTATAAATGATTACAATAACAGATGTTGCAAAGTCTAAAATCATAGACTTGTTGATGGAAGAAAATAATCCAAATCTATCTTTGAGAGCATTCATTCAAGGTGGCGGATGTTCGGGATTCAACTACGGATTTACATTCGATGAAATAATGAACGAAGATGATTTTGAAGTTTCTCTTGGAGAATTTAAAGTACTTGTAGATGCTACGAGTATGCAATATCTTCAAGGTGCAACAATAGACTATCAAGAAAAGTTGATGAGTAAAGAGTTTGTGTTTATCAATCCTAACGCAAAACAAACGTGTGGGTGTGGTAGTAGTTTCACAGTATAATAATTAAATGGAATAAAAAATGGCACAAGAAGGCTTTTTATACGAAGAGAATGCATATAAGGCGTTGAACAAATATAAGATTTCAACGGGTGGAACTGCCGGCGCATCACACGACAAACCAGATTTGACTATTCAAGCAAAAGGTAAAAAGCCTACTGGTTGCGAACTTAAAAATTCACCGACTGCCGCTGGTTCTTTAGTTATGAAATACTACGATGGTAAGTGGCAATTCGGTGACATTGGAACTGATCCTGAGAAAGAATTCTTAGTTGAATTAGCAAAGAAGTTCAATTTGCTAAAAGAGATGAACACTAGTGGAACTCACGGTAAAGATTGGCGTGGTAAGGTGCCTTCTTTGCAAAATGATGAAAGAGGTAAAAAAGTCATAGTTGGTGCTAAAGATAAGGCGGCCGCATACAAATCAGATTTAGAAAAGTTTGGGGCGCAAAATGAAGTGCATGTGCCTATTCCAGCAAAAGCAATATGTGACTATTACATTGCAAAAAAATGTTCGTATATCAATGTGGGAACTCACGGATTCTTTACATTAGCAGGCAAAGACTTATTGGGTCTACAGCCAAAACTCAAAGCAAACAAGAATTCTCCGATTCCCGATTTTGCTAAGAATGCATCTGCGGTTATTCGTGTTCGCTGTCAATATAAGGGTGGTGGAGACTATCAGTTTGTTATGACGTTACAATTCGGTAAAGTATCAAAATCCCCATATAACATTGCACCCCTTAAAAAAGGCGCTAGTGCGGCAATTGATGAAGTAGCATTAAAGGCAGACCCCATACTTCTAGCATTCATGTAAATTATAAATAAACTATAACACAGTTAGGCTACGGCAAACCTGAACAGATAAGTCTACGGAAAACTCTATTACATATGAAATCGTTTAAAGAATCAATATTGCTTGATGAAGCAAAAGCCAAAGGCAAAGTAATTGTCGTATATGGCGGTGGCTTTCAGCCATTTCACGCCGGTCATTTGAGTAGTTACACTCAAGCCAAATCCAAATTTCGCACTCCAGACTTTTATGTTGCATCTAGCAACGACACAAAGGTTCGCCCAATCCCATTCAAAGACAAAGAATTCCTAGCACAGCAAGCAGGAGTTACAGACGATTTCGTTCAGGTCGTTCAGCCGATTAATCCAGAAGAGATTATGAAGAAGTATGACGAAAAGAAAGATGTTCTCATTCTTGTTCGTTCTGAACGTGACCCAATGAAGTACACAAAGAAAGATGGTTCGCCAGCGTACTATCAGCCATTTGTCAGCATTGATAAATGTGAATCATTCGAAACACACGCATATATTTTTGTGACTAAGAAACACGACTTTAAAGTTAATGGCAAAGAAGCATTCTCTGGTAGTCAAGTTAGAAAAATGTATTCGGACGCAGACTCAGAAGGCAGAGATAAAATCATCAGTGATTTATATCCAAAAGCAAGAAGTAAAGCTAAGGTGAAAAAACTTTTAGACAAATACATAGGTGGTGGCATGAACGAAGAAATAGAACAACAAGACGAAGCAGTTCTTGGCTACAAACAACGTAGACAAAGAGCGCAACAATTTAAACGAATTCAAAAGCGTTTAGTCAGAGCAAGAGCATTACAAGCAAAACGTTTTGCCGACCCTAAGAGATTAAAAAGAAGAGCCGCTAAAATGGCATATCAATTCTTCAGAGGACGCCTTGCTGGTGGTAAGAACTATGCAGACTTGGGTACTGGAGAGAAAATTGCAATCGACACTAGATTGCAAAAGATGTTGCCTGCAATTAAAAAGTTTGCAGTACGTTTAGTGCCAGCCGCTAGAAGTAAAGAAGTTGCACGTAAAAACATGATGATGAAAAGAGAAGATTTGAATCATATGTTCGAGCAATTCATTGTTGAGAAACCAACTATACCGCAAGACAAAGATATTGCAAAGAGAGATGGAACACAACCGAAAAAGTATTATGTTGGTTTAGACAAAGATACAAAAGACGCTAGAGCATCACACTTTGAGAAAACTGGACCAAAATCAGATTCAGACAAGAGTGCATATAAAGATGCGCCTGGTGACAAAGAGGCAAGAGAAAAAGGTATGCAACAATCAAAGCATACACTCAAATTCAAACAGATGTATGGTGAAGCAGTAAAGACACCAGAAGAAAGAAAAGAAGTTTCTAGATTAGATCAATTGGTTCGTTTGGGATTGGCAGACACTAAATCTCTTACAGTCATTAAGCGTTCCGTTGAGAAATTAAAATCTGGCGACATGTTGAATCCGTCAGAACGAAATGTCACAAATGATTTGTTGACAACGCTACTTGATATGGTAACTTCAAGCGATGCATTGTTTAGAATGACAAAGACGCAGTTGCAAAAAGAATCTATTGATGAAGCCGCATACAAAGGCAACATTGGTGCAATGGAGATGATGAAGTTCTTCCAAGTTGCAACACCACAAGAAAAAGAAAAACTCAAGAAACTTATTGCCGATAAGAATCAATCAGCCGCTTGGAAAATGATTCAAGACGTTACTGGTATGAAACTCATGGGCGAAGACGATGAGTACGATGACAATGACTATGATGAGACTGATGGACTGTCAATGGCGCAGATTGAAGTTTCTAACATGATTCAAGACGCAGAAGAATTGCTTGAAATGATGGATGAAATGGATGAAGAGCCAGATGCTTGGGTTCTATCTAAGATCACTAAGGCTGCCGATTACGTTTCAACAGTACGTGATTACTTAGAATTCGAAGGCGACTTTGATTATCAAGATGATGACGAAGATAGTGGCGAGGAAGAAGACGATGGTGAGTTTTCTGGCGCAGAGTTAGATATGTACGCAAGTCAAATGGAACCAGATGAGTTTGGTGATGCTTACGAAGAATTCAAGCCAATCTTAGAAGAAATCGAAGGCTTGAAAAAGAAATCAGAAAAGTCTGGTATTGCTTATAGCATTCTCAAAGCAGTTTACGACAGAGGTATGGCCGCATGGCAAGGTGGCCATCGTCCTGGAACAACACCACAGCAATGGGCATTTGCTAGAGTGAATTCATTCATTACAAAAGGTCCTGGCACTTGGGGTAAAGCAGATAAAGACTTAGCTTCCAAAGTTAGAAGTAACGAAGAGTTTTCTAGATTTGCTGAAGCATTAGAGTGGGGTACAGATGCAATGCGTAAGAAGTATGCAAAAGATACGCCAGGACAATCTGAAGAAACATGTTGTGATGATTGTGATGAAAATGCTGTCGTTGACGAAGCATGTTGGGACACACACAAACAAGTTGGTATGAAGAAAAAAGGCAACAGAATGGTTCCCGACTGTCGCCCTAAAAACGAAGAAGTAGAAGAAGTACTAGAAGAAGTTGATTGGGAACAAGTTGTTAACGAAGCAGAGTATCAAGGTAAGTCTGTTAAGTTGAACGATCCATTCAGAACATCTGATGGTCCGAAGAAGTTTGGTGTCTACACTATGGGACCAAATGGTAAAGTTGTTGTCGTTCGTTTTGGTGATCCCAATATGGAAATCAAACGTGACGATCCTGAGAGATTAAAGAGTTATCGTGCTAGACACGGTTGCGACAATCCCGGACCAAAGTGGAAAGCAAACTATTGGTCTTGCCAAATGTGGCGTTCAGACAAAAGCGTAAGCGATTTAGATTAAGGTGGAGATAAAAAATGACAGATAAAAATATTCAAGAAGCAGAAGTTGGCTCTGGAACAAAAGTTGCAGATACAAAGCAATCTGAGAAACGTGCCCAATTGACATTGAAGTCAATTCAGTTACGTTTGAAGCAAGAGAAAGAACGTGCCGCACTTCAACAGCAAAAGAAATCTTTGCAAGTCAAAGAAGGCATTGAAGAATCTTTTAGCCCATCTCAGATCGCCGCTTTGAAAGCAGAGTACTCTAAGATTAATACAATCGATCCATCAAGTGACACATACAAGAAATTGATTGCTATGCTTGATAGATTAGATTTGAAATCTTTACAATCTCTTGCTGGCGCTGAAGTTAAGTTCGTATCTAAACTTGCACAGAATCGTGTTGCTAGAAAAAACATGAAAGAAGAAATTCAACTTGCCGAATTGTCAACAGATAAACTAGCAGACTACAAAAAGAAAGCTGGCGCTGATGCAACGGCTGCCGATAAAGCAGGCGATATAAAAAAAGGTAACAAGCGTTTCTCTGGCATTATGAAAGCAACTAGAAAACAATTTGACAATGATGCAAAGCAGAAAACCGAAGAGTTATCACCGAAGCAAAAAGAAATTGATAAAAACAAAAACGGCAAGATTGACGGATTTGATTTAGCACACTTACGTAAGAAGACTGAGGAGTTGTCACCAAAACAAAAAGCATTAGACAAGAACAAGAATGGTAAAATTGATGGCAGTGACTTAGCGCATTTGCGTAGTAAAAAGAAACAGCCACAAGGTGCAGACTTTGCCGCACAAAGACGCAAAGAAAGACTTGCATCTAATGGGCGTATGGATGAAGCGAAGTCTGACTACGAAGTTTATCACAAAGATTATTCTGGTGCAGTACAGACAGCTATCAAGCAAGCAGAGAAGCGTGGCTTTGAAGTAGACATGGATGACTGGCACGACAAAGTTGCGACCGGTCCTAAGAAGCCATCGTCAGGCAAAACAAATTCATTTTCTGTTAAGTTAAAGAAAGACGGCAAAGAATCTAAGAAAGCATTGCATCTTCAAGTGTACAACATGGACAATCAGAAGTATGAGTTGAACATGTACATTGAAGAAGTTCAATTGGATGAAGCTGGTAGCCCTGCACAACAAGCCGCCATTGCTATTGCAATGAAGAAGGCTGGTAAGAAGCCAAAAGATATGGAAGAGAGTGACGCATACGACAAGAACGTTAAGCCAAGCGACAAGCCACATGATAAAGAGGCTGCCGACAAACGTGCAAAGCTAGCCGCATTAGCCGCTAGAAAGAAAATGTCTGAAGGTTTAATGAATAAGATTAAAGCTATCAAGCGTGGTATTGAAGCAAAGGCAAAATCAGACGATCATTTTGACAAAGCAGGTGATCCAAAGAATCCAGACGCAAGAAAAGACTTGAAAAAAGCAGTTCGCTATCACAATCTTTTAAACAAAGAAGAAGTTGTACTTGAAGCTAAAAAACCTAAATCTTTCAAAAACATTAAGAAAAAAATAAAAGAAGAAGAAGTACCTAACAAGTCTACAGTTCAAAAGGGTGATGCATTGACTGGTAAAAAAGAACCAATCGAAATCAATCCCGAATTGAAAGATGCGGCAAAATAAAATGAATAACGAATTGCCACAAATATATTGTGACATGGACCAAGTGTTAGTCAACTTTATGGGCGGTGCAAATAAAGTATTGACTGCACAAGGACTACAGCCTTTTCAGCAAGAAGAAAAGAATGTCAAATGGGAAGCACTAAGTAAAGTTCCAAAGTTTTGGGCTAACTTAGAGCCTATGTCTGACGCTATGACGCTATGGAGATATATCAGACCGCACAATCCATTTGTGTTATCTACACCATCCAAACGTATGGCGACATGTAAGCCTGAAAAGATTGAATGGGTTCGCAAACATTTGGGTAATGTAGAACACATTTATCTTGTCCCGAGAGAGGATAAACAGAAATTTGCAGTAAATAAGGACGGAACCCGCAATCTATTAATTGATGATTATGAAAAAAACATCAAAGAATGGGTTTCTGCTGGAGGAATTGGAATACGACATATAAATAGTATGAACACTATTTCACAATTACGAAAACTAGGATATTAATAAAAGGAGAACACCATGGCACTATGGGGAAACAAAGAAGCACTTGCATTGACGGGTACAGTAGCAACAACAAACGGTTCGGCTACAGTCACTGGCACTAGCACAGTTTTTACAACAGAAGCACAAGTTGGTGATGTTATTACCGTTAACAGCACTTTCGCAAAAATTATCGGAATCACTAGCAATACTGCATTGACGATTAGTCCAGCTTGGGCAATCGCTAATACTACAGGTGTTAGTGCTACGCTAGAACAATCACCGAAATGGCTTGCCGCTGGTTCTGGTGCAACAGTACAGAGCATCGGAAACGTTTATGGCGTTGATGCAGGCGAAGCAACAGCTAATAATGAAATTCCTGGATGGGTTTACACAAACGTGTATACAGACATGCACGGAAACATTCGCAGAAAATCAGAAGTTCTTTGCACACTTGCTACAATTACTACTGATGCAGAAGACACAGTTTATCCAGATTACAGACTTGTTATTGGTACACAACCAACAAGCAAAACTGTTACTGCTGGTAGCGCAAACACATTCACTATTGCTACAACATCTGTACCAACTGGTGCTACGATTAACTATCGTTGGCAACGTGCGGCTAATGCTAACGTAGCATTCGCAGATTTGACAAACACAGGTACATTCACAAACACAACGACAACAACTCTAAACTTTGCAAACTCTTCAGTTGCAGTAAGCGGTTCTATCTATCGTGTTCAAATGTCTGTTACAGGCGGTACTGGTGCAAACACAGTATCTGCAAACGCAGTATTGACGATTGCTTAATAATACATGGGGACTTAGGTCCCCATTTTGGTCCGAGTCCCGGAAGTAGCATTCCCATTCAATTGGGTTTACATTAAGGAAAAGAAATGGCAGATAAAAAAGTAACACAGCTAACAGCATCGACTGTAGCAACAAAAGATGATTTGTTATTAATCATCGATGATCCATTAGGTTCACCAGTAAGTAAGAAAATTACTGTAGATAACTTCTTTGGTGCAACATCAGCATTAAATGTCAATGCAATTAGCATCATTGCTAGTGGCACTACATCATTGGGTGCAAACAACTTTACGTTAACATCAAACACACAATCCATTTTGACTAGGGGTGTTTCGATTAATAGTACGCTTGCAGATTCCGATACTAAAATTGCATCTGACAATCAAACAAACATGTTTTATGTTGATGCTTCAGCAGATAAGATCGGCATTATGACTGATGCTCCAACTGAAGCACTTGATATTAACTCTGACGCTATTCGTATTCGTACAACACAAACTCCAGCAAGTTCAAACAATACTGCTGTTGGTTGGGGTGTGGGTACAATTTCTTGGGACGCAAGCTATTTGTATATTGCTGTTGATGCATCGACAATCAAGCGAGTGGCACTAAGTTCATTCTAATGTCTATATTAAATAATGATAACTTTGATGAGTACGCAGTAAGCAACTACATAAATCCAAATTGTGTATCTGTTTTAGAATTTCTTGATGACTTGAAAATAATTAAGTACATTAAAAGACTCATAAACAAATATGTAGATAAAGATGAGTTGAAAGAGAGATTGATTTTGAATCACATAATTTCTCTTTCAAATGTGTTTGGTGTCGAAGCGGCTGTCAATATGTTAAGGTTCAAGATAGATGTAAATCATCACGATGTGTTGAATGCATTTTTAATCTATCTTGAGTATATTAAATTAGAAGATGTGGAAGTTTTGGACTTGGCATTGTATAACATTTTAAAGAGAAGAATATAAGTGGCAAATTTAGTAGACTTATACTTAGTGTATAGAATTTTAAGATTGTTTACTACACCGTTCGCAGAGTGGGAAGCAAACAAAACTGGCGTCATCGATGACGAAGGAAACATTGTTGTGCCTTCAGAAAAGAGAACACCAGTACAAGACGATTCATTCACTAAGTTTGACTTATTGATTCTAAAACTTAAACGAGTTTTGGAAAAATTGCCATTCGGTAAAAATAAACTTGCGTCTTATGCGGCCGCATTGTTCCTTCTCAAAGAAGAAAAGAACATTAAAGAAGAAACACTAGAAGAACAATTCTTAGACTACTACAATGGCAAGACATATTTGTCAGAAGGCATAGAAGAAGATATTGCAAACGTGACAGGTGGTATTGCGGGACTAGATGGTAACCCTCCAGCAAGCAGAGCATTCATACGTAGATTCGCAAAGAATGATGTGTTTGTTGTTGACACAGAACGTTTCAATAAAGCACGTACTGGTAAAAAGAAATATCTTAAATATGAAAAGTATGTTGGTAGTGATGAAGTTGGAAATGCAATTCGTGAGTATGGTAGAAAGTATCCTAAGAAGCCAATCATTCTACAGGATGATAAAACTGGCTCGATGATTTTTTTGCGATATGGGCGAAGTGGTATGTTCACAGAACAATTCGAAACAAGGCACTTGGTTGAAGAAGTATCCCAATCTCAATTAAAAGAGTTAGAGAAATATTTAGACCAATTGTTCAAAATATTGAATGTTGATGTATCTTTCACTAAGCACTTTCTGGATAGAGTAAATGATTCACGTAATGGTAAACCAATTACAGTTGATGAGTTGCAGTTGTTGTTCAAGAAAACTATTCAAAAATATGGCAAAAGGATTCCTGCATTGGGACCTGATGCAGAAGCAGTATTGAATGACATGCAAACTCAGATAAATTTACCATTCGTTTTGAAGTGGGACAGAGACTCTGAAGAGTTAGATTTGGTAGCAAAGACAGTTATGCGTAAGAAAAACTTTATGACGCATAATCAAAAATTCACAGTATAAGGAAACGATATGTTAGAAACAATTTTTTGGATTTTAGTTGGTGCATTTGTAGGTTGGCACTTTCCTCAACCAGAATGGGCTAAAGCAATAGAAACTAAAGTCCGTTCATTATTCGCATCTAAAGAGTAATTGTCATGTGGATTTTAGAATGGTTGCCTAATTGGGTTTTCTATGCAGTCTTCTTTGCAGGATTGCTTGGACTTGTTGCAACGTATTTTCTAAAGTTCATTCCATTCTTATCGCTGTATCAAATTCCGATACAAGTAATATCTATCATAGCATTGTGCTTTGGTACATACATGGCAGGTGCTATATCAGACAATGAATCTTGGCTTGCTAAAGTAAAAGATGTTGAAGCAAAAGTTGCAGAAGTTCAAGTGCAGTCTGCTAAAGAAAATGTAAAGATTGTCGAAAAGATAGTTAAGAAACTTGAAATTGTTAGAGTGCAAGGCAACGAAGTTATCAAGTATGTTGACAGAGAAGTTGTAAAGTATGACACTAAATTTGCGCCAGGTGGTATTTGTGAACTGCCTAAAGAATTTTTTATAGCGCATAACAATGCGGCAAAGGATTCAAGATGACTAAATACCTTGCATCATTATTGCTTATATTAATATCGGGGTGTTCTACTGTCGTTCCAGTGACAGTAAAGTTTCCTGATGCGCCAGATAGAATAAAAATTAAGTGCCCTCAGTTAAAAACCCTAAACGAAGATGCTAAGTTATCCGACATAGCTAAAACAGTAACCGAAAACTACACAACGTATTACGAATGTGCGGTTAGAAATGACAGTTGGATAGAATGGTACGAGACACAAAAAATAATTTTCGAGAAGTTAAACAAATGAGTGATGCTACAGTAGAATTAAAAGTTGATGTGGAAGTCTTGAAGAATCAAGTATTGACAATAACACAGCTTTGTAGTAAAATGGACTCAGTTATCGAAAAACTGGTGGTTAATCACGACCGTATGGTCAATCAAATATATGACGATATGGAAAAAAGAAAAGCAGATACCAACACGGATATCAAAGAATTGCATTCTAGAATTACTACAATTAGTCGTGAAGTTTCCGACAAGGTAGAATTGACGGAACGTAGAATCATGGATGAAATTAAAGCACTCCGTGAAGAAATCCAAGAGCATAATAAAAAAGAAGATAATGAATTGCGTAAGATCATGGAATGGAAATGGATGGCCGCTGGCGCAATTGTAGTTCTCGCATGGATAATGTCCAATATCAAAATAGATGCGGTATCAAAACTATTCGGTAATTAATTGACTTCCAGTCGAATGTACGCTATAATGTACATTCGATAGACTTTTTGTATATAATGAGAAAATATGAGTATTTGGATTGACCAAAAGTACATTGGTACACTCTCGGTTCGCTTGGACAAATTTGTTCGCAAAGGCGACTACACCTATAACTTCAGATGCCCTATCTGCGGTGACTCCCAAACAAATCGAAACAAGGCACGTGGATACATCTTTGCACAAAAAGGTGGACTCTTCTACAAGTGCCACAATTGTGCAGTCAGCATTTCGCTAGGCAGTCTAATCAAAGCAGTTGATGCTAACCTTTACAAAGAGTATTGCTTAGAGCGATACAAAGAAGGTGAAACTGGTCGCAAAGCGCACAAAGAACACGGATTCATTTTTAAGCCTGTCGTATTCGGCAGTAACAAAACAGACAATCTAAAAGGTGTTCTAACTCCTCTATCTAAACTCAACGATACGCATGAAGCGATTGTATATGCACGTTCACGAAAGATTCCTGAAGACAAATTAAAGACGCTATACTACGTTGATAATGTTCAGAAGTTGAAAGTCTTTTCTCCAGAGTATGAAGAGAAGATTGTGACTGAAGAACCTAGAATCGTATTGCCGTTCTATGATAGAGATGATGAATTAGTTGGCTTGACTGCCAGAGGTATTCGTGGTGAGAAACAACGTTATCTTGTGATGAAAATAAAAGATGATTCGCCCATGATTTACAACATGAACGGAATAGATATAACACAGACTATTTTTGTTACTGAGGGACCAATCGATAGTCTATTCTTACCCAATGCAGTCGCAGTTGGCAACTCCAATCTGAAGTATGTACTCAATCACTTACCGAAAGATAAGTTAGTATTGATTTACGACAACGAACCTCGCAATAAAGAAATCGTGAGAGAGATTGGTGATGCAATTAGTACAGATGCAAATGTAGTGATATGGCCCAAAACGTATGAAGAAAAAGATATAAATGATATGATACTCGCCGGAAAAGCGCAGGATGAAATCTTGAATACTATAAATAAATTTACTTTTCGTGGTCCTAAAGCACTACTTGAATACAACATATGGAAGATGAGATGAACATAAAATTAATAAGTTATTCACAACAAGCGATTGAGGCAAACAAACAAGATGAATTTGAATTCGATTTACCAAATCTACAAGACCTTGTAGCATACTGTGCAAGAGTATCAAACCCATCAAATCAAGCCAACAGCGAAACGTCTGAGAAACTTATCAAGTATCTCATTAAGCATAAGCATTGGTCGCCGCTTGAAATGGTGTCAGCATGTATTGAAGTAGAAACAACAAGAGACATTGCAAGACAGTTATTGAGACATAGAAGTTTTTCGTTTCAAGAATTCAGTCAACGTTATGCTGATCCTACAGCCGAACTTGATGACGCATTTGTTTTACGTGAAGCGAGAATGCAAGACACAAAGAATCGTCAGAATTCTGTAGAACTTGATATGTCCGATGAAAAGCAAAAACTATTAGCATATGAATGGGAACGTGCCCAGAAGCGAGTATTGTACGCAGTAAAAAAAGAATATGAATGGGCTATTAAGAATGGTATTGCAAAAGAGCAAGCGAGAGCAGTTTTGCCAGAGGGTCTTACAGTATCGAGGCTCTATGCTAATGGCACACTTAGATCATGGATCCACTACATCGATTTGAGAGATGGTAACGGAACACAAAAAGAACACGCAGAAATTGCAAGGGCGTGTGCTGAAGTAATTGCAAAGGTATTTCCAATAATTAAAAGTATACGAGAAGGAACTTGAATGACAACTGATATTGTAATCGACTATAGTAGAGATTCGCTATTCGATGAGTTAGGTATTAAAAGATTGAAAGAAAGTTATATGAAGGAGGATGAAAATTCTCCACAAGAAAGGTTTGCTCATGTTTCAGAAGCGTTTGGTAGCAATCCAGAACATGCACAGCGATTATATGAATACAGCAGTAGGCATTGGTTGTCTTATTCTACTCCCATTCTTTCTTTTGGTCGCAGTAGTCGTGGGCTCCCTATTTCATGTTTTCTTCCATATCTACACGATAGTGCAGAAGGTCTTGTTAACTGTCTCGCTGAAGTCAATTGGCTTTCGATGTTGGGTGGTGGTGTCGGCATCGGTGTCGGCATTCGCAGTTCGGATGATAAATCGGTTGGAGTCATGCCCCACCTTCGCACGTATGACGCATCATCTCTCGCTTACAGACAAGGTAGGACTCGCCGTGGTTCCTACGCTACTTATCTTGATATTTCTCATCCTGATATTCTCTTATTTCTTGAGATGAGAAAGCCGACAGGTGATCCCAATCTACGCACATTGAACTTGCATCACGGCATCAACATTCCAGATTCATTCATGCAAATCGTTGAACGATGTATGCAAGACAAAGATGCAGATGACTCTTGGGAATTAAGAGACCCACACAACAATGAAGTGCGTGAAGTAGTTTCTGCTAAAGACTTGTGGCAACGTGTGCTTGATATTCGTATGCAGACTGGTGAACCATATCTACATTTCATTGACGCAAGCAATCGTGCTATGCCAGAATTTCAGAAGAAGTTGGGACTCAGCATCAAGCAATCGAACTTGTGTTCTGAAATTATTTTACCTACAGACAAAGATAGAACAGCAGTATGTTGTTTGTCTTCAGTTAATTTGGAGTACTTTGATGAATGGAAGAATGATCCTTTATTCCTTGCTGATATTGCTGAAATGCTCGACAATGTTCTTCAGTATTTTATTGATAATGCTCCTGCCGCCGTTGAACGTGCAAGGTATTCTGCCATACGTGAGCGCAGTATTGGTGTCGGTGCTTTGGGCTTTCACGCTTATCTACAACGAAATAACGTACCGTTCGAGTCAGCACTCGCAGTCGGAAGAAACAAACAAATCTTTAAACACATCAGGGATGGATTAAATGTTGCGAATCTTAAATTGGGTAAAGAGCGAGGTGAGGCTCTTGATGCTGTTGGCACTGGTCAACGTTTTAGCCATCTTATGGCTGTTGCTCCAAATGCTTCTTCGTCTATCATCATGGGAAATACTAGCCCTAGTATCGAACCTTATCGTGCTAACGCTTATCGTCAGGACACTTTATCGGGCTCATCATTAGCCAAAAACAAGTGGCTTGACAGGATCATCAAAAGTGTAGTAAAATCAGATGATGAATATCAGACAGTCTGGTCTAGCATTATTGCAAATGATGGTAGTGTACAGCACTTAGATATTCTAGATGATTGGACTAAAGACGTATTCAAGACTTCTATGGAGATTGACCAACGTTGGTTAGTTAATCATGCCGCAGATAGACAAGAGTATATCGATCAAGCACAGTCATTGAATCTATTCTTCCGACCTGATGTGAACATCATGTATCTACATGCAGTACACTTTCAAGCATGGAAGCAAGGCCTCAAAACATTGTACTACTGTCGTTCAGAGAAGATTGGTAAAGCAGACAAGGTATCAAAACGCATTGAGCGTGAAGTAATTAAAGAACTCGACATGAAAGCACTCATCGATGGTGATGCATGTCTCGCATGTGAAGGATAAAAATGAAAGTACTTAGATTTACAGCATCATGGTGTCAGCCATGTAAGATGTTAGCAAAGACATTAGAAGACGTTGATACTCAAATTCCAATTGAAGTTATTGACATTGATGAGAATCAACAAATCGCAATGGACTATGGCATTCGTGGTGTCCCAACTTTAGTGATGATAGATGGTGACATTGAAGTTAAACGATTCTCTGGCATGAAAATGAAAAATGAAATAGAAACTTGGTTAGGAGCTTAAATGGAATTCTCAACCTCAGACGTAATATTTTTAGTTGTATTGTCAATTTATTTCTTATTCAGAGATTTGAAAAAACGATTTCAAGTAAGAGAAAATGAAATTGATAAAGTTCTTGCTGAAGCGGAACAAGTTAAATATAAAAATATGGTAAGAGAAGTTATGTTTTGCAAGAGTGAAATCGTTGAAGGACAAATTTTTGTCTACGAAAAAGACACGAATGCATTCATCACACAACAGCCTAACGTTGAAAGTATGTTTAAATATTTTATAAACAATTACCCAAACAGAAGAATACAATTCGGAGAATAATAAAAAAATGAGTGCAACAAAAGTAAAAAGTAATTTAATGGATGGCAGAGATGCGTTCAAGCCATTTAATTATCCGTGGGCGTATGATGCTTGGCTGAAGCACGAACAGAGTCATTGGCTACACACAGAAGTACCAATGGCTGAAGATGTGAAAGATTGGAAGAAAAAATTAACAGCAGAAGAGAAACATTTTCTCACAAACATTTTTCGTTTCTTCACACAAGGTGACATTGACGTTGCTGGTGGCTACGTAAAAAACTATCTACCATACTTCAAGCAACCAGAAGTAAGAATGATGTTGCTTGGCTTTGCCGCTAGAGAAGCATTGCACGTTGCCGCATACTCACACTTGATTGAGACATTAGGTCTGCCAGATACAACATATAACGAATTCTTAGCATATCAAGAAATGAAAGACAAGCACGATTATGTGCTAGACATTTCAAATGCAAATGGGGATTTACAATCAACTGCAACCCACATCGCCGTGTTCAGTGCTTTCACTGAAGGGATGCAGTTGTTCTCTTCATTCATTATGCTATTGAACTTTCCACGTATGGGTAAGATGAGAGGCATGGGTCAGATTATTACTTGGTCGATTGTTGATGAAACACAACATGCCGAATCTATGATTAAATTATTCAGAACATTCATTCAAGAAAATAATGAGATTTGGAATGACGAATTAAAATCTAAGATATATACTATTGCAGAACGAATGGTTGAACTCGAAGACAAGTTTATCGATTTAGCATTCGGCATCAATGAAATGGAAGGACTCACTTCAGAAGAAGTTAAGAAGTACATTCGTTACATTGCAGACAGGCGCCTTATCAGTCTTGGACTAAAAGGCATTTTTAAAGTTAAGAAGAATCCATTACCTTGGGTTGAAGAAATGATTAATGCACCAACGCATACAAATTTCTTTGAGAACAGAGCAACCGATTATGCAAAGGGTGCTACAAAAGGTGATTGGGCAGACGTATGGGGTAAAGCGGCATGAAACAATTAACATATGTATTTTTTGCTCTTGCATTGATTGTTGCAGGATTTACATTTTCTGCATTGAATGCACACGCACAAACAGGAAAACAAAAGGCTGGAGTTACCTATGACGCTAATATTACTAGGGTTATTGATGGGGATACTGTTGCGTTTGAAGCGACATTCCTTCCTGATCCACTCAAAAAAGAATTAAGCATTCGTGTCTTTGGTGTTGACACACCAGAAAAAGGACACAGAGCGCAATGCCCAAAAGAAGATGTGATGGGTAAAAGGGCTACTGAATTCACAAAGCAAGCAGTTATCTCCGCACAGAAACGTCAAATCGTTTTAATGGACTGGGACAAGTATGGTGGTCGTGTTCTTGGTGATGTTATTTTAGATGGAAAGAGTCTACGTCAAGCATTGATTGCAAATGGTCTAGCCCGTGAATACTACGGCGAGGCTAAAACTTCTTGGTGTAATTAATTGAGGTGTTCATGTGGAGATTGTGGGCAAAATCATTGGGCGATAAGGCTAGTGCATGTGACAGAGAGTCCGACAAAGTTGCAATCATTAGAACATGTATTGTGCTTTGCTATATAATAACGAACCTGTTTATTGTAGCAGGCGTTATAAGGCATTGGTAAATTGGAGAAGATATTAAATGAGTTTTTTAGTCGCAAACACACCAAGAGTTAGATGTTACGTAAGAAAAGAATTTCTTTATAATTTTGAAAAAGGCTTTGGTGAATACGTACCTTGTATTTGGGTATCAATTAAATCGATGAGCCGTAGGGCATTTTTTATTGAATCGTATTTGCCTGAGTATGGCGCATTGTACGATAAACTTCCTTTAGAAGCATATGTAAGTAGAAATCACAATTTAGATAGAGATAAATTTTTGCCTCTAGACCATTTACAGATATGGGACTGTTTGTCGTATGACCTTACTGTAATACAAAAATCATTTCTAATGAATCTAAGTGGTAAGTTTTACGCTAAAGATAAACAATGGTATTCTGGTAACTACATGTTTACTGTTGACAATTGTGCATCAGATGAATATCTAGATATGGGCGATAGCGAAAATCCAGAAGACCATAAATCATATAATTTCTTAGAACTAGACAACGGACAATATGCGGCACAACCAAACAACCGTTGCATATGGCTTGACGCCGCAAGCAATCCAAAAGAGATGCTATTCCCAGACTTTAAAGTCTGTACTAAAAAATACATTGTAGAGCAAAATCCAAAATGGGCGATTGGTGATGCTGATACAGTAATGTACGAATAAGGAGAAAAAAATGACAACATATAACGTATTCTGCGATTCATGTGCGGCTGAGTATTCAGTAACACCATTAGTAGGAACAGACACACCCCCAACAAATTGCGCCTATTGCGGTTCAACAATAACCGATGATGCAATTTCGGAAAAAGACGAAGAGTGGACAGATGAAGAGTGGGACAAACTAATAGAAGATGATGAATGGTCCTCGGAAGACGATAGATGATCGTAGCAGGAGTAGATTATTCGCTAACGTGCCCTGCAATGTGTGTATTTGATACAGGAGACGATAATGATAGGATTGGACACTTTAATTTTTCTGATTGTAATTTTTATTTTCTAACTCAATCTAGAAAATATGATGTACAATTTAAAAATATAAGAGGTAAGTTTTTCGACCACGAAGGAATGACTGACGTATTAAGATATGATGGTATATCAAATTTCTTCATCGATAGACTGTTAGAGACAGACAAACAATGTCACGTATTCCTAGAAGGATATTCTATGGGATCAAAAGGCAGAGTATTCAACATTGCAGAGAACGCTGGCATTCTAAAATATAGATTGTGGTTGTTTGGTGTTGAATGCACAGAGATACCACCAACAGTACTTAAGAAATATGCCACTGGTAAGGGCAATGCAAATAAAGAACGGATGCAAGAAGTTTTTGAAGAATTCAATGACATTCGTTTAAAAGAAGAACTACATATGACTGAGAAGCAATGGAATCCTTCTTCCGACTTGATTGATGCATATTGGTTGTGCAAATATGGAGTTGACAGTTTGACATCCGAAACAAAATAGAGTATACTCTATATTACTATAGAAAGTGATAATCATGGAAGAAGAAAAAATTAGTTCTTTGTTTGGCTTAGATGACGCTAAGAAACCTAGACAACCAAAAGTACTAGGACAACTATACACATTGTATTTGGTCGGAGAAATAACATCTCCAGACGATTACGTTGAGTGGTTCGAAATCATTAGAAATGCAACAGAGAATGATGTTATCAAAATTCACATCAATTCTTCTGGTGGTAATCTATTTACTGCTGTACAGTTGATGCGTGTCATGTCCGAATCTCAAGCAAACATTTTAACATCAGTAGAAGGCGCATGTATGTCTGCGGCTACGATGGTGTTCTTGTCTGGCGATGGATTTGAAATCTCAGAACATTCTATGTTTATGTTCCACAACTATTCGGGTGGAACAATTGGTAAGGGTGGTGAGATGTATGACAACATCATGTATGAACGCAAATGGTCAGATAAATTCATGCGTAGCATTTATGACGGGTTCTTAACTGATCTTGAAATCAAATCAATGCTAGAGAACAAAGATATCTGGATGGAACCAGAAGAAGTGTTCAAACGCCTGAACAAACGTGGAGAAGATATAATGAAAGAGGCAGAGGCTAAAGTTAAAAAACCTAGAGCCAAACCAGCCCCCAAAAAGGTGCCTGCTAAAAAAGTGAGGAAGACAAATGAGTGATGGTGTATTCTTAGTATCGTCTGCGATTCATGCAAAGCATGGTGTGTATGATACTCAAACAAGACTTGAACAAACTATTGAAACTTGCAAGTCTATCAGAAACAAGTGTGATGCAGAAATCATTATACTAGATGGTGGATATCAAGATATCACAGAAAAAGAACGTGATATCTTATCACCACACATTAAAAGATTTTATAGTTTTGCTGACGCAGAGAATGTTCAACAACTTCAGCAAGTGCCAAATCACGATATCGTAAAGAATATGATTGAGATTATCGTATTCGGTTCGTTCTTTGATAAAGCAGTTGAAGATGGTTGGCGTGAAAAGTATAAGCGTATCTTTAAGATGAGTGGACGTTATACGTTGAATGATGACTTCAACTATGACAAACACATGCAAGCTAAAGACATGGTTGTCATTCGTGGTCCTTTCACAAGCCAATTCAATTCAAATATTACAGGCGGTGTTTCATTGCAATACATGAGTCGCTTGTGGAGTTTCGATGCATTCTTACTTCCATACGTTCGAGACATTTATACTGACATGTTTAATCACATGACAGATAGATTGAACGCAAAGGGATACATTGACATTGAACATTTATTGTTTCATCACCTTGATCCTGCGTTAATTGAGAATATTGGTAAAGTTGGTGTAGAAGGAAATATCGCACCAAATGGAGTGAGGGTATCAGATTGAACTATAAGATTTTTCAGATTTGTTTCGAAAACAGACAGATTCCTTTAGTCGATCCTCTACTGACACCATTTGATAATACGTCAAATGAGAAGCCCGAGTTGCGTGAGTTTCATTCATTCAATCGTATCATTGATGAAGGCTTTGCAGATGACTTAGATGCTTGGGGTGTCTTTGGTCCTCGCTGGCAAAGCAAGATGCGTTATGAAGCTAACGTAATTAAAAATGCTATTGATGAGAGTGAAGGATTTGATGTTTACATTTTCAATCATGCTAGAGTACAGAATGCATTAACTGCGAACGTGTGGGAACAAGGAGATTATTTCCATCCAGGAATTAAACAAGTTGTTCGTTCCGCATTTACTGCTGGCGGATATGATACGAATGTGCTTGATAGTGTAATGACAGATTCAGCTTGCTATTGTAGTTACTTTGTTGCGACAAAAGCATTTTGGTTAGAGTACATTGCATTCGTAAAAGATATCAAAGAAAAACTCGAATCATTGACTGGAGAAGATGCAGAAATTTATCACGGTAGTGCAAACTATAGCAGAGACCCAAATCTGAATATGTTTCCATTTATCGTTGAACGATTGTTCTCTACGTTTCTTCAGATGAAAGAATATAAAGTCTATAGTCAGCCATATGACTATGACGTTTATCAAAATCAAATTAATGATTTTAGCAAAGTGCTAAACGCACTGTATGGTATTAAACGTATGGTTGTCGAAAGACAATCACATGAGTTATTCGAACACTGGAACTTATTGAGGTTGTATTTCGCAAAGACACACCCCGATTTATTTAACTTAGATTGAGATTATGATTATTGATTTGTTTCGCCCCACTATAGAATGGATTAAAGATGATTTTAAGTCTAACAGAATTCGCTTTGTTGTTGAGTTGCTTGCTTGGGCTATTAGCATTGGCTGTAGTATTACTATGGCACTCACAGTCCCCACTCCTCCGCTTCTTACTCTTTACCCTATCTGGATCCTTGGCTGTGCTATGTATGCTTGGGCTAGTTGGACTAGGAAATCTTTTGGCATGTTGGCTAACTATATTCTGCTAACAACTATTGATTCCATAGGTTTGATAAGAATGCTTGCCGCTTGACTTTTCATGACACTTGAGTTATAATAAATGTATCGCTTAAGGAGTACGTATGGCAAACAAATCTTGGACTATAAACTTGGAAGAAGACCCTGAGACTGGTGACTTGATTCTTCCACTGAATGATGATATACTAGAGCAAACTGGTTGGAAGACTGGTGACACTATTGATTGGATTGACAATAAGGATGGTAGTTGGACTATGAAGAAGACTGAAACACAATGGGTTCTTGTTGAAGCCGTGTCTATGTTTCGTGAACGATACATGGTAGAAGTGCCTGTTGGCGTTGACAGATACGGCAAAGACAAAGCTGATTGGGCACTTGATACAGTTACTTTGTGTGAGGCTAAAGAATTCTCACAAGAACACTTGGGTGAAACTATCACCTCACATCGTGTCATTACAAAAGAAGAAGCACTTGCGTTATGTGATAAGGACAATGCCTACTGCAAAGCGTGGACTGAAGAAATGAAAGTTAAAAATTTCTTCACGACAATGGCAGAGCATATTCAAAAAGATGACTACTCTGACGATTCTTCGAGGTAACTATAATGACGCTACCTGACGAAAGATATCGTGCGTTGCGTTGCGGGCATCAAATGCTTTTGGATTTGTTGAATCCAAAAGTAACACCTAAGGTGCCTAAGTATATTCGTCAACGTGCATTGGGTGTTCTACGACACTATCCAGACCCATATCACTTCACAAAGATTGTGGAGAGATTGCCTGAAGATTTTGCCGTCAATAGTCCATTTGTGAAGGTGACGAATGAAAACGCAAACTGAAAATGAAGTTGTGCATTTTTTGCAAGAGTTACTGCATCCTGAGGGTTTTGGTTGGTCAGTAACTGCTGAGGTTCGTAAAGAATCAAAGCGTCTTTTAATTATGATAGAAAGTGAAAGTAATGAGCAAGATTCAGCAATTCGGCAGAGTGTTCGAAACGTTTGACCCTAGTAATAAAAACCATAGAAAAATTTTCCACGATGTTTTAAGATATCGTACATGGGGTAGGTCTCCGATCTGTTTTTGGGCAGAAGATGATTCTTCTGGTTCTAATAGTTTGATGGATCAATGTATCAAGGCGATGGGTAAATACTATATAGAAAAAGAGTTTGGTGTGTTAATAGATGATGATCCCTTTTTGAATGCAGAAATTCGCACTAGACCTAATCCATGTCCACACATTAGGAAGAAATTGAAATGAAAGTTTATATCGGACCTTATAAGAATTGGGTTGGACCATATCAGATTGCCGAAGCACTTTGCTTTTGGGCAAAGCCTGTCGAGGATGAATATGGATTCAAACGTAAGCCTGATTGGGTGCATAACTTTGGTACTTGGCTTTCTCACGGAACTACAAAAGAAGAAATTGTAGAATCAAAGAATGCTCCAGAAACTTGGCTGTTGAAACTATGCCAATGGATAGAGTCTAAGCGCAATCGTAAGTCATATATCAAGATTGACAAATACGATACATGGTCAATGGATCACACACTCGCAATGATTGTCTTGCCTATGCTGAAACAATTGCAAGCAACAAAGCATGGTGGACCCCATGTTGATGATGAAGATGTGCCAGAAGAATTGAAGTCAACTTCAGCGCCAGCAAAAGAGAATGAATATGATACTGACGAAAATCATTTTAAGCGTTGGGATTGGGTATTAGATGAAATGATTTTTGCGTTTACTTGCAAGAATGATGATTCGTGGGAAGAAGCGTTTCGTTCTGGTGAACACGAATTGATTTGGACTCCAATCGACAAAGACGGCAATGAAGTTCCCAAGAAAGACGCTAAGTTGTTTCGAATGGGTCATGGTCCTAACGACACATACAAATGTGACTATGAAGGCATGAAAGTGGTTGAGACACGAATTCAAAACGGATTTCGTTTGTTTGGCAAATACTATCAAGCACTTTGGGATTAATTCTATGCTAAATACTTCTATATAATCATAGAGGAGACAGCAATGGACTTTTTTACAGAAGAGGCAGTACATCATTTAATTCCAAAAGTTAAAAACTTTGACGAATGGTATACTAATCTAAGTGATATTTTACCTGAGTATGACATAGACACACCAAAGCGAGTTGCGGCTTTCATGGCACAATGTGGACATGAGTCTGGTGGATTTACTTTGATGCAAGAGAATTTGAATTATTCTGCAAAAGGTTTAGTCGGTACTTTTAAGAAATACTTTCCTACTGAAGCCCACGCAAAACCATACGAACGCAAACCAGAAATGATTGCGAATCGTGTATATGCTAATCGTATGGGTAATGGAGATGAAGCATCTGGAGAAGGCTGGTACTTTCGTGGAAGAGGCATTATACAAATTACAGGAAAGAATAACTACACTAAGTGTTCACAATCATTGTTTGAAAGCAATGTACTAGTTGAGAATCCTGATTTGTTGCTTGAAGCAGAGTATGCTATTCATTCTGCTTGTTGGTTCTGGTCTGCGGCTAGACTGAATGAACTATCAGATAGTGGAGATATAAAGACAATGACGAAACGAATCAATGGTGGATTCATTGGCTTAGAAGACAGAATCAATCATTACAATCATGCGATTGAAATTTTAACTTAAAAGGCGATAATCATGTTCAATAAAATTAAAGAGTTTTTCACAGGTAGCAAACCAGCGGTAGAGGCAACTCAAGAAGTTCCATTGACTGCGGCTGATGCGGCAATCAAAAACATCAAAGAAACTACTGCGGCAGTAGATGCTAAGGTTGAAGTTGCACCAGTAGCAGAAGCGATACCACAACAAGCATGGACTAAAAATTCTCCTGCGCCTATCGCAACGACTACTAGAAAAAAACCACAAACTACTAAAGCGACTACTACTGCGCCTAGGAAAAGAAAGCCAGCACCAAAATAATGTGCTTAATTCCAGTATCTATTATGGTATAAACTTTCCCAATACTTTTTGTTATTGCGATTAACAAAATTTTTAATAAGATATTTGCCCATACCTAAGTAGCCCATCTTTTTAAATCTACGGCTATCTTGTCCGAAGTGGTGTCGAATAATCTTAAACTTTCTAGGACTATATTTTTTAGACAAGAAGTAGTCTTCAGATGTTAATAGGTTTTCAGGAAACCCACCATACTCTTCAAACTTATCTTTACGTGTCAGCATGAATGCGCCAACTGCAAATGGTGAAAAGAATTTTAGTGTATGATTAATTAGGTTGAATGCAGTAAAGCCAATCTTTGCACGTATATCTTTATCGTAACATTTAATGTTTAGTCCAACAAGATGTAGTTTCTTTAATTCCATCTTGTTAACAGAATCTTGAATAACTGTATCTTTAAAGAATCGAACATCGGCATCGATGAACAGAATGTAAGGAGTAGTGACTAGTCTTGCTCCGTTGTTCTTAGCAATAGACACTGGACCACCATCAATGATTTCAACATTCAGTCCAATACTGTTATCTTTAATAACTTGTCTAGTGGCATCGGTGGAACAGTCAGCAATGATTACTCTAGTGTCACCTATGTTTTGTGAACGTAGTGAATCTAGTAGATGATGAATATAATTTTCTTCATTCTTACACGGCACAACAATAGTAATTTTATCACAGAGTTTCATCATTGTCTTTTTCCTTAGTCCAAGTTATAATTTCCCAGCGGCCGTCATGGTGTTCTACAAGTGCTGTACAACTTTCAACCCAATCGCCATCATTCATATACATAACGCCATTAATTTCTTTAATCTCTGCGTGGTGTATATGTCCGCATATAACTCCATCAAAACCTCGCTTCTTACAGTAATTGGCCAAGTTTTCTTCAAACTTGAACATAAAGTCTACTGCCTTTTTAACTCTGTGTTTAAGAAACTTGCTAATGCTAAAGTACCCAAAACCCATGCGATGACGTAGCCAATTATACCTACTATTGACAGAAAGGATGAAGTCATATGCTTTATCTCCTAAGAATGCTAACCATGGTGCCAGTTTAGTAATGCCGTCAAACAAGTCTCCATGTGTGACTAGATAATGCTTACCATCTGCACCTATATGTTCTATTTGATTGTGAATTTCAACAAGACCAAAACTAAAACCATATGGTATCATGGGTCTAAGAAACTCATCGTGATTCCCGGCTATATAAACAACTCTAGTGCCACGTTTTGCGTGACCTAATACTCTACGTACTACATTGGTATGGCTTTGTTTCCATCGCCACTTGTTTTGTTGTATGCGCCATGCATCAATAATATCACCCACTAGATATAGTGTGTCACAACTGTTATGCTTTAAAAAGTTATTTAACTTATCTGCTTGACTATCTTTCGTGCCTAAATGCACATCACTCACAAAAATAGAACGATATGTTTTCGTATGAACCATTTATCTACCCACATAAATTTGTGGTTGGGATTCCTGTCTGCGTTGTTCTTCTGTTTTTGGAATAAATTCGTTGCCGTACTGAGGGTACATTTCTTGTCGCATTTGTGCAACCCACATCATGCTGAATCCAAAAACAAAAATTACAAATAAGATAGCAATGCCAATCATTGCCTGATGCATCATTTGTTTTTTCCTAACGGTGCGTCTACGGTTTTCAATTTCTTCTCTTTGTATTTGTTTTGTGATAAGAATCTTTTGTTCTTTTCCCATCTGAACCATCATCTCTTCAACTTCAGTATACAATGCACCCAACTCAGGCGGACTTTGATATACCATCAATTCACGCAACTCAACAGCCATTTGTTCTAATTGTTTACGCATTAACACACGCTGTAACGCACGTTTACCTAAACTATCATCACCCTCATAAATTTTAGTCCTTGCTTTTCGTTCTTCTTCTTCAAACACAGCAATACATTTATTTAAGTTATCGTAGTATGTGCCAAGATGATTACCAATCTCTGTATAGATGCTAGTTGTATCACCATCACGCTTGTTTAATTCTATTACACGATTTTTCTCTTCTATGTACGCATTACGTTGTGTAGTTGTTGCTGGTTTATTCTTATGGTTATTTGCAAACTGTTCATCTAAATCTTTGAGTACGCCTCTGATATCTCCAGCGGCACCTTTAATATCTTTATAAAGTTTGCATCCAGCCTTGACTGCGGAGACTGCTCCGTTCGCTAATGCAAAGAGGGTGATTGGATCCATTTTTCATGTGCTAAAAAGGTAGGTACTTATTAATCAATCCATTGACAATTCTGTCTGATAGGTCATCAGGCAAGAATTTAAGGAAGCCTAATAAGTATAATGCTACTGAGCCATAACAAAATATCTTTAAGCAAAGATCAAATGTTTTTTGGTATTCGTTCATCTTCCACACCTAGCACTTGTTTGGCACCATTGTATCAGTTCATAACTACCGATAGCAAATATGAATATGACAAATGCAACTGCGCCGATAATCATCGCCCATTCATTTAACTCTTCTTCTTTTTGTTTACGCTTACGTTCTTGTGCGTTATGAAGTCTTAAATCATTAGCATCGTCTGCATCCATTTCTGCTTGACGAGCCTTGATTTTATTCCATACGTCAATCTTGCCTGTCTGCATAAACAGCAATTTTAACTCTTCTTCGAATGCCCTAGCTTGTTCTAATGCCATTTCAATCTGAAGTGCGGTTCCCATGTTGGAACCCTTCTTTGTCTTTTTAGCTTCAATCAATGCTTTAGTAGCGGTACTCTTGGCATCGAACATCTTGCCGATCATTGGCGCAAGAGAACCTAGGTCATTTGCGACCTTAGCCGCTTTTTTAACCATCGAAATAGCAGACGTAATGCCTGCTAGTGCCGTGATAGGATCGATCATTTGTTTTACTCCCGTTTACAAATTTCTTTGTGTAATCTATTCGAACAGTCTTTTTTAACCCACTCTATGCAATATACTTTTCGTTCAAACACATCACCAGTCCATCCCCAACGGACACACTTCATCGTTTCGTTTTTGTTTGTCCTTTCAGCACTCGCATTTAGAATTATTAAACATATTATAAAGACAATAATTTTTATAAAACTATTGGAAGCCAAAGCCATAGACCTTGACTCATTAGTAAGGCGGCAAAAATTCCAACGCCAATACTAGCAAAATATAACGACATGCTAACTGCTAAAATGCTTGCCGTCAATAAAACAATTGCAATTTGAAATGCAGAACCAGCAAATGTCATCCAAGGACCAGACTTACGAATTTGGTCACGTTCCGCTTCAAGTGCCTTTGCTTTAGCAAATAGTTCTTTCTTACCTTCACCTGTTGCAGGCTCAGATTCGTATCTATCAATCTTTGCAGTTAACTTGTCTGCTTTATCAAATTGTTTTCTATCGATAGCATCATCTCTAGCCATCTCAGCAAGAGTTTGTTTAACTGATTTTGCTTGATAGAATGCCCAAGTATTATTTGCACTAATTGTATTGTTCAATACTTTACTGCTGTTACCACTTGAAACATATGTATTGATTGCAAGCAAAGCGGCTAGAACAGTAATCAACCATCCCGCTTTGTCTTTGATATTTGCTTCACGCTCACTACGTGACAATGGTTTCTTTTCTGAAAATACTACTTCTGCCATGACAACCTCCCTTTAAATGTCGATATATTTATGGTAAACCAAGTTTTCAGCAATTATCAGAGGGGGATTTTGTTGTTTTCCTGCAACAAAGCCGAAATAACCCTTGACTTGTTGTCCCACTATGGTATACTAGTCATATGACATTGAGAAAGAAACGTTCCGACCGAAACCATGTGCTGTACAAAGTTACGTGCGTGGATACTGGCGATTCATATGTTGGCTTGACTGTTGCACAGGGTCAAGCCTATGTCCGTTCTGTTAAAGTTCGCTGGCAAAAACATGTGAGTCGTGCAAAGTGCGAAAACAAAAATTGGGCAATGTGTACTGCATTGCGTGAGTTGGCTGGTGCCGCATGGCAATATGAAGTCCTTGAAGTGATTCGTGGACGTAAACCCGCACACCAGCGTGAACGAGAATTGATTGCCGAATTCGAACCATCGTTGAATACATTTTGACATGCCATGATTGTTATGTTATACTGTATAAACATTGAATAGGAGTTTTTATGAAAATTGGTCCGTTTACATTTGCGCCTGAAAAAGCAACGGCCGGCGTCATTCTTGGTGCGTTGATTGCTTGGGTGTCACTGTACATTCTAGGTTCATACATTACATTGTCTGCTGTCAATACTTTGTTTGCCGTTAACATTCCTGTGACATGGGAAACTGTAATGTCGGTGTTTTGGTTGACTGCAATAATTAATGCTATCATTGGGAGTTCAAAATGAAATTCTTGACCACTGCACTAGTTGGAATTATGATTTCAACATCCGCAGTTTCTGGTATGCTTCAAGGTAATTCTAGCAATTATCGAAGTAGCCTTGAGGGTGACAGTTTAGTTAAGTTCGAATTGGCAAGAGTTGTTCGCATTCAACCGATTCAAGAATCCAGAACGTATAACGTGACTAGAACATCATGCACAATGGTAGAAGACTTGTCTGGCGCATCGGCACAAACTGCTGGCACACCTACGGGCAAACCTCCAAGCAACATGATTCAAAGATGCATTCCCTATGCTGATAGAGAATACAAACAATTCATTATTGGATATGATGTAACGTTTGAATACTACGGACAAATCAGAACCGTTCGTATGAATCACGATCCAGGTACCGCAGTACGTGTAAAATCAGTAACTAGCATATATGTGATGGAATGAAAAACTTGTCTACGCTACATAGTATTGTAGCACTTTTAATTATGTGTAATTTTGCACATGCCGAGGTTACCCTTGTTGAAGATAATTCTTCAACGAATAAAGTATACATGGCAAAAGTAATAAGCAAGAAACCTATCATAGAAAAGGTACCGTACATGGCAACAAAAAATTATTGTGAAAAACATTATGGAACAGTTCACTATTCAGGTGCGTCTGTCGGAACACCTGTTATATTAGCAACAACACCATTAAACCAAAAACCAATATGCAATTTAGTAACCCACGAAGAATTCTATAATGTCGTAAAGGGTTATCAAGTTACGTATGATTTCAAGGGTACACTCAAAACTGCAATATTAAATAATGAACCCAGTGACTATGTGCAGGTGTACAATGTGCCTTAATGTATTATGTCTATGGTGCGATTGGAAGCAAAGCAACCGAAAAAACAGAATTGCTCCTTAACATATGCAAAAGAAGATACAAACTTTTCATACTTGGCGAAGATTATACAGTAGCCCAATTACAGAAATTGATTCCTAACACAAACTTTGTTCCACACATATACCATGAATTCAAATACGTTGGTGGTATCAATGAATTGCATGATTATCTTTATGATGAATTAAGAACACAGAATGATTGACTTGACAACCGAACGGATTGTAGGTATACTAGAGACATGAAAGATATTTTTAACATGGAGAACTTTGATATGACAACTTTTAACTATGCAACAAGTGACGCAAAAGAGCAAAAAGTATTTCGTGATTGGCTTGTTAGCCACCTCAAATATGGTCCTGTGACTGTTGACTTTCTTAAGAAAGACGGCACAATGCGTACCATGAAATGCACATTGCAAGAGAGCGCAATCCCAACATACGAAAAGAAAACCGAACGTGTTCGTACAACGGCAACTGATGAGGCAATCTCTGTAGTCGACTTAGAGAAAAACGAATGGCGTTCTTTCCGTTACGATTCTGTTAAGTCTGTATCATTTACATTAGGTGAATAAACTATGAAATTTTCCAAGATCAATCCTGGCGCTGACGCACAAGCCTTTGGCACAGAACCTTCTTGGACCAATCAAGAGGAAATCAACAATCTTAAGATTGCTGAGATTCGTGCATTGAATTGGTATAACTATTTTTGTGACAGCAAGCAAGCAAAAACGTTTGTTGTCGAATACATGGCTAGCATTGGTCGACCGAAGGAAGAAATTTCTTTAGTGTCATCAAGTGACGCATCTATTCCAGTACAACTTGGTTGGGTAGCACGTATGATGTGTATGGGCTACGAACCATCTGACACATTCAAAAACTTTTTTGTCAAAGAGTTTAAGACTGTCATTGAGACTGCAAAGAAAACTAAAAAAACAAAAGCGCCCGTTGTCGCAACAACAACTGCACCAGTCGTATCTATTCAAGATCGAATTCGTGAAAAGGCTTCGGATGAAGTCGGTGAGATTGAAGGACTTGTTGATGAGTTCATTGCCGGCGGATGTAAGTTCGCACCAGATATGGAATCGTATCTAAAGGGTAAAGAATTATCTGCCGTTGTGCAAAAGAAAATGTGTGAAGTGTTCATCAAGCGTTCTAAAGAATTTGAAGATGCGATGAATACCTCCGATGCTGATATTAAAGAAGGGTATTCTAATTTCAGTAAAGTTCAATTACGCAAGATCAAAGAATTTTATGATGCGATTGTTACAGAAACAAATCGTGGTGCAGAAAAGAAACCCACACGTAAAACACGTAAAGTAAAAGAGAAACCTGCAAGTGTGATTGCCGCTAAAGTGCAATACATGAAAGATTTTGCTGAGTTGAATTTGAAGAGTGTTCTACCAGAAAAGATTGTTGGTGCGAATCAGGTGTGGTTGTACAATACCAAAACTAAATTGCTTGGCATGTACAATGCTGACAATGCAAAAGGCCTGACAATCAAAGGTACGACAATTCAAAACTTTAATACAGAAACGTCCATTGGCAAACGTTTGCGTAAGCCCGAAGTGACTGTTAAGCAAGTACTTGATGGTGGTAAGATTGTGTTGAAAAAACTGTTAGATGGATTGACTACCAAGCCCTCCGAATTGACAGGACGCATTAACTCTGATACAATTGTTGTTAGAGTAATAACTGGATAACTTAAAATGATTTTAATCGACTTGAATCAGGTAATGATTTCAAACCTGATGATGCAAGTGAATTCAAATGCATCAAATCCTATTGATGAGAACATGGTTCGCCACATGGTGCTGAATAGCATTCGAATGTACAATGTTAAATTCAAAGATGAGTATGGCGACATTGTTATCTGTTGCGATGATAAGAAGTACTGGCGCAGAGACTACTTTCCATATTACAAAGCTGGTCGTAAGAAAGACAGAGAGGCATCTCCGTTTGACTGGAATATGATTTTCGAAACGCTAAACAAAGTGCGTGACGAAATCAAAGAATACTTTCCGTACAAAGTGATTCAAGTTGAGAAGACTGAAGCCGATGATGTTATCGCAACATTGGCACACAAGTTCGGTGTTCCTCTTAAGAATAGCACTACTGAAAAGATTCTGATTCTATCCAGCGATAAAGACTTTATGCAATTGCAGAAGTTCGCAAACGTAGAACAGTATAGCCCAATGGGTAAGAAGTTCTTGCGTACCAATACGCCAGAAGCATTCTTAAAGGAACACATTATCAGAGGTGACAGAAGCGATGGTATTCCTAACTTCATGTCTTCTGATGACACATTCGTAACAGAAGCCCGTCAAAAACCTGTAACTGAGAAAAAGCTAAATAAGTGGTTAGAAGAAGAACCTGAGTCTTTTTGCGATGAAGTGATGCTGAGAAATTACAAGCGAAATGAATTGCTGATTGACCTGTCTAAGATTCCAACTGAGTATCAAGAGAAGATTCTTGAGACTTATGAAAATACCCCTAAACGTGGTAGGGAAAAACTACTTAACTATTTTATCCAAAACCGCATGAAGCAGTTGTTGGAACATATACAGGAATTTTAAAATGGCTATTGATATTAGTAAAATGACTTTACCAGAGTTGCTCCAGCATGTCGCAGAATTACCAGCGGCTAAAAGAGCAAGTTCATTGAAGCAGATTGCAAACTTGACACCAGAATTGAAAACGGTTTTGCGATATACATTTCATAAGAATGTTATATTTGAATTGCCCGCAGGCGCTCCACCATATAGACCTATGGAAACTCCAGACAATTGGGGACACAATCGTCTACCAAAAGAATTGAGAAAGTTTGAATATTTTCTAAAGGGTAGTGCTATAAACCCTATCAAGCGTGAATCAATTTTTATTGAGGTTCTTGAAACAGTTTCTCCAGAAGAGGCTAAACTTGTTTTGATGATGAAGGATAAAAAACTTACGTACAAAGGCATCACTAGAAAACTTATTGAAGAAGCGTTGCCCGAAATCTTGCAGGGAGAATCAGAGTAACAAAATGGCAAAAACAAAAAAGTATTCCAGTTTCCGTGACTTCTATGATGACGAAGGTCGCAAAGGGAAACCGAAGTTGGACGAATCTAAAAAGCAAAAAGATAAGTTCAAGCACCAGACTAAGTTTATTGATCCTAAGAATCTCAAAGAAGATGATTGGGACGAGTTTGAAGAATTTGACGAAGTGAAATAATTTATTGAGAGTATATTATGAAAAAAGAATTGGACGAAGCACTAGTAGCAAAGTACCCAAAGATTTTTAAGTATCGTCATGCCCCAATGACACACACCGCTATGTGTTGGGGTTTTGATTGTGGTGATGGTTGGTACAACATCATTGATGTATTGTGTTCAAACATTCAACATCACGTGGATCAAAGACGTAAAGAACGTGCAAGAGTATTGAAATTCAATCGTGCGTTGAAACGTGCATTGGCTGGAGACACACGCCCACTTCAAATGAATTTTACATTTGGTAATAAAACAGAACCAGATGAATGGGCGATTGAACATTCTAGCAAAGCAATTGTAAAAGGAGAGTTCAGAGAAGTTCCTCCACATATGCCACACATCACAGCAAGTCAAGTGAAAGAAAAGTTTGGCGGATTGCGATTCTATACAAATGGTTTTACAGATACAATTGATGGAATGATTCGTATGGCTGAGTCCATGTCATATCGTACATGTGAAGTGTGTGGTAGTCCTGGTCGTTCAAATAACTACGGATGGATTTCAACATTGTGCGATACCCATCGATTAGAACGAGGTGAGAAATTGCCGCAAAACGAGGAACTAGAGTCCGAAGATTGAATACCGAAGTACTAATACCCCTTTTCGAGCCGTTTTAGACGGCTTTTTTGTTGTTTTCCAGCAACAAAAGCCAAAATAGTTGTTGACGTACCTACCGAACCGTGTATAATAGATTCTGTAGTGAGTAAGATTAATAGGAGATTTAGATGCTTACAGTTTTGATGATTTTTACAGTAATAGTTTTGTTCGGTGCCGCTGTTAGTGGTTCTGTTACGACCCTCGGCTGATTTTAATTTTTAAGGAAAAGAAAATGATTGACGGATTTAACGAATACCTCGAATGCATCAAAGCTGACTATGTTAAATGGCATGGTGACAATCCTTCTGAAATTCAAAAAGCAATGGCACAAGAATTTTGCGATTCCTTGTCCTATGAAGTTGGTCGTAGTTATATCAAAGTAATTACTGGTCGTGCTGGTAGCGGTCGTTCCGTGCATTCGTTTGTTTGTCTCCGTGACATGGGCAAATTCACCAAAGGCGACATTTTGAAAGCGGCTGGTTGGTCGGCTCCTGCAAAGAATTTTGCCCGTGGTAACACGATGGCACGGACTTTCCAGAACGTTCGTTGGATGGGGGCAATGTGAATACCAAAGTATTCAGTTGCAAAAAAACAACAGAATCGAAAATAGTTGTTGACAAGTGTGCCCATTGTGGTATACTAGAGTCTAGAGATTGAGAAAAGAAAAGGAAATTTGAAATGCGTACAAAAACTTACATTCAGGGCTTCAAGAATTCACAAAAAATTCGTGTGATGTTTGACGGAATTGGTGTCTACACCACCGTTGCTGGTGTGTCAAGTGTGTTTGCTACATACACCCATTCACAAGCGGCTAATGATGCTTTGCTCCGTTTGTCTTACATGCGTTACATGGCACAAAAAGATGGTGCGTTAGTTCCGACTGGTGTTGGCATGACAAGTTACAATACCTCGCAAGTTGGTACGCAAGTTCAAGTTGATTTGATTTAAGGAAATAAAATGACTACATTATCACATGATATCTCTTACGGAATGTTTAGCGAAGTTGGCAACTTAGCCGTTCACGGTGTTGTTGTTGCCGCAGTAACAATGAACCTAACATGGCCAGAAACTTACAAGTGTCTCAACATGTTAGCCAAAAATGATTACAACAAATTTGGTGAAGCGATGGACACCACAGTTCGTGAGTGTGTCTACAATACTTGTGGTTTTACTTCTGACTTTTATGGTGCTTAATATGATTACATACAAATTTTATGTTGGTAAAGATGTTTATGAATTCGCCGCAGAGTCTAAACTGAATGCGATGGAAATGTGTAATCGTCAAGTGATTGATAAGTTGGATTTGCATCCTATGGCTTGGGCTGATGCTGGCCAGAATGCATTTTCGTATCAGTCTGGCAACTTTTTTGATTAAGGAAATAAAATGAAAATCGAAACAGCAATTGGTATTCTGAATAAAGAACGTGAATTTTTAGGTTTGGGTTTCTTGGAGTTATTGCAAGATATCCAACATGAAGGTAAGATGGTTTACTCTGAAAAGACTATGGAAGCATTTGAACGGTTCATGGTTGATGGTCGCAAGATGTTTGCACCTGTTGCAGAATAACAACAGTAACGAAAATAGTTGTTGACTTACCCTCCGAACCGTGTATAATTAATTCTGTTGAGTTGATAAAGGACATTGAAATGAGAACAGCAAGCGAACAAACCCTCTGGGAAATCCAAGCATACGGTGCTAAGAAATCCGAAATTCTTGAGTCTGTACAAGATTCAATTAGTTTCCAACTTTCTGGTCCTGGTATGGTGATTGCAAGTTACCTTTCTGATGCACAGGAAGTGATGGAACACGGTAGTGAACGTGCGTTGAATGATGCAAGGCAATATATTAATATTGCAAAAATGTTGATGATGGAATTTGAATTAGGTTTTAAGGAAAGATAATATGACTAATTTTGTTACTGTTGCGGATATGATTACCGCTTTGTCTGCCTTGCCGGCTGATGCCCGCTTGGTTGTGACACAGACTGGTTACTACTGTTATGATGATTTTGCCGATTGTTTTATGCCACGACCTGCTGGCGATGACAACGATGGTACCCCATTGTTTGCAGTAGGACATTCTCACCAAAGTTATTAAAGGAATAAATATATGATGATAGTTATCCGCACTCAGTACCACGAAAATTATGGCGCACATGATTGGGATGGTGTGGGTGAGTGTCCTCAGTATTGGAAAGCCAAAGGCGGTTCAGAGTATAAGATACTTGACGTTCCGCTTAACATAGATTACAATGAGTTTGTGAAGTTCACATTGACTGGCATTGAAACGAATACGGATTATTCTAGCGAGTACATGGTCGATTGGTCTATGGAAAGTGATGACTACCTTTCATGGTTTGAGAGGTCTCAGTTACAGTTTGATGGTGCTATCACTAGCAAAGAACCCACAATGACGTATCAACAAGTTTTGGATAAGCAAAAGGAACTAGCATGAGTAAGATGAGCGAGTTGGCTATGGAGATTGAAGAGTTGTATCTTCAAGGATACAATGAATTCACGATTGCAACAATGCTTAATATACCAGTAGAATTGGTTGACAATTTTGTTGCAAGTTTTATGGATGCAGAGTATAATGAAAGCATGGACGGAGATTTTGATTCCGCTATGGCTTCAGCAGGATATGGAACCGATGAGGATTATGGAAGTTATGGAGAGCCTGAATTTTAAATTGTCGAAAACAAAACCACGTAACATGGTAGCGAAGGACTTGCGTAGCCCTAAGTATCGTATGCGTGTGGTTGAAGACAAGCGTAAGAGAGAACCAAAGCATAAGGAACAATATGTATATTGATGGTATGGGTCCACGACAATCGATGGCTGTTGAAATTTTAGATACAGTTCGATTTGGTGGTCTTGATAAGATCAAAGGTGCTAATGGTTATGCCAAGAAAAAACTTGACAACGGTGATGCTTATGTGATACCGTTTGGACTCAGTAAAAATATTTTTGGTGCTGTGGTAATTTCTGCTCCAAAAAGGCTATATATTACATACAGATTGAATAGTAAAGAAAAGACTGTGCGAATGACTAACGCATGGGAAGTGAAACGATTCTTGGTGAAGCAATTCATTCAGAATATGTAAAGAACGTTCCGGGTTAGTCTCTGGATACTGTGACCCACAGGATGAGAAGTAGTGTGACAGCTACGGGTGGTAGTCTTTAAACCGAAAGGCCGCTGGCAATGCGAGAACGGAATCTGTCGGGGAGCGGGTGGAAGGAACGTGTGATGGGTATGATAGCGTCATATCTTGATGTTCTATAATTACCGCCGAGATTCGCAGAGCATTTTATGTATTGAGAAAAGGTTAGATAATGAATAGTGTTGAAAAAGAAGTTTTACTCATTGCACAAGAAGAATGTGCCGAAGTGACACAGGCAATCAGTAAAGTTTTTAGATTTGGTTTAGATGGTGAACACAATGGTGCATCTAATCGTGAACGATTGACAGAAGAAGTTGGTGATTTATTTTGTATGATTCAGTTGATGATTGAAACAGGTATCATTAGCATTGATGAAGTAGATAGAGCATCCGCAAACAAGAAAGCAAAACTCCAGAAATGGTCTAATATTTTTAACGAAGAAACAGTAAACTAAAATGAATTTAATATCGAAACTCTCAACAAGAAATTATATGCCGATTACGTGGCAGAGTATTTCTCGCTCAGAGAAATCCGATTGCCACGCACCAGTGATGGGGGCTTGTTATACCTGAGGACCATAAGTCCAAAGAGAATACAAAGACAAGCCCCCTAGAGACTGAAAACTCTAGGGGGTTTTTCTTTGTGTTGTATGAAAACAACATCTATGAAAATAGTTGTTGACAGTCTTTCCGATTGTGTTATACTTCATATGTTGAGTCGATAGAGGTTCAACAAAACGTTCTTTAACAATTTGCATCCATATTTTTTATGATGGGGATTAGTGTAATGGTAGCACAACGGATTTTGATTCCGTTGGCACAAGTTCGATTCTTGTATCCCCTGCCAAATGGTGACATAGCACAGCGGTAGTGCAATTGCTTCATACGCAATCGGTCGTTGGTTCAAATCCAACTGTCACCACCAATTTGGGGGTATAACTCAACGGCTAGAGTAGCTGGCTTTTAACCAGTAAATCCGAGTTCGATTCTCGGTGCCCCTACCAGTTTTCTTTGGTGTGACCTTAGTGTTAGCGGTCAGCACCTCGGATTGTGATTCCGATAGGATGGGTTCAAATCCCATAGGTCACCCCAAAGAAAATTGCCTTGTTAACTCAGCGGTAGAGTGTCTCCCTTACAAGGAGAAGGTCGGCGGTTCAATCCCGTCACAAGGTACCAACAAGATAGTCCCGGATAGTTAAATGGTATAACGGTCGCTTGATAAGCGATTATCGAAAGTTCAATTCTTTCTCTGGGAACCAAGTGCCCTCTTACTCCAATTGGTAGAGAGGACGGTCTTAGAAGCCGTAAAGTCTCAGTTCGAATCTGAGAGAGGGCACCAAATGTTTTTATGCGCCTTTAGTAAAATGGATATTACAGTAGGCTACGAACCTACGAGTGGGAGTTCGATTCTCTCAGGGCGCACCAAGTTATGGAAGTGTGGTCGAGTCTGGTTTATGGCAACAGTCTTGAAAACTGTCGAACAGAAATGTTCCGTGAGTTCGAATCTCACCGCTTCCGCCAAAATTATAGAGAGTTGGGTGAGTGGTTAAACCAGCAGTTTGCTAAACTGTCATTGCGAAAGCGGTGCATGAGTTCGAATCTCATACTCTCTGCCAAAAATGTTGTTGACAGAAAATGTTTAGAGTGTTATACTCTATTCATAGATTAAAAAAGTATGCACGATTCGTCTATCGGTTTAGGACACCGCCCTTTCACGGCGGGAAGAGGGGTTCGATTCCCCTATCGTGTACCATGAGTTTAGTATTTTGGAGATACGGCAAAGTTGGAGAGTTGCGGCAGACTGTAAATCTGTTCTTTCGGGTGAGTAGGTTCGAATCTTACTGTCTCCACCAAGTTTTTTAGGTGCGTTCGTATAGAGGTTATTACTGCGGATTGTCTATCCGCTTACGGGAGTTCGATTCTCCCACGCATCGCCAAGTTTTTATGTGAGTGTGCCGCTGAATGGTTAGGCTACGGATTGCAAATCCGTTCTATGCAGGTTCGAGTCCTGTCACTCACTCCAAGATATATAATATAGCGGGTAGGGCGGTCACCACACCGGTCTCATAAGCCAGGTGCATCGTTGGTTCGAATCCAACACCCGCTTCCAATTTTATTCCGAGAAACCCGAGCAAGGTGCATGGGCGTGACTGTTAATCACTGGTTAGAAGAGTTCGATCCTCTTACTCGGAGCCATTACAAAGAAGAATATGAAAAAAATAATCTTATCTCTAATCCTATTGACTTGTTTGAGTGCTAATGCTATTACAGTTTACGCATACAACATCACAAAACAATATCCGATTGTTGATGCTGAAATTGATAAAATGAGACCAATAGCAAGCATTACGAAACTGATGACTGCATTGGTGTTACTTGAGAGTGGAGTTTCATTGGATGAGAAAGTTCCATATAAAGGAATGTTCTATTCACACAAGAAATTCACTAGAGAAGAATTGTTGAATTTAATGTTAGTCAAAAGTGACAACAGAGCCGCAGAAGCATTAGCAGAAAGCATGGGTGGTAAATTGTGGACAGTTTATCAAATGAATAAACGTGCAATTATGCTTCAAATGTACGATACAAAATTTGATGATGTATCTGGTCTGAGTGCAAAGAACATTAGTACCGCAAAAGATTTAGTTATCATGTTGACAGATGCGTACAGGCATGATAAGATACGTGATATATCTGCATTGAGTAGATACGATTTGAAAGTCGTAGATAAGAAGAATAGAGAGAAACACATTCCAGTCAATAACACTAACGTGAAGTTGATGAACAAATATGATATCATTGAAGTATCTAAAACTGGCACAACGAATGCGGCTGGTAAGTGTCTTGTGATGATCGTACATAAGAATGGTGAACAGTATGCTATTGTTATTCTCGGAGGCACAACAAGAGCCGATGTGGATAACTTAGCAAAGAATATAATGGAGAAGATAATTTAAGTTTTAGCCCTATTAGTATAATGGCATTACACCTGTTTTGTAATCAGGTTACGGCAGTTCGATTCTGTCATGGGGCACCAGTATAAATATCCGAGTGTAGCGCAGTCTGGTAGCGCATCTGGTTTGGGACCAGAGGGTCGAAGGTTCGAATCCTTCTACTCGGACCAAATATAATAATGGGGGATTGGCGTAATTGGGAACGCAATTGCTTTGCAAGCAATAGTCAAGAGTTCGAATCTCTTATTCTCCACCATATAAGAAATGAAAGTATAGAATGTTATATCTAATAAAATCGTTTACTGATAGTGTAATGAGTATGTTAAGTGAAGACCCTGTGCGTCCTCATATTCCACATGTTGACAGAGTTGGTGACAACAAAGATATCTTTGTGTTACGTGACGAAAATGAACAAGTGAAAGCAATCACATGCGTAAGTTATCAAACAGAAATTCCAACAAAAGAAACTGAATTGTTTCAGATTTCATCTGAACCGATTGTTGCAATATTTTATACCATTTGGAGTTATGCTCCAGGTGCAGGTCGCACATTAATTTTTGATGCTGTTAAACACATCAAAGAAAACAAACCAGAGATTCAAAGATACGTTACGCTGAGTCCTAAGACTGAAATGGCTAAACGTTTTCATATGCGTAATGGTGCAGTTGTTTTTAGAGAGAATGACGATACAGTTAACTACGAATATCATAGGGTGATTTTATGAGTGATGGTGGAAAAGGAAGCGCACCACGTCCATTTAGCGTAAGTCAGGAAGAATACGCAAATCGATTTGATGCCATCTTTAAAAAGAATATCAAATCGGCTGAAGAAATTCATTCCGATAAAGGATATGAATTGGGAACCAAAGAAGGCTATGAAGCATTCAATAAGAAACGCCAAGATGCGTTAGACAAGTTACATACTGCTAATGAAGAATTAGGATTGTATGATGATGAGTATGATGCAATTCATAAGTACAATGAAGAAACCAAAGAAGTTAAGTTCAGACAATTAAACAAATAATTACTCACTGGTGTAATGGCAGCATCACGGTCTCCAAAACCGTTGGTCGGGGTTCGAGTCCCTGGTGGGTAGCCAAAAAAATGCGGGGTTCGTATAGTGGTAATACCTTAGCCTTCCAAGCTAATGCTGAGAGTTCGATTCTCTTACCCCGCTCCACTTGACAAGATAGAAAATGTAGACTATACTACGTGTATAGAAATTAATTCTGGCGTTCGTTCAACGGATAGGACATGATTCTTCTAAAGTCATTATGGGGGTTCGATTCCCTCACGCCGGACCAGTTAGCGAGTATGGTGAAATTGGTAGACACAAGAGACTTAAAATCTCTCGCTTTAAAAGGTGTGCCGGTTCGAGTCCGGCTACTCGCACCATATATAAATGTATGATGAAAATTATAGTAAACGGATCATTTGATATTGTACATCTAGGACACTTGCGATTATTGCAGTATGCAAAATCTTATCCTAGCGCATACGTGTACGTGCTTACTGATAGCGACAGACGCATCAAAGAATTAAAAGGTGCAGATAGACCAATCAATACCGAGTATGAACGTACATCATTATTATTCGCACTTAAATACGTAGATAGAGTAGATGTGTTTGATACCGATGAAGAATTGATAAACTTGATTCGTGACTATAAGCCTGATATAATGGTTAAAGGAAGTGACTACAGAAACACACCGATCATTGGTGCCGAATTCTGTAAAGAAATTAAATTTTATGACAGACTTGAACAGTACTCAACCACAAACAAAATTCAAGATATTGCTACTCGGTGATTCTTGCATAGATGTTTATCAATATGGAACAATCGACAGATTGAGTCCAGAAGCACCAATTCCCGTAATCAAACTAACACGAAAAGAAACCAGACTTGGTATGGCACGAAATGTCCATAGCAATCTGTACAAACTCGGCTGTGACACAACGATAATTTCAAATCAAGCGGCAGGTGTCAATGGCGAACCAAGAATCACAAAGACTAGAATCATAGACGAAAAGTCTGGATATCAAATCGTCAGAATAGATGAAGAGCCAAAGATAGAGCCGTGGAATGGAATTGTAGATACCGAAGGTTATGATGCTGTTGTTATATCTGATTACAACAAAGGCTTTTTAACTTATGAGCATATCCAAAATCTGATTCACGATTTTAATGGACCAGTTTTTATCGATACGAAGAAAAGAAACTTAGAAGCATTCAATGGTGCTTTTGTTAAAATCAACGAAAAAGAATTTGAAGCGGCTGAGTCATATGCATGGGATATGATTGTAACATTGGGTGCCGATGGCGCAATGCTACGTAGTGAACATGTCAATACAAATTACCCAACAAAAAAAGTTGATGTTCTTGATGTGTGTGGTGCAGGCGATACATTCTTAGCCGCATTAGCTTATCAATATCTTGTGACGAATAGCATTGATGATGCAATCAAATTTGCAAATAAAGCATCGTCAATTACAGTACAGCATGTGGGTAATTATGCACCCACACTAAAGGAGATACAATGAGATTAGAAGGCTTTGTTGAAAAAGGTTGGGGGCACGAATTCATTTTTGCAACCAATGATAAGTATTGCGGTAAGCTGTTGAAGTTTAACACAGGCGCAAAATTCAGTATGCACTTTCATGCACACAAAGATGAAACATGGTATGTCTTGAATGGCAAGTTTGAAGTTAAGTACATTCAGACTAAAGATGCTAGTATGCGTAACACAATTCTGAATGAGGGTGACGTTTGGCGCAATGAGCCACTAGAACCACATCAAGTGATTTGCTTAGAAGAAGGCACAATCATTGAAGTGTCTACTCCAGATTCCGTTGAAGACAATTATAGAGTTCTTCCTGGAGATTCTCAGAAATGAAAATTCTTCTGACGGGTCACAAAGGTTTCATCGGTAGTCATATGCTTACTGCATTAGAGAATGCAGGACATTCTGTTGATACGTATGAATGGGGCGATAAACAATTACCAAGTGTTATGGAACAAGATTGGGTTATTCACATTGGCGCAATCAGTGCAACAACAGAGAAAGACATTGAAAAAGTTTTAACACAAAATTTAGATTTCAGCATTCAACTGTATGATGCATGTAAGATGTTTGGTGTTAATTTTCAATACTCAAGTTCAGCGAGTGTATATGGTTTGAATCAAGAGTTTACCGAAGAGTCGCCATTAGACCCAAGAACACCATATGCATGGTCGAAGTATTTGTTTGAACGTCATGTGCGTAAACATCCATGCGGATCAATTGTACAAGGTTTTAGATACTTTAATGTGTATGGTTCTGGTGAAGAGCATAAGGGCAATCAAGCAAGTCCACAAACTCAGTTTGCCAAACAAGCTAAAGAAACTGGCAAGATTAAAGTCTTCCATGGTAGTGACAAATATTTCAGGGATTTCATTCCTGTAGAAAGTGTGATACAATATCATTTGAAGTTCTTAGATTGTAAAGAGTCTGGTGTTTTTAACATTGGAACAGGTGAGACAAAAAGTTTTTTAGATGTTGCTGAGGAAATTGCAGATAAGCATAAAGCTGATATTGTAGAAATTCCAATGCCAGATAATTTGAAAAACAGTTATCAAGAATATACACGTGCAGACATGAGTAAAGTAAACGGGCTGATAGCTTAATGGTAAAGCAGTGAACTCATAATTCATTGAGTCTAGGTTCAATTCCTAGTCAGCCCACCATTGTTTTTATTAAGGAGTACGCTGTGCGTAGATTAGATTTAGAAGAGGTGAGGCAATTCATAGAAGCACAAACACCGGAGACTAAAATCTATATTGGTTGTGATTCTGAAAGAATGAGAGTAAATGAATTGTGGTACGCAGACTATGTTCTTGCTATCGTAGTTCACATTAATGGAAATAATGGATGCAAATTGTTTGGTGAAGTACAACGTGAACGTGACTACGACCAAAAAGTGAATCGTCCAAGGTATCGTCTGATGAGTGAAGTGTATAAACTTTCTGAGTTGTATATTAAACTTGCAGATGTATTGGAGGGGCGAGATGTTGAAGTTCATTTGGATATTAATCCAAACGAAATGCATGGTAGTTCTTGTGTTATTAACGAAGCAATTGGGTACATCAAAGGCACATGTAATGTTGTGCCTATGGTTAAACCAAATGCGTTTGCGGCATCATATGCGGCAGACAGACTGAAAGGATTGAAAGTTGCGTAAACTCTTTATTATGACTTTGCTTTGTGTGAGTAGTCTTGCACATGCTGAACGTGTGTCGGGTACTGGTGAATATTCATTCGGTCCTGATACTGCTGAGAATGTTGCGTGTAGACTTGCTGAAGAAAAAGCAAAGCAAAATGCAATTGCAAATTTTGTTGGTGAATTGATTGAATCTGCACAAAACGAAAATTGTAAAGATGAGAAGTGTACTATGCTTTCTACTCTTTACACCGAAGTGAGTGGTGAGATTAAAACAATCATCAAGAAAGACAAACAAGTTTATCCTGACAGAAATCGGCAAGTGTGTGAAGTTGATATTGTAGCCGATGTAGAGAAGATTACCAATACAATAAAATTTCACGTTGAAGGCAAGAATAACTTCAAGCAAGGTGAACGATTTGTTTTCCGTGCAGTCTCTGGGATTACCGGTACCGTTGGCGTTTTCAATCTAGTTGACAAACAGTATCAACTAGTCTATACTGACAAAGTGCTGGAGATTAACAAAGAGGTTCAAATTCCATCTGAGCGATACAAGATGCAGGCAGAATTACTAAATGGCAAAAGTCATTCTAATGAGTTGCTTGTGTTTTTGTTTACCGATAAGAATTTGACTTTTAAGAGTCGGTATAGTACAATGGAGTTTGAATCGCTGATAAAGGACATTCCGTTCTCTAGCAGAAAAGTTATTAATCATCATGTGAGCATTGAAAGGTAGTGAAATGAAGTCTCTTTTTATTATGGGTGTACTGGTAGTCTTAACTGGCTGTGGTACTGTGGGTGGCACTCTGCAAGGTGCTGGACAAGACTTGAATCAAGCAGGTCAATACATTAAGAACGTGGGAAAATAAATTATGGATAAACTATTGTGTTATATCGTATTGCCAGTTGTACTTTCATTAAGTGCATGTAGTTCCATCAAAACTGGTCCGAGTGTGAGTGAAACGAAAATGTTTAGTAACGAAGTAGACTATCCTAAGTGGTATGCTGATGCACCAAAGAAAGATGATTCTGCTATCTATGGTGTTGGTACTGAATACTCAAACGATTTTCAATTCTCTGTAGACAAAGCAATGCTATCTGCTAAACGTGAACTTGCATCTAACTATTCTTCATACACTAGTGCTATGATGAAAGACTTTGCAGTTGAGTCTGGTGTGCTTGGTAGAGGTGTTGCTAATGCTGACATTGAACGTACCACACGATTGATTGTCGCTAAAGTAAATCTAGTTGGTGTGCAACGTCAAAACTTTATGGTAGTCAAAGAAGGTTCTGGCTTTCGCACATTCGTTCGTTTGCGTTTCTCTGCTGACGAATCAAACAAGATCATGCTTGCTGAAATTCAACGTAACGCCGCACTCTACGCACAACTACGTGCATCTAAATCTTTCCGTGAGTTAGATAAAGAAACAGATAAGATCGAAACACAAAAAATTAATGAATTGAATGCAATCAAGGTGAATTGATGAACAAAGTTATTCGTGATGGGAAAGTTGCAGTACTAGTATCTCCAGGATTTGGTGCTGGTTGGTCAACATGGGCATATAGTGGTGAAGAAGATAATCGTGACTTTATGTTGTTTGATCCAACATTAGTTGAGATGGTTGAACGTGGTGCATTGGCAGAAGAAATTGAAACATACGTTACTGCTATTCATCCACACACATACTGTGGTGGTGCAGACGATTTGACAATCGAATGGTTGCCTGTTGGTACTGCTTTTCGCATTCACGAATATGATGGTTCTGAATCGGTAGAAATTCGTGATGAAATGGATTGGAAAATAGCATGATGAAATTTATATGTGGATGCGCTGTTGGTATCTTTTTAGCAACAGCAGGAACTTCTGGTATTGCTATGCTTATAGATAGTAGTGTTAGTAAATTTCAAAACACTATCAAAGAATCTGTTCGTGAACAACCACAACAAAACAATCAACAAATGAAAATGGAGTCGATATGAAACACTGGAACGAATTAACCGACCTAGAATCTGCAATCATTCGAGTTGGAGAATTTAAAAACCTCTTTAAACTTCTTGTTGCTGGTTCAGAAAACTACGTGGATGTTAAAGTATTGCAATCTGCAATCTACACAATGGAAGGTATGATTGACGATATCGATTCTACATTGTATGAAAAATTTCAAACTGTGTGGGATGCGGTTCGTGATGAAGAAACTGAAGGCGGCGAAGAAGAATTTACATTCGATACACTTAAGGAAGAATACGAATTTAGTTTTCCGACAATGAACGACAATAATTGGGACAATACAAATTACAGTAAAGTTACAATATCTGGTTCTGAGAACCAAGGTACTAATACCACGTTTGAGGAAGACGAAGCATTCAAAGACTTAGAAAAAGCAATCAAAAACTGGCATAAAGCGACCCCATAACCAGGCTTTTGGGCGGGTTTTTGCTATAGACTGTACTCATACCTCTCCGAGACTAGAAGAACCGCCCAAAAGGCGGTTTTTTGCGTTGTTTTTCTGCAACATTTCCGAAAATAGTTGTTGACTAGTATTCCCATTCTGTTATACTAGAGTCTAGAGATTAAGAAAACGAACGGAATTTATGAAACTGCTATCTACTGGAAATCCTAAAGTCCTCAAAGGAATGTCACAAGGTTACAATACCTACATTCTGCATTTGGCTCCCGCTGATTTGAGTGGCTATGAAACTTGCCCTAAGCGTACCGCTGGATGTACTTCCGCCTGTTTGAATACTGCTGGTCGTGGTGGTATGTTTAAGCGTGGTGAATTCACCAACGTTATTCAAAAGGCACGTATTCGCAAAACCAAAATGTTTTTCGAAAATCGTATTGATTTTATGAACCTGCTGGTTGCTGATATTGAATTAGCAATTAAGCAAAGCAAACGGATGAACCTTGTTCCTGTGTTCCGTTTGAATGGCACTTCCGACCTTGCATTCGAAAAGTATGAAGTTGTTCGTAACGGACAATTGTTCCGTAACATGTTCACTGCTTTTCCTGAAGTCCAATTCTATGACTACACCAAGGTGCTTGGTCGTAAAATTGTTGATATCGCTAATTATCATTTGACATTCTCAGTTGCCGATGGCAATGATGCCGATGTTGCAAAAGCAATCCAACAAGGGTATAATGTTGCTACAGTGTTCGGTATTAAGAAAACTTTGCCAATGCCTGAGACTTACATCGGTATGCCAGTTTTCAATGGTGACGAATCTGACCTGCGTTTCCTTGATCCTAAAGGTGTTGTTGTTGGCTTGTATGCAAAAGGTAAAGCTAAAAAAGATACCACTGGTTTTGTGAAATATCCTACTCTTATGTTGAAAGCGGCTTAAAATGACAGTCAAAAATTTAAAATCTATTCCTGGATTCTCTGGTTACTATGTTTCTAAAGAAGGTAAAGTTTACTCTGATAAACGCCTTGGCAAAAAAGTTGAATTAAGAGATTCACTCACGGCGTCCGGGTATCGTAAAATTGCACTATCGAATGATGATAAAGTAATAAAGCATTTTCAAGTTCATCGTTTGATCGCACAATGTTTTATTAAAAATCCTAAAAATTTACCTATTGTCAATCATAAAAATGGTAAGAAAGATGATAACCGTCTTTCGAATTTAGAATGGACTGATGCAAAAGGAAATGCAAAGCATTACCAAAAAGTGCTGAGACCTAAGGCAAATAAAGTAAATATAGAAAAAAAATTCAAAGCACATCTGAATATACATTATGCAAACTTGGTTAGGGTTATGAACTCAGTAGTATATGTCTATGGTGAAAGTGATCCAGCCATGGTGTGTAAAATATACAAAGTCATATCTCAAGGTTGAGGTGTTGCAAAAAAACAACAACTATGAAAATAGTTGTTGACATACCCACCAATTCCTGTATAATAGATTCTGTTGAGTGAGAAATTTATGAAATCTAAAATCTTTATTACTTATCCCGATAGTTACAAATATTTTAAAAGCAAATTGCCTACGGGACAAAAAGGTTATTGTGAGATTATGCGGAACGTTACTGTAGAACCAGACCCGAATAATGTTTATGATAATTGGGGTACTATCGAAGCATACGGAAAAAAACTTTCTGTTTATGCCCACGATTATGAGGGTGAAGAGAAATTATGGCAAATTTCTGGTGTTGCGAGAAAACAACAATAATGAAAATAGTTGTTGACATTGTTTCCCGTTGTGCTATACTAGAATTTGTTCAGTTGAAAAGAGATTAAAATGGAAGTTTATATCGTTAAGAGTTTTAGTCCTGAGAATGGTTGGGTCAATTTGAAGGCATTTGATAATAATGATGCCGCTGTGTATTTTGCTAATACCGTTGAAAAACAAATACCTGATGATATTGAGGATGAATTTGTTGAAATTGAAGTACTTAATGTTAGGAGTTGGAATTAATGCGTGGTTCTATTATAATGCTTGTGAGTTTTCTAATTGTTTTTGGTGCCGTTGGTGGTATTGAAGTGAATCCTGATGCCGACTTGTTGACCCTAATGATGGTTGCAATTGGCGGGCTAATCGGCATGTTGATTGGTGTTAGTGTAATGCGTGAGGATGCATAATGAGCGATATTGAAATTGAAATTAATGAGATACTAGACACTACAGTTATGCTTTGCGAAGAAATTGCAGAGCAAGTTGGATGTCCAGTTGAATGGGTTGAAAAAATTGTTGAGAAGCGTTGGAATGACTTGTTGTTTTCCAATGATGATTTTATGAATGGTTATGATATGGCAAAGGAGAATATGTAATGGGTACTCGGTCTTTAACTTTTGTTTATGATTCTACTGGTGACACTGGTGAATCTGAACCAATCATGTGCATCTATCGTCAATACGATGGATATCCTTCAGGGCATGGACATGAACTTGCTCAGTTTTTAGGTTCTAAAACCCTCGTCAATGGCTTTGGTGGTGTTGACTTAGAAGTTGAAGCAAATGGCATGAGTTGTCTTGCCGCACAATTGGTTGTTCAGTTGAAACACGGTGTTGGTGGAATTTATATTTACGCACCTGTGCTTGGTCGTGATTACAGCCAAGACTATGAATACCATGTGTATGAAGACAAAGTGATTGTGCAGAATTGCAATACTGTATATGATAGTGGACACAATCAAGTTATATTTGATGGCACATGGGAAGACTTTGCACAATTCTGTTTAGATCCAATTTCTGCGGAGTGAACATGACTGGCTTTCAAAGCAAACGAAAAATGGCAGAAGACAGATTCAAAGTTTATTGTGAGTGGTGCCACGATTGGCACTACACCGATGAAGTTGATATATTGAATGTTGAAGAAGACATTGAGGGACGGGATGTGGCGCATTTTGAATG
>Ga0315909_10000209_pt1 | contig 78449 bp, 68 predicted proteins | sample LakEriMetagenome_11_FD_203527 | JGI IMG/M metagenome (GOLD analysis project Ga0315909, IMG submission 203527) | Freshwater fungal communities from buoy surface, Lake Erie, Ohio, United States - Buoy 2 MA125 | ecosystem: Environmental > Aquatic > Freshwater > Lake | place: USA: Lake Erie, Ohio...
TTCTGTATTCAAATCTCTCGCTTGGTGTCATAGTCCACTTGCTACGTCGTTCTATATATTCATGTGATGTGCATAAACTGTAAAGTCCAACTAATACCAATAAATTTATTACAAACCACTTTATTACACCTTTTCTCATTCAAAACGCCCACTTTGTGGGCAGTTATGAGTGGTGACGGTGTTGCATATTGCGCATCTTCGATGCGAAATGGTGTAAAATTATTTTGTTTCCGAATTGCATATATAATTTGTGGTGTGAAAAGAAAAAAAAGGGAAGGATCAATCCAAAATCATTTTTTGTGTAAAATTTAATTTAATTTTTCATAAAACAAATAATATAATCAGAAAAATGCAATCATCAAATATTGAGAAGAGCGAAATCAAAATGCATCTCAGCTTATTAGCTGAAGACCCGGTTGTTGAGCCAAGTATTACAACAATTCAAAAATCATCTGTCATTGAACCGCATTCTGAATCAGATGACGATGAGGAAGAAGAAGAAGAAAACCCTGTTGTTGAGCCAAGTCTTACAACAATTCAAAAATCATCTGTCATTGAACCGCATTCTGAATCGGACGACGATGAGGAAGAAGAAAACCATAATATAAAACATTTTGGTACATTCGAATTGGAATTGAAAAAAGTCCAAATCTCCAATGAAAAAAAAACCATCCACTTAATGATTGATAATTCTGGTTCAATGGACAGAAAATGCAGTGACGGAAATACCCAATTGGAACAAGTGCTTTTTGTGACTGAACGAGTTCTGCGATTCATCGAGGAAAACTGCCCCGAAGGAAACATATCGGTGAGCGTAAAAACATTCAGCACACGTGTTAAAACTATATTTGAGGCAACACCCGTTCTAAGTTCCAACTTAGACGAATTAATTGGAAAGTTGAAAAAGATATACAGTGAAGATGAAACCGACATTGGCCTAGCCTTACAAACAATGCACACTACCGGCCCCGAACAATACAACGTATTTTTGAGCGACGGCGATGCAAACGCCGGAATTAAACATCCGGTAGCACTTGCAGAATGTGTAGATAAAAATGCAATCAATACATTTATTGGATTTGGTGTTGGCCACAACCCTCGAATATTTGCAGCATTGAGTAATACAAAAGACAGCACTTATTATTTCATCGCAACTATTGAAAAATCCAAAAATGCGTATGCAGAGATATTGGAGCGTATTTTATACAAATGCATGGACGCAGTAACCATTGAAGTTGCGGGTGGAAAAATATACAATTACAAGACAAACACTTTGGAATCCGAGTTGTACGTTGGAAATATGTCTGGGTCGATGAAAAAGACATTCAATTTATATTCAGAAACCCCTGCAGACCTTGTTATTGTTGTAAAATCAAATGGCGCAGTTCAACATGTTGTCAATTTTGAAGGCAAATATGAAGACTTACAAATTGCATTTTACAGACAAAGAACGCTGGAACTATTATACAAATCGACAAATTGTGAAAAACAAAATCACTATTTGTTGAAAGCGAAAATGAAATCAGTTATGAATGAAATCAACACTTATATGAAAAACAATGGTATGACAGAGAATGTTCAATTGAAATATCTGTGCAATGATATTGCAATTGTATATCAAACGATGGGAACGCGTCATGCATTTATGTATTCTTGTTCAAGACAAGCTTCCAATGGAGATGAACGAATGCATAATGTAGTAGTTGAAAAAAATTCTCGAGTTACTTCAGATTCGGATTCGGATTCAGATTCTGATGATGACAATGTTACAAGAGCATGTGCGCCTTCAAATTACAACGATGACGACGATGACGATGACGATGTTCCTCAAAAAGCATGTGCGCCTTCAAATTACAACGATGACGACGACGACGACGGCGATGTTCCTCAAAAAGCATGTGCACATTCAATACCAAAACAAAGAGCCTGTGTGCCTTCAAATGACATCGACAACTTTTGTATAACAGATGACACGCCCTTTAGTTCGGAAAATGTGAACACAATATTGAAATCATTTGCCAAAAATTAAATTTCCGAGGTAGCCTCTTCAGTTTCATTCTTCTTCAAACCAACTTTTATACTGAGCAAAATCGCTCACTTGGAGCGTAGTAAACCAGACGATTGTTTTCATTAATTTTTAATACGCTTTGTGTTGTTTCGTTTATTTCGTACACGTCTAGTTTTATTACGCATACCACCACGTTTAGTTTGAAAAATATGAGAACAAATATGGTCGGTGAATGATTGTGTTTTTCCATCAAAATTTTCTGTGCAATAATAATATAGTTGGGTAATAGGATCACAATGAAAAGATTTCATTTCCGGATGAATACGAAAATATTCTATCATTTCTGCGATTGATTCACGAGTTATATTTATATCTTCACGATCAAGCGTTTTTTTGGAAAAAAATTCTTTATCAAACAATCCTATATTTGCTAAAAATTGAGTAAGCATGTATGTTCGTCCGTGTTTTTTCAAATTTTCCTTATCTTTATCACCAATTATCAACATGTATTCTGTATCGAAATCAAGTCCTCTACCATCAGAACACACATTATCATCTTTGATGTCCATGTTTATTAGATTGTTCTCAATAAATGTATCTACTAAGTCTCTAAGGGCTAAAAGAAATCTGTGTTTTTCTTTGTCATTTGATGTCGTTCTTTTCTCGCATTTTTCCAACAAAACAAAAATTGAATTTTCTTGATTTGCATGAAGTTTATTTGTAATTTCATCAACACTAACCGTTTCACCATTGATAATAATTTCATAAATTGTTGGAGCCATCAATCCAAAATCCTTATGAAGTCGCATTTCATTTTCAAATTTATAGTCGGCGTACGTTACATAATTCATTGCCCACATTATTGCTCTTCGGACGCTGGCATTTTCATGAGTAAATGGTCCAGAATCACGATTCCAACTTCTAAATGAATCAACTAAATCATTATAATCTAGTCCAAATCTGGATGCAGACTCGTTTAAGTATTTATAAATTATTTTATCTTTATTATTCTTAACTTCAACAATGCAAATTGAATTTACTCCACCTTCAATATCGCGAATATACTTTGAATCAAATGCAACTTTAGCACCTTCTTTACTTTCACTTATTTTACACGCATATGCTGTTTTTTCGGTACCTTCACCAAGTATTTGATTGCTAGGTACTATGTAAGCCATCGATGTAAATTAAATATATATATATATAGAAGCAAAATAAAAAGGAAAAGGGAAAAGGGAAAAGGGAAAAGGGAAAAGGGAAAAGGGAAAGGGGAAAGGGAAAGGGGAAAGGGAAAAGGGAAAAGGGAAAAGGGAAAATGGAAAAGGGAAAAGGGAAAAGGGAAAATGGAAAAGGGAAAAGGGAAAATGGAAAAGGGAAAAGGGAAAATGGAAAAGGGAAAATGGAAAAGGGAAGGATCATAAGGAAACCGTAGGTTTCCTTAACTTAAGAGCTACACATCTCGCACTCTTCGTTCTTCTTCGGTTCGATCGTGAACTGTTGAGCCCGATGTTTCGCGCGTCTTCTCAAATAATAGATGCCTGTCTTCAACCCTTTCGACCATGCATAAAAGTGCATCGACGTCAACGAATTGTAGGTGGGGTCTTCTTGCCACAAATTCAAGCTCTGGCTCTGGCAGATGAACGCGCCTCTGTCCGCAGCCATATCGATCACGTGTCGCATGGGAATCTCCCAAACGGTCTTGTACTTGAGCTTGATGCGCTCGTCTATATTTTGTATATGTTGCACACTTCCTTGGTTGGCGATGATGCTGTTTTTGACTTCCGTATTCCAGATACCAAGGTCGATGAGTTCGCGCATCAAATACTTATTGGTCAAGACAAATTCACCGGCCATTGTTCGCCGGCTGTAAATGTTGCTGGTAAACGGCTCGAAACACTCATTGAACCCAAGGATTTGAGAGGTGGATGCAGTGGGCATGGGCGCGAGCAAGAGCGAATTGCGAAGGCCAGATACAACAATCTTTGCTTTGAGCGCTGCCCAATCGAGATGTTCCGAGGGTGTCACGTTCCACATATCGAACTGCAGAATGCCCTTGGACGCGGGGGATCCCTCGTATGTTTCGTAGGGGCCGTGCTGTGTGGCCAGCTCAGCGGATTTTTCCAAGGCGCCGTAGTAAATGGTCTCGAAAATCCGCTTGTTCACCTCTTTGGCCTCGTCGCTATGGAATGGAATATCCAAAAGCATAAACACATCGGCTAAACCTTGAATACCGATTCCGATGGGTCTGTGGCGCAGATTGGAGAGCCTCGTTTTGTCGGTGGGATAGTAATTGACGTCGATTACTTTGTTCAAATTGTCGGTGATGACGCTTGCCACTTCGCGCAACTTCTCGTAGTTGAATGTCTGCGAATCCTTGTCTACAAACGTGGGGAGACCGATTGACGCGAGGTTGCACACGGCGGTCTCTTTCGGCGTTGAGACCTCCATAATTTCGCTGCACTGACCGGTGAGAATTCCATTAAATACGCCCATGTGGCGCTTTGGTTCTGTAAAACAAAAGGTGTTGTCGACGCGGTTGTTATTTACAGTTTTTGAAATTGTTATAGTCTTCGATGTTTCATCCGGATATTTGTACTCAATAATAGCATCGCCTTCTTTCAAGTCTTGTGCATCAACTTTTGATACATCTGAACACGATGTTTGTATATAAAACTTGTGATAAGGCGTGCAAGTAAGCACGGAACCATCATCGGTATGCACCTCGATGAGAGGCTGGTTCTCTCCGGTTCGCTTAATTTCGACTTCGCTGAACTCCTCGCCATTCCAGACATTTACTTTTTTGTTTTCTAGCGTATCGATGCGAATATGGCCCCGGTCAGTTAGAACCGTGGTCTCAGGTGCAACGCATAAATTGGAGCTCTTGATTACACCAATGTTTTTCTGATTCGACTTATTATTGGCCGTGTCTTTGTAACACAAATAGGGAGTACCCGTTTCCATTTGCGCATCAAGGACCTTGAACCAGAGGTCTCGTGCCGACACGGTCGCACGCCCCTTGCCTTCCGCCTCATACTTTGTATACAACGTCTCGAATTCCTCGCCATAGACATCGGACAGCCCCGGGCACTCGTCGGGACACATGAGCGTCCATGGCTCGTTACTCTTCACACGGTTCATGAACAAATCGGGGATCCACAACGCGTAAAAGAGATCGCGCGCCTTCAGCTCTTCGTCGCCGTGGTTCTTGCGCATTTCCAAGAACTTTTCAATATCTGCGTGCCATGGCTCCATGTAAATCGCGAAAGACCCGTTGCGTTTTCCGCCGCCATTGTGAACCAAGCCATTGTGTGTAAGAAAATTGTGATGGTTCTCGTTATCGATTTCGATGTCAATTACGCGACCCTCGTGACTCTCCACTCTATCGGTATCCTTCACAATGCTGAATAGGTAACCATTGTGTTCAAAGAATTTAAAACTTTTGCTACATGCAACAATATTTGGGAACAAGTCGCAAATCGCCGGTTTCTTGGGGATCGACATAATAATCATTCGCTTCTTGTGTGCCCGATTGCAGCGATTCTTCGTGTAACCCGACGTCAAGATGCCGAGTCTCAACAAGAGATAGCGCGTCGATTCTACCACATTGAACGAGGTATTTGCAAGCTTGATGCTGTTTTCGGCAAAATTCGCACTTGTTTCGAGCAAACCCTGGATCAACTTGAGTGTCTTGTTTTGGGGCAGATGCAACATATTGGGGAGAACCATTTTTTCACCATTGACGTCTCTGATCATCTCTTGTGTGAACTTGAACATATTGTTCGACGTAAAAACAATATTGGTGTAAGTAGTGCGATCAAATGTTATCGGGATTATATTAATATTTTGCAAGTATGTCTCTACAAACTTCAGTGTCTCTACACTTGTAAAAGCTATGCGACAGGTTTGGGAGAGTTCTGCGTCGCTGCCAACCAAAATCCCATACATGCGGCAATCATCTTCGGTGAAATGCACAATGTCTAGTTCCCACTTTGGAATAGGGAATCCGACAAAATCATTTTTCCTCACTTCTCTTGCTTCGACGAAATCGGGAACAACCAATTTTCGATCCAGTGCGGAGATAAGGCGTTTAAACTTGGTCTCAATATATGTAGTGTTTTTGATTACCCACAGCGGATGCATATCGGTCACTCTCAACGGACCCAACGAATACTTTACGTCGATTGTGTGTAGGTCGCCCTTGTAATTGGGGTAATCGAGGACCTTGCGAATCGCGTAAAAGTTGCCGTCGTCGGTAATCACTTCGTCGCCTACGACTATATTCTTTATTTTGACAGGTCCACGCTTGGAATAAACGATCGTTTCGGGGTCTAAACATTGGTCCACATACTTGGCTGTGTTATTAAATACACGCAACATCGGAACAATGCCATTGCTGGTGCCGTTGGTTCCGCGGATGTGGCTATTGGTCGCGCGAACATTGTGGATGTGAAGGCCGATTCCGCCCGCCCACTTGCTGATGAGCGCACAGTCCTTCAAGGTGTTGTAGATTCCGTCGATGCTGTCATTTTCCATTGATAATAAAAAACAACTACTGAGCTGTGGGCGCGGCGTGCCTGCATTAAAAAGCGTCGGCGTTGCGTGAGTAAAGAATTTCTGCGACATGAGGTCGTAAGTTCGGAGAGCACTCTCTACATCTTTGCCGTGGATTCCGAGCGAAACGCGCATCCACATGTGTTGGGGTCTCTCGACGACTTTGCCATTGATGCGCATCAAATATGTCTTTTCCAATGTTTTGAATCCAAAGTAGTCGAATACGTAGTCGCGCTTGAAATCGATGCGCTCGCTAATCGCGGTATAATGCTCGTCGATGGTTTCCAGTAACTCTCGAGTGATGAGAGGAGAGTGGTTGCCGTGTTTATCCTTGTAGTTATGAAGCTCGCGCATCACTGTCAAAATATTGGACTCGGTGTTTTTGTGGTGGTTCGACACGGTAATGTGGCTTGCGAGAGTTCCGTAGTCGTAGTGGATGGACGACATGGACGCGCACTGTTCGGCGGTGAGTTCGTCGATTTTAGTGGTGGAAATCTTGTCGTACAATTGATCGATGACCTTCATGGCGAGTTGTGTGTAATTGATTTTAATACCAGCCTCTTGACCGATTCGCTTGATTCTGCGCAAAATCTTGTCGAAAGACACGATCTCGGACTCGCCGTCTCTTTTTACAACAAACATTTCGGATGCCATTCTGTAAATAATAATAATAAATTATAATTTGTTATTATTTTTAAGTTCTTTTAAGGGAACTACGGAAAGGTGGAACACCTTCGGCGTTCTTCCCTTATGATCCCTCCTTTTATTTTGAAGGGGACTTCGTAAAGGTGGTAAGGATGCCACAATGTGCTCCGATAAGGTGTACCGATAAGATGCTTACGCACCAATGATCCCTCCTTTCTATAAAAAATTATTGAATTAAAAAACAAAAGTCTAGTATTGCGTGTTACTTTAAAAAAAAAAGATAGTATGGAACTGTTGCCTAACTTATACCGGTGAAGATTTAAAATTGGACACCCCTACGGGGTGTCATTTCAAATCGTTACCGATACCGCTCCATTAATGAATTAAAATGTCCCATTTTAATTCTTCAATGGTGTAAATAATATTTTATAAAAAAGGAGGGATCAATCAGCCCTAAGGCGAAGCCGACGGCTTTTCGGGCCTTAAGCAAAGCGGCGCCCTTAGGGAACGTAGGAAAGGTGGAACACCTTCGCCGTTCTTCCCTTAAGAGTTTTCCAATTCTTCTCTCAATAAATCGCTAATCAAGCATTTCTTTTTATCCGCAGCAGGGACGCGTTTCTTCGGCAACCGGTGTTCAAACCCCTCGACGCGCTCCTTTTCAATAATATCCCATAACTCCTTTACCTTCGGCTGCATCAGGTCAAACCAATGGCGATTTCGCTTCACCAGCACACACGAATACGCTTCACAGTACCAGTAAATTCGCTTGAACAATATATGTGTGTCTTTCAGCTCCGCCTTTTGACTATCGATCCAAGCATTCACATCGGGTTTCGAGAGCCTTATGTTGAACGGCATGTAGACATAGTGGGGTCGACCATCGGTGAAATCGCGATTTACGAAATATAAAATGACCCCGTTGTACAAATATTGGTGTTTGTTTTTATAAAATAGGTCGTCTTCGGTTTCGTCATACTCTTTGAACTGGGTTTCCAGGAAATCGCATTCGTTCAAGTCGCAAACTTCCATCTGGATTTGCATTTGGACCCAGTAATCCATTTTCGGAATGCCGGTGATTTCTCTCGACACCACATTTTTGATCTCGAGCATCCGTCCGAAGGCGTTTGAATCTTCACTCACGACGATTCCGTCTGGCGACGCGCCGATAAACGCATATTTGGGGTGCTGAATACAGCCGAACTCGCCAACTTTGACCTTGTTTCGTTTTTCGTACAACATCACGGTCAACGGTTCGTACTTGACGCCCCAATGAAGTGGCGAGTCGGTGTTGACGGAATTGGTTGTCGAGGCACTTTCGGGTTCTCCTATAACGCCGCTAACGCCGCTAATGCCGCTAACGCTTGTACAAGGCTTGCATTTCTCACATATCAAACTATTCTTGTTGGCATCCGACCCGATCGCTTTCCAAATGTTGCTCGCGGTAATCAAATTATGTCGAAACGCATACCATTCAGGCGTCCTCTGTGTAGGCTGCTTTATCTCGCGCAGCCGATCGATCCGCGTCTTTACAAACTCCTTGTCTACAACATCATATGTATTGGACCGAGGATTGCTATAAGACCTGCGCGGGATTTGATGGATATTGTAATAATTTTTCACGAATCGGTGAACTCTCTTCCGAAATTTGCGAAAAACTTCGTCGTAGAATTCAATCGGGAACTCGATAACGCCACTGCAAATCAAATCTTCCAAAAACTCTTGTGTCGCGGTGTCGATCATGGTTTTATAAAAATCGGGCTGACATTGCTGAATGCCGTTTTTGTGCAAATAGTCGTCTACATAATCGTGAATTTCGATTTCAAGATCAAGGATTTCTTCTTCGCTAAATTGGAACATTCTTTATATATAACGACATATTTTAATTATGATTTTTACTCAGTAATCATTGTATCGCTTCGCTTTGGTGTTAGAGACTTTAATGTCGAAACCTTTTTGTCCGTGTTGCGAATCGTAAATGAGCGAGATATGGTGTTGAAGGCTAGACCGCTTATGGAATTGATCACGCCGACTTGTTTGTCGTAATCAACGTCTTTTACCTTTGACAGCTTGTCTTTTGTGAGACATTCACTGAAAAACATTTTGAGACCCTTGATGTCCTTGACCGGGAGGGCATTTTCTCTGCCGTACTTTTCGGCATACGCGTGCAGTTTTTGGATCTTTAGACGTTTGTCGAGTTTGTTCCACGACTCGGTGTTCATGGTCTTTTTCTCAGTCTCGAGCAATTCGTCGATATGAACCATGGACTTGTTTGTAGCTGTGTCAGAAAGTGTTTGTGAATTCAAAAAACTCTTGTATTTGTACATCAGTTTGTTTTCATCCGCTGATGTTGCTGCTGCTGCTGTCGCATCTGAGGCCGCTGCTGTCGCAGGTGTGTTCGTAGGTTGTTGAAACATATTTTAATGATAGTCTTTTTATATCATTATCAAAAAATATGTTTATATCGTTTTGATAATGTATACATATAAATATCATGGAAGTAAAATCTCTCACATTCGATCTAACAACAAAGAAAACTGTGGAGACAACAAAAAAAAAAGAAAAAACAGTTCGAAAAGAGACCAACAAATGGAAATTTGATAACAAATACTTGGAGCTAGACCAACAACGAGTGTGTTTACAGGCGATCCACGACAAATCGCCGAGCGCAACCGAAGAGGTGTGTAGAGAGTTGAGACGGCAAATCCAGCACAAGATATCGAGCTACAAGATGCAAGACATCCACAAAGACAAGTATCACGAAGACAAATTTGTCGACTTTTATTTCGTGGTGTCTCTCTTGATGCAAAAAGAGTTGAAGTGTTATTATTGTAGAGAAGCCGTTTATCTCTTTTACAATTTTGTCAGAGAAAACAAGCAGTGGACGCTCGAGCGCATCGACAACGAGTTTGGACACAATCGAGACAATGTAGAGATTGCGTGTCTCTTGTGCAATTTGCGGCGGCGAACCATGTACCACGAGCGATATGTCTTTACGAAACAGTTGAATGTTGTCAAACTAAAGGAAACCAACGGTTTCCTTTAAATCCTTCCCTTTTTTCCTGATTCTAAACAAATTAATCCTTCCCTTTTTTTCCTGATTCTAAACAAATTAATCCTTCCCTTTTTTTCCTGATTTTAAACAAATTAATCCTTCCCTTTTTTTCCTGATTTTAAACAAATTAATCCTTCCCTTTTTTTCCTGATTCTAAACAAATTAATCCTTCCCTTTTTTTCCTGATTCTAAACAAATTAATCCTTCCCTTTTTTTCCTGATTCTAAACAATTTATTTTTTTGGTTCTTTAGAAAATACGAAAACATATAAAGGAAGAGGATCAAAATCAAGGGTTTACACCAGTGAAGATTTAAAATGGGACATTTTAATTCTCCGATGGCGCGGTATCAGTAATGATTTGAAATGACACCCCTACGGGGTGTCCCATTTTAAATCTTCACTGGTATAAAATCGTTACTGATATCTGACACTTGGAGAATTAAAAACGGGACATTTTAGATCTTCAAGGGTTTAAAGGAAACATTAGTTTCCATAATATACTTATGGCCTCTCTTCTCTCATTTCCCGAAAATGCCATCATGAAATCAAAGCTCGATTATTTTATCAACATTCGCAAAATCCCCAACATCGTGTTCCACGGCTCTGCTGGCTGCGGTAAGCGAACCATCGTCGGCGACTTTATCAACCGAATCTATCAGTTTGACCGGGCACGAATCAAGAACTATGTCATGTTTGTCAACTGTGCGCACGGCAAGGGAATCAAATTTATTAGAGACGAACTCAAACAATTCGCAAAAACCAACATCCAATGCAACGAAAACAACCTATTCAAGAGTATCGTCATGTACAACGCGGACGAACTCACAATCGATGCGCAGTCTGCTCTCCGGCGCTGCATCGAGTTGTTCAGCCACACCACGCGCTTCTTCATCGTTGTAGAGAACAAGCACAAATTGTTGAAACCCATTTTGTCTCGATTTTGTGAAATCTATGTCCCAGACAAATGTAAAACCGAGAATCCTCCGAAATACTGCAGCCTTCACACTGTGAATATTGATAGGACGTATGGATTCGGTGAAATGAAGCGCGAACACCGATTGGGTGTGTTGGAACCAGAGTTGGATGCGATGATTGCACACGGATTGAAGCACGACTATAATTGGTTTATAAATTTGTCGAATCGCCTCTATGAAGAGGGAATTACTTGTTTAGACATAATTCAATTTTTTGAAGAGGACGTTTGCAAAAGTCATCCGGGTCTGCCTTTAGAAATGTACCGGGTCCATTTTTGTTTCAACAAGATAAAATCCGAATTTCGTTGCGAAAAGATGCTGATGATGTACCTGTTCGACTACATGTTTTTACGTTTAGATCGAAGTTTGAAAAATGTATCCTTTTTATAAACGATGGACGATTTTGTACTCTCGAATTTAAACGAGTCGCGCAACGAGTGGTGCAGTCGACTTGTCAGCATCTTGTCTCCAAGGTTGATCGAAGGGATTCGATCAATTTTTGCCGAGTCATGGAAGATAAGCGTCGAAAACAAAGAGGTCGACAAATATTTGATGACCTTTCAGAACTTTTTGTGTCGTGTTCCGAAATGGAACAACACAATCATTGACGATGAGAGACAACGAATTATTGAAAAGTCGGGCTGCAACTATTTAGAAGATTTGATCACGTGTGTTCACATCATTCAGCTAAAAGTGCTCACGTGTGTTCGCGTCGGGACTCGCCAAAAGAAGATTGACATCTCGATCCCCAAGCTCAATGACTTTTTGCATAAGGCCTACATCAATGTAGCGAGTAAAGTGTATAAAAATGCATACTTATTTGATAAAAACGCGTCGCCTCTTGTTCAGCAAAAACACAATCGAGAGTTTGAGGTGATTACCGAGGAGTGTATTTTGAAGACGATTCGCGACAGTATCCCTACCGAGGCAATTGTTCGCGCTTACTTGGATGAGTCGGTTGAACAAGAGGAAGAAGAGATTATTGCGGAAGAGGTGGCGGCGGCGAAAGAAAAAGAGACGACAGAAAAAGAAGAACAACATGTCGTACCTGAAGTTGTACCACCGCCTTCGTTTGACGCAGTCCCTGCGATTTCAAATATCGATGAAAAACCGATTGTGAACAGATTGACTTTCGATGATGTTGATCATGCGATCACAGAGGACGGACAAGAGGAAAAGATTATTGCACCGAAGACCATTGATAGGTTAGAGGAGATAAGTGTTGAGAGAAACCTTCAGCGAAAACTTGAGGAAGAGGGTGACGACGACAGCGACGACGAGAGACTGAAGATCAGCGAAGACATATCGATCGATCTTGGATTCACCGACTTGAATCCATTTGAGAAAAACAATGATGGCGAAATCACACTCGATGTCGAAGAACTTTAAGGAAACCTACGGTTTCCTTATGATCCTTCCCTTTTAAGGGAACCCGTCGTTGAGGCGGCACGCCACAAGGTGCGTCGCGCATGCGCGCTCCGAAGGCGTTCATCCCTTATGATCCCATACTTTAAATTTTTTAATATAGACATTGTCTCAATGGTGAAAACAAAATTTCATATAATTTTTTCGTTGAAATTATAAAAAATTAAAGTATGGGATCATAAGGGAACGACGAGTTCCCTTAAAATGAGTTAAAAAGAAAACTCTATAAACATATAAAAAACATGACGACCACTACTGACATGAAGATCGACAATGAATTTCTTGTAAATATGAAAAACAACATTGAGAGAATGACGAAAAACCATCAAATCGAGGTTTTGCGCATTTTAAAGTCTCACAAGTCGGCCAAGCTAAATGAAAACAAGAGCGGCGTCTTGGTTAATATATCGTTTTTGTCCAAAGAAATCCTGTCTGAACTCAATAACTATGTTAAGTATGTGAACGATCAAGAGAACGTTATTAATAACATTGAAACTCAAAAACAAGATTTTAAAAATACTTTTTTCTCGGAATAGAAGATTCATAAAAAAATATGAGTACTCCATTTTTTATGAATCGCGTCCTCTTTGGGCAATCAAATCTAATTGAAAATGGGGGTTTAAATGAACTTAGCTTGTTCATGTTAACGCCCGATAACTTTTTAACGGATGATGATTGCGAAATGAAGATTGAAGATGCGTTGACGAAAGAACCGTTGACGAAAGAACCGATGACCATAGAACCAAAAGCGAAACCGCCATCAACTCAAACCAGATACGTCACTCGAGAGAGAGATTCCATTTTTTGGTCTATATATACAGCCGTCAACGGACCCAGCACCGCTCCGAATGCCGTGAATTTGATGATGAATGAAAAAAAAGCAATGTCGGACTATTTTAATAAAAATCCGAACACGCTTAAAAACATTAATCACAAGGTTACCTTGGCAAAAATCAACGAAATCAAATGCAACTTGATGACAAAACCATTTATGGAGGGTATCGAGAGTTTTATCCCTTGTTCTATCTATTACAAGAGGCCAATTTTCGTCGTTTACGAGGAAATCAATGCATATTTTACATTTGTTGACAAGACTTACGTAAGCGATGACGAAGACGCCGACTGCGAAACTATTTTGATATACGCGAATGGCAATCGTTTCTCTCTTGAAACTTGCAAAACCAAAACAACCGAATTTGTTCGAAACCAAAAGAGCGCACTACTCTATTTACATGACCTTGAACGCGTACTCTCGGGAATTTCGAGTTTCAAAGTAGAAGAGTTGAAAAGATATTATAATATTGTTTTTTCTAAAGACGAAGATCCTGGCTTGAATAAAACCCAGTATTATGAAAAAGTATTAATGAAATGTTATACAACAGTTAAGGGAACCGCTAGATTTCCTTTATCATAAATTAAATATAATATAATATATAATATAACAACAAATGAGTACTGCTGATTTTAAAAATGATTTGAAAGAAATGTTACACCAGTATTTAGGGCATTTATCGAGTGCAGAAAATAAAAGAAATTTTTTAATAGAAGAGCTTGAAGTCCGATTTACACCCTCCATTAAACAATCATTTTTCAGCAAAACGGATTACGACAATGTTGTTGCTCGATTGATGGCGAGCGATTTTTATTGTAAAAATCCGGCAGGTATCAATATGTTGCGGATTCAAACCGAGCTTTCAAAGTCACATGGTAGAATCGTGATGTCCAATATAAGAACTGAGTTGTGTGGGTCTGATATTATAGAAGATTATTGCACGCTAAAAGACAATCTGAACAAATTGGCTGAATCGCCTGAAAATTTTAATAAAATTAAATTTACCATGAAATCGTCAGCAAAGCGGCTCACTGGCGACAAGACTGAAATTAAAAAAATTTCAAACACCGATTTTAACTTCAATGTATCGTTTAATTTAGAGACTGACTACAAACTGAATTCTAGTGCTCCTGCAAGTATTATGAAAGATTGGAATAATGCCAAAAAGACATTTCGGCTAATTAATCGCATCCGATTCGAGCACACAACGTGTCCAATCGCGGTTGATCTGAGCATTATACGCAATTCTTATAAATCGAACGGTGTAATGATCCCCGTCTACCACATTCAGGATTCGGGCGTGTTCCAGAGTCAAGAGTTTTGCGAAATCGAACTCGAAGTTGTGAACGAAAAGGTAGGGCCAGGAAAAGACTTTGATCATGCTGACAAACTTCTTCGCGAACTCCAACTTGTTATCAAGAACGTTGTGTGCGGCCTCCATTCCACAAAATACCCTATCCCATATCACGTGCAAGAGTCGGTACTGGAGTCGTATTCTAAACTGGTGTTTGGCGAGAAACGGCCGATTTTAACGACGCGCGATTTTATCGGCCCAAACTCATGCACCCTCCAACTCAAAAACATCGTGGACAATGAAAACACCAATGAACCCAACATCCGTGACAACTATTGCATAACCGATAAGGCCGATGGAGAACGCAAATTGATGTATATTAACAAGGAGGGTAAAATCTACTTGATCGACACAAACATGCGCGTGGAGTTCACCGGATGCGTTGTTGACCCCAACCTTTGCGGAGAAACCATTATTGATGGTGAACATATCAAGTATGACAGGAAGAAGCAATACAAAAACGTCTACATGGCGTTCGACCTCTATTTTTTGAAAAAGGAATCGACAAGGGACAAACATTTTATGAAACGCGGTGAACTGGACGCCAGCGATATTTCGAAATACAGATACTTGTTGCTCACTTTGTTGGTCGAAGAAATCACCAAGACGTTGCGGTCGTTTATCAAAGATGCGCGCCCCGACATTGAAGTAAATGCCAAAATTTTTTATTTTTCGGCAAGCAACACTGACATTTTCATAAAGTGCACCGAGCTTCTAACTAAGATGAACGATCAAATCTATTCATACGAAACCGACGGCATTATTTTCACACCCATGAACATGGGTCTAGGACACAAACTCGAGAAGTTCACGTGGCCTCAATCACTCAAATGGAAACCGCCCGAGTTCAATACGATCGATTTCTTGATCACGTTCAAGATGGACAGCAACAAAAACGAGGTGATCCAAACCGCATTTGAGGAAGGTATGCACACGGCATCTGATGCCATCCGCAAATATCGCACACTTGTTCTCATGTGCGGATTCAACAAGAAATCGAAAATGATTTACAATCCATTCCAAGACTTGCTCGACGATAATGTGCCGACGACCGCTGATTATAGTGGTAGTCAAGACACGTATGTTCCGAAACCATTTCTCCCTAGTTTGCCGTACGATCCAAACGCATGTTTTGCCAATATCTACATTGATTCTTCCGAAACCATGTTTACCGAAACGGGCGAGCATTTTGATAAAAATATGATCGTCGAGTTCAAATATGATGTTGACAGAGAGGAAGGATGGCGCTGGGTGCCTTTGCGCGTTCGTCACGATAAAACATACGAGTTCCGCAGCGGAAACAAAAACTTTGGAAACTCTTATCATGTCGCCAACGAAAATTGGAAGTCCATTCACTTCCCCATAACACGAGAAATGTTGTGTGGGTCGAATATCCCCACGGAATGGATTTCCGACGAGATTTACTACAATAGCATCGGCTCGGAAAAGACGTCGCACACACGGGGTCTCCGCAATTTCCACAATTTGTATGTGAAGAAGCGTTTGATAACTGGCGTGGCCAAAGAAAACGACACGCTCATTGATTACGCGGTAGGAAAGGGTGGTGATATTCCAAAATGGAAACAGTCGCGCCTCAAGTTCGTATTTGGTATCGATTACTCAATTGACAATATTGTCAACCAGTACGACGGTGTCTGTGTGCGTTATTTGAACGAGCGAAAACAAACACCCGTTGTGTTCGATGCGCTCTTTGTTTCAGGAAACAGCGCCCTCAATATCCGGAATGGCACTGCGTTTTCAAGTGCGAAAGAAAAGGCCGTTGTCAATGCGGTGTTTGGAAACGCCAAACTGAACTCGGAACTTGGAAAAGCCGTCACCAAGAGTCATGGCGTAGGTAAATCAGGTTTCAATGTGAGTTCGTGCCAGTTCGCGCTACACTATTTTTTCGAAAACAACACCGTGCTGCACAACTTCTTGCGAAATGTCGCGGAGTGTACCTGCGTGGACGGATTTTTTGTTGGTACTTGTTTCGACGGGGTCTCTGTCTTTGAAAAAATGAAACACGTTGAGAATTTTTCGATTTATGTTGAGGACGCGATGATATTCAATGTGCAGAAAAAATATAGTCAGACCGGCTTTGTGAGCGATGAAACAAGCGTTGGCTATCCGATCAGCGTGTATCAAGAGTCGATCAACAAATATGTCACGGAATATTTGGTGAATTTCAACTATTTTGTTCGACTTATGGAGAATTACGGATTCAAATTGTTGACGAGCGAAGAGGCGAAACACTATGGGTTTCCAACTGGCAGTGGACTGTTCTCCGAGCTATTTCAACAAATGAAACAAGATGGCGGCAATTTGATCGAGATGACTGAGAAAGAAAAGACGATTTCGTTTTTAAACCGCTACTTTATTTTCCGAAAAACCCACGACGTGAATGCCGAAAAGGTTGCCAAGTCTATGAAGGTCGATGTAGACAAGAAAGCTATCAATAAAGAGAGAAGAGACGAGGTCCAAAACGAAGAGAAAGAAAAGGCCGGTACACAATATATCAGACGTTTGAAACGCAAAGTAGTTCTCAAATAATTATGGACCGCGTCTTTTTGTTTTCATTTTGTTCAAACATTTTTTAATTTAAATTTAAATCAATTTTTAAATTTAAATCAATTTTTAAATTTAAATCAATTTTTAAAAAATTACAAACCAATCAATTTTTAAAAAATAACAAACCAATCAATTTTTAAAAAATAACAAACCAATCAATTTTTCAAAAGGAAGGATTAAAAGGCGGAAGCTTCGCTGAATACCTTGGTTCGTAAAGCAGGCACGCTGCGTAGCTGCGCTCCGGCTTGCCCTGTGTCCTTTAAGGTATGTGCAATTTGTAACATGGCCTTATACGGATCTACGTTTGCGGCTGGCCGTCTGTCTTCAACGTATCCACATTTATCCGTCACAACTTTGTTTGAAATTCGCATCGACGTATTTCGAGTGCCAATCCCGTACGTAAACGCGGTAATCGACGCAGTCTCGCACGCCCCGGTTAATCTCAACTCGTTACCTTCGCCATACGCGTCAATATGCTGCTGGTGTCTCGCTGCAAACTTTGGCATAAGGTCTACAATATTCTGACAACCAGTGTTTTCCGTTCTTGTATCTTTTGTACTAAAATTGATGTGACAACCCGACCCATGTCTGGATTTAAACGGTTTAGGATCATAGCAAACATTGTAGCCATGATTTGCAGCGATTTTTTCCAACAAAAATCGCGCCACCATCAATTGATCAGCCGCGACAATCCCAACACAAGGTCCCAACTGAAACTCCCACTGATCCTGTGATACTTCCGCGTTTGTCCCGTAAAAACTCAAATCTGCCATCATACACGCTTCCAAATGTTTTTCGACAATCTGTTGTTGCACCGAGTTCACTTGAATCCCGCAATAATGGGTTCCCGCTTCGACATGGGTTTCTTGACGTAGAATCACTGGGCGAAAATAGTATTCTTGCTCGGGTCCAAACCAGATTTGCATGCGATCGACGTCTTCTTCTGCAAAAAGCGTCGCTGCTTCTGCGCGCGAGTTAGATGGCAATGGTTGGTTTGTAACTGCATCGTAGGTTTCACACAATACGAGATAAGATTCGATTGTCCGCAAAGGGTTGCGTGTGGTAAACACGGGTCTCAAAACAATTTCTGTGTTTCCAGATTCGGATGCTTGCCCTGTTGATGAGCCGTCGGTTGAGAAGTCGCCGAATACTAAATTGTTTCCAATGATTTGTTCAACTCGGTTTTTGGTACGGAACTTACCGTCACCGTCCACGAAGATATAATCTGCAATCACACGTCGATTCATCTTTTTATCATAAATTTTTTATGATAAGTTGATAAAAAAATATGTTATTTACAAAGTATGCCAAGTACAGCAGTCGGCGCTTTTGCCCAGTTTGCAAGAAGAATGGGAAGTCAGAGACAGAATATACATCGCATAATACAAGAGACACGCATGATAATCCTATTTGTCCAATTTTGTTAGATATTGTTTGTAACTATTGCGGTAAAAATGGACATATCGCCGCGAAATGTCAGTCCAAACCTAGTCGAGATAATATATTTGTCCAAGAAACGTTTTTACCGTCAATACAATCAAAGTCGAATAACGCTTTGCAGTCATCGTCAAATAATGATTCCCCCTCGCTTTTGAAGTCACCACCAAACAATGATTTCCCCTCGCTTTTGAAGTCAGCGCCAAACAATGATTTCCCCTCGCTTTTGAAGTCACCACCAAACAATGATTTCCCCTCGCTTTTGAAGTCAGCGCCAAACAACGCTTTGCAACAAGACAATGACAATGACAATTTCACACATCTTAGTTATTCAAACAAAGCATCAATCGCGAAACAAGATGTTATCATTAACAAAAAACCCAAACTGTGGTCACCCACATGTGAAGAGATAGAATCACGACTCCGCAAAATAGTTTTGGCAGATGAATACCAAAAAGAATCCGTACACAATTTTAGTTGCGGTGGAACAGTTTATCTCTCTCGCGAACAGTTGCGTGACAAGTTGAATAGCGGATGTGATTACATTGACACTGACAAAGTATACGTCATTGACGATTACATAGATGACTATGATGATCCATATGATTGCATGAACAACAATGCCGACGACTACGACAACAACGACTACGACGACAACAACTAATTGAGTAAATAATATAAACGTATGTCATCATTGTATTATATTCTATCTAATATATGATTTATATTTTATTACCAAAAATGACCGGAAATTATTTAAATAAGCTGAAAATAACATACAGTACTGAAAAACCATTACCGTACATGTCATATTCGTTTAACCATTACTTGACAGAAATCAAGGACAAAATATCTGAACTAGGAGACCACTGGAACACTTACAAAAAGTATACAAACCCATATGAATACATACACACAGGTTCGTATAAAACCAGTGTATGCAAGTACAAACCAATTTCGCGCGCGTACTTCAAAATGATCGAAATCATTAACATGTTTAATTTTCAAGTGTTGCAGACCCCCGCGCCGATTCAAATGTTTGCATTGGCAGAAGGTCCAGGGGGGTTCATCGAGGCTGTTCTCAACTATCGTGACAACGATTCGGATACATATTATGGCATAACGATAGAAGACCCGAAAGACAACGAGGTGCCTGGATGGAAAAAGACCGCAACCTTTCTGAAAAACCATCCGAACATTTTAATTGAAAAGGGTGCCGACGGCACAGGCAATATTCTGGATGTGGAGAATTTCAGACATGTAACCAGCGAATATCGGAATACAATGGATTTTGTTACAGGCGACGGTGGATTCGACTTTTCAACGGATTTCAACAGTCAAGAGATCAATGTGACAAATCTCTTGTTTGCGCAAATTGCGTATGCGGTTTGTATCCAGAAGATTGGTGGTTGTTTCGTGTTGAAATGTTTTGATTGTTTCCACAAAGCAACCGCCGAATTGATTTTTTTATTATCGACTATGTATGAAAAGGTGCATATCGTGAAACCGAACACGAGCCGTTATGCAAACTCTGAACGATACTTGGTGTGCATTAATTTCGTGTGCACTTATCCAAATATTGTGACAGTATTTGAAGAGTTGATTGCGAATATTTGTAGTAACCCCACCCAAATTGTCAAGAGTTTTTTTAACAACACTCGGGTACCGATACTATTTTACAACAAGTTGGAAGAGAGCAATTCGATCATTTGTCAAATCCAATTGGACAATATCTATAATACAATCGCGTTGATTAAAAATAACTACAAGATAGACAAGATTAATTATTACATGAAATTGCACGTGCAAAAATGTATACAATGGTGTATGAAAAACAAGGTTGATTACAATGTAAATATTTACACTGGTGAATATCATGAAAAAAATATATTCAAAATGCAGCCGAAAGGTGGTGGTGGTGGTGGTCCTCCTGTTGGTGGTGGTGGTGGTGCTAATGTAGCAAACCACTCGTTTGCGCTCTCCGAGTATGAATCCTAGTAGGATATAGCGACTTAAATGTCCACAAAACAAAAGTGTAAACAAATGTGTAAATGTGTAATAAAAGTATAAACAAAAGTATAAACAAATGTGTAAATGTGTAATAAAAGTATAAACAAAAGTATAAACAAATGTGTAATAAAAGTATAAACAAAAGTGTAAACAAAAGTGTAAACAAAAGTGTAAACAAAAGTGTAAACAAAAGTGTAAACAAAAGTGTAAACAAAAGTGTAATAAAAGTATAAACAAAAGTGTAAACAAAAGTATAAACAAAAGTATAAACAAAAGTATAAACAAAAGTATAAACAAAAATATAATAAAAATATAATAAAAGTATGGGATTTAAAGGGAACGACGAGTTCCCTTTATAATGAACGTTTTCGGTGTCAAATACGATGGTAAAAACAAGTTTGGTGATTTTGAATGGATGATACACCAGCCTCAGTATGAAACCGCAGTTTTCATATACTTCGACACAGATGATGTTCATTTTTCTTCCGATATTTTCGGACTAAGACAATACAAACAACGCGCATTTCCAATCCCAGTATGTACAAAAGAGTCCGGCTGCTTCTCTTGTTTAAATATTTACAACAAACTCATTATAAACGCCGCATTTAACAATTTAAATAATTACATAAAAGACAATAATATCACTACTGTATTTTATTCTTTTGAAAATAATTTAAATATTCGCATACTTAATGAACACCCCTTTGTCCATTCCTCTGTTATTTCATATATTATGGATAAAATCAAAAACATCTCTCCATTACCAATCAGGCTCTTGGTTCCTCAAAATTGGATATCCAAAAGAATTGGGAAATGATCGGAATTGTACGTCCCACAAAACTCTTTGTAAGGGTGTGGCATCGTCACTTGCTTCAATTTGTCAACCAAGTTCGGCGTGATAAGCACATGATCGATCATTGACATTTCGTTCGGGGTAGAATCGCAGTCTCCATTGGGATCCCACCAATCGGTGTAACGTTCTGACTGCTCAACTTGTGTCGCAACTGAATATAATTCGTAAGCAAAGGCATACTCTCCCGCAAATCCTTTGAGTATATCCAACACAATGGATAAAGGCCGATTGTTATTGGCGTCTCTTATTTCCCCGTCATAATCATTCATATCTCCTGCAACAATTAGACCTATATTTGTATTGTTAACCACTTGTCTAGTTTCTGGATCTATACCTCCGAGAAGCTCTATAATAAGCCGCTGTAATACCTCAGCTTGAGCCTCTCTCGAAGCGCATCTGGATGGCTCTGTTGGTATCGCCAATAAATGCGCCCCTATAAAATATACGGTCATTTCGTTTATTTTATACTCTGTGTAATAATGTTTGCTAACGCCAGTTGACCCAGGTGGTCCAGTGTAGTTACAACGAGAGCCTGCGACTGGATACGGACGTGTCGCAGTCGTTCTCTGCAAAGAAACTCTTGGTGAATATTTGGTAAGAACACCCACATTTTGTCCAGTTGATGTGTCTGTGCCAAAAAGCAAATAGGGCGTGTAGACGTTGTCAAGAAGGTCGTTGAGTTTTCCAAGCTCGTAACACCCCTCGACCTCGCACAAGTTCACAATATCCGGATTATATGTCCGGATTATATTTGCGACATTCTGCAAGTGCGTGGTTGCATCCGCTAAATTTGCCCACGAGCAAGCGCTTCCAGGACAGTTGTTGTATGTTTTCAAGAACAACCACTCGACATTGTACTGCATGATCCGCAGATGTGATATTGAGTGGCTTGTTGACGAATTAACCGTATAACACTGAGTATCATTTGTGTTTGTTGCGAGTGCAATCATTGAGAGTGCAATTGTTACTAAAGACAAAACAGCAGCAATCATTCTTCTCTATACATTGGATTGTAACAATTTCTCAATCAATTCGTTCTTCTTCATTTTTGCGACTTGATCGGCGGGCAAACCTTTGCCAGTCAACAATGATTTTAGAGCACTTGGGGTTAACTTTTTCAACTCCTCTTTGGATATTTGAGTCGGTCCAACTTTGTTGACTACAATCTGGTCGGTAGGCTCTAATGATTTTAGTTCAGATTCTTCTTCCTCTTCAGGCTCATCTTCATCAACGTTGATTTCAATCTCTTCGGGAAACTTTAGATCCACGTTTACAATTTTGATCTTTTCATCTTCTTCAGAGTCCTCGTCCTTTTCCTTTTCCTCATCATCATCATCATCATCATCATCGTCATCGTCATCGTCATCGTCATCGTCTTCAGACAACTCAATCTTGATTCTATCATCTCTGTTACCATCATGATTATAGTGATAAACAACCGGTTGCACACTAGGAGACGAGATCATTGAATACATTTCATTCCGTAATTTCATATGTTGCATATAAACATCTTGTACAACTTCGAGACAACTTGCATTCTTTTGCTCGACATCAACGATTCTTTTTTTAAAATAATAGACCAAAAGTCCCATCAATATAATCAAAACCGCTAAACTAAATAATAATATCGACTCAAATAAAACTCCCATCTACGTTTTTATTATAACACACCAAATAAATATCATGTTTTAGAACGCACACACACATTGTCTATCTCATTTGTATAAACGGATGAACGACATTCCAGACAACAACAACAAAAATATCAACTACAAACTCTTCATTTTAGATCCATTGTCCGTGATTATCAAACTCGCAATTTTTAGCAATAAACCGGTCGGCACAAAATTCCGCATTCAAGACAATGTTATTTATATCCAAGAGCCTGGATACTTTCAATCAATTTGTCGCATCTACTACAATGTAAACAAAACTGAGATACAGTATTTGTATAATCCGATTTACTTTGCTTGTAAACACTTTTTGAACTCTAAATTCACCGACAAGACACCCAATATCCGAAAACTCTTTAACTCTTCGATTCAAGGATTGATCAAGCTAAAAGAAACCTACAAGGCATGTCATCTTGTCGTTCTTTGTCTCAACTATTATATCAGCATCATTGAGAACTACTTGGATGAGTCTATGGTTGAGAGTCTCTTCAAAAAAGACACCATGACGTCTCTCTACGATGATACGACGTTACAAAATCTAAACAGTTTTTGGACAACGGATCGCATCAAAATTGTCCTCGACATTATCGAGTTTTTGTGCAAAGATTATTCGGCTTCAAATAATGTACAGTCTCTCGAGATATTTATCAACAATATTGATTTGGAAATCGCTAAATTGCTTTGTTATTAGAATGTATGTAAAGCTCCAATTCTTCCTCTAAATTGTCAAAATCGCTTACAATTCCAGATTCTTCCTCATACGCTGCTTTGAACGCCGCAGCGGATGTCTCTTGTGTCATTTTTTCGATGATTGATTTATACTTCTGGATTTGTAACATGCTTTGATTACCGTTTGTTGTAGTCGGATGTCCAAAATATTCAAATGCATAGTGCAAAATTAAAATTACCAAAATAGAAATTATTGAAATATTCAATATCCACGCAATCATTATATGACATCTACATAATTTTGATGCCTGGATTTAAACCCAGTTTGGTCCGGATGTTATTATTGACTTAAAAAAACTATATAAATATTTTGTTCAAACTATATATAATTAAAAAAAAACAAATGCCATCATTTGTTATCGTCGAAAAAAATGGTTCTCTCAAAGTACAAAAGGCAAGTGCAGTCACAGATCTCTACAAAAAATGCGGATTCAAGAACTCAATTGGGTTCTCTTGTGTCCACACTTGGACGATCGATTTCAACGACATCGACTATAAATTGGCAATTTTTGGAAAGACAGAAGGAAAAGCCAACACTGAAAATAAATTTGAATTTCCTCCCCCAATCGATAATGTCTTGTTTTTTGGAAGCTGTGCGGCCGTTTTATCTACCGGAAATGGTACAATGAGCGATATGACAACCGAAGAGTTCACCGACATTATCGACAATTTGTATGGCGGCTATTCTGATATTGGGTCGGAGGACAGCGAAGAAGAAGACGATAACGAAGATAATTTACTACCAAAAACAAAACACGGCTATGTGAAGGATGATTTCGTTGTAAGTTCGGATGCAGAAGATGATGATGATTTTGACGACGACGACGACGAAGAAGAAGAAGAAGAAGAAGACGTTGTTGATGACGACGATGTCAAAGTCAAACCAAAAGAGGTTGTCGCCGTCATCGAGAGAGAAAAAAGTAAAAAAAAAGTGGTCTCTAAACCAAAAAAACCAAAGCTCCGTGAAGAACCTGAAGTAACTGTTTACTTGGAAGAGCTCACAGAAGACCCTTACGTAGAATGATCAAAAAAGAATTACACAACATGGATAACGATTATCTCTTGTTTTTAGACAACCCGAATACGTTTTCTACTTCGTCAAAAAGAAGAATTAAAAAAGAATTTGATTTCTTATACAAAATTTATCCGAACATTTTGTTGTCTTGTAACAGTAAAGGATATATCGAGATGACAGTCTCCGGCAAGTACAAGTTTGTTTTCAATAATTTTTTCCCCTTCAAGCCTCCTCAAATATATTATAATGGCGAACCTTACTTGGAAATTTTAAGATTAAAAGGCGATTTTCAAAAAAAGTTGGTGAAAAAATATAAAAACAAAGATTGTTTATGTTGTGAATCATATTGTTGCGATGGCAATTGGGCGCCGTCCATTAAATTATTAGATGTTATTGAAGAAATAAAATCCAATGTTGAGTTCAAACGATCGATGGTGAATGTTTTGTTGGCAGAGAAAATTAAACGCAAATATCTGATTGCCGATATTGATATCAATTCGTTTTTGATTTAATCAAAAAAAAAATACTATGTCTAAAATTACTCTACAATGCGTGAAAGAAAAAAGTAAACTGCGTGTCAAATTCTTCAGTTTCACGGACACCGAGGGCAAAGTTTACACCAATGTATACAACAACGATCTAAACTGCAAATTCCCGAAAGACATTCGCCAGGAAGGCTACTTTTACGAGGTCGGACCGGATGACCTTGTCTTGGTTTCGCGCCCCGGCGTCAAGGCTTTTTATCAGTTGAAGGTCGCAAATATTAAGATTGTGCCAAATGTTGACATGTCTTCTTTGAAAATATTCGAAATCACCGAGTGTGTCGTTTGTATGGACGAAAATTCTACCGAAATTATTGTGCCGTGCGGCCATTTATGTTTATGTAAAAATTGTTGTGCACAGTTGCTAAAAACTCGTAGCAATTGTCCGATTTGTAGACGTCAAATTCAAACTATTATTAGTTAAATTTTAAAAAAATTTATAAAATTATTTATGCACGTTTTTTGAAAATGTTTTGTATGATTTGTACCCGTCATTTGTATGTGGTTTGTATCCAGCATTTGTATGTGGTTTATATCCATTTGTATGTGGTTTATACCCATTAGTATGCGGTTTGTATCCAGCATTTGTATATTGCTTATACCCAGCATTTGTATATGGCTTATACCCAGCATTTGTGTGAGGTTTATACCCAGCATTTGTATTCGGCTGTGTTCTCATCAGTTCTTTCAAACTAACTAATTTCGACTTCTCATCCACCACATGAACAGGCACCCACTTTTTAAATTTCGCATTGTACACACAATGCATCTTGTACTCTTTCTTTAAATCAACATATTTGTCCAAACTCGTGTTTTGAAAAATGTCTTCGTCTTCACTCTCCTCTCCATAATCGACGTTTGTATTTTCGCGGATGTTTCGAAACAATTTGTTCATATAAACGCTCGAATCCCGACTTCCAATATACGCAATATTCGTGTACCCGTCATACGCAAACAGGTGGTACACGTCGTTTTGAATATCGGCCATAACGCGGAACACCGCCGCCTTCAAATTCATTTGCACATAATGGTCCAAGTCGTTTCTCGGAAACAAAAGTGCTGCGTCTTCATCCGCCTCTACCTTCTCTACACATCTCTTCTTGTAAACGTGATTCAAGTATGGCGCGATGGTTTTTGAACTCCGGAACTGCACGTGGTGCGTCGTATAAGCGGTCATTGACGTCATCGATTCGTAGAACGGCATCGATTCCAATAGAGCATTGTCGCCGACAACCATGCACATATACGGCAGCGCAACTTTGATTGACATTTGTGTCTTTGTCTTCATCGTCATCAGCGTCTTGTAGTAAGTGAGCTTCTCACCAAATGTCAAATGTTTCACGAGGAGGCCGCAAAAATAATACATGTCCTCGATGATGAAGACCTGTTTCTCGTTGACTTCGCACAAGGATCCGAACAAAATGGTTCCGTAGGCGAGCTTGTGGTCGAAATTGTTGGTCCCGACGTTTATAATCTTGGTAACTTTGTGGTCTTTGTTGATCTCCAGCAAGTAGCAGACGTCTGTGTCTTCGTGGAATGTGAACCACATAAAGGTCTTTTTGCCATTGGGAATTGAAATGCATATGTCGTAGTTCGATGAAACTTTCTTATGCGCGACTGTTTCATAAGAAAGTTCTAATTTCGGGAATCTGTCCATTTTTTATATGTGTATGTAAGCTAATTTGTGTTTATACTGTTTTATTTAATACACATTTTGCATGACAAAGGGTGGGCGGCATCGGATAATATCAAATTGCTAACGTGTAAAAATAAAATTTGTATTATTTGGATCTACATCATCTTCTTTGTAAAATATCGTTGGTGCTGTCATTTGAACAGGGGTTTTAAATGCTTTTACACGCATATACTTTATGTAATCGGGTTTTTGTGTTTTAAACATATCATACAATTTGTTTAAATGTATCGAAATTATGTTTGCGAAACTGGTGCAAGAGCCATAAATTTTATCGATTATTTTGTCATATGAGAAAGTAAGACGAAAAATCCCGAGTGTTGATAAACTATTTGATGCTGTTTTTAATGCTGCACAAATTTTACCATCTTGATAATTGTCGTTAAATGATTCTAAAAATGTTGGATAATCCTTCATGTCAGATGTTAATATCATTCTTATCATGGTAAGTACTACTGCTTGATCTTCTTCTGACTCCAAGCGTATGTGATCTGTTGGAAAATTAGTAAGTGTGAGTTGGAGATGCTTTATTATATCTTCTATCAAATATTTTTGCAATTCAAGTCTAAAATTACCAGTCTGCTGGTGGTTTCTCACATAGTCGTAAAATTTATTTCTGGTTTGCGTATTGGTATTATTCAATATATCTATAAACTTGAAAAGTGAATTCAGTCGGTCATCGTTATCGATAATCTCTTGTATTTTATCATCACTAATTTGAGAGGATATCGATTTACGATTTGCTATCGATGCATTACTCGGTGAAGATGAAGGCTGAGATGAAGATGAAGATGAAGATGGAGATGAAGATGGAGATGAAGATGAAGGCTGAGATGAAGATGGAGATGCAGGTTGGAATGGAGATGAAGATGAAGATGGAAGCGGTTGGAATGAAGGCTGAGATGAAGATGAAGGCTGAGATGAAGATGAAGATGCAGATTGGAAGGAAGGCTGAGATGAAAATGAAGATGAAGATGCAGATTGGAAGGAAGGCTGAGATGAAGATGAAGACTGACCCGACGACAGTTTTAACAAATTTTCAAGTTCTTCGCGTTTTTCTGCATTTATATTTTTGAGCCTGTTATTTTCCTCTTCGACAATTTGATCATATCCCACAACATTCTGGTTGGATCGATTACTTTTGATTTTCGACAAAGCCTCCATGAGTTTATCAGTAGAGCCAAACATTTTTTTTATTTCTTCCATTTTCAGATCGCCCCTCCTCAACAAACCAAACATTATGCTTATCAAATTTACCAAAACCGGTGTCCTCAACATTTGCTTAACCGCCTCTTTATATTCTTCCCCTCCCTGAATTTTATCTAAAATTTCATCTTGTCTGTCACGCAATAACATCTCGTAATTATGTTTGAAATCGTTTTGACACTCTTTTGTGATCTTGTTTTTTTCTCGCACAACCACAAACGGTCGCGGGTTTTTAATTTTGATTTTGTTTTCGTTCATAATCTTTATGATTTGGTTGGTGATTTGGATGAGTTGGATGTCGCGTTTATCATTGACTGCGATTTTTACGTAACGCTTTTTCGTTTTTTTCTGGTCAGTATCGAAGGGGTGAAAAAAATCGTATGTACTTCCTAACACATCTCTAAAGTTTTTAAACGAGTCCATAAAACCAGATGTTGGGTCTATTTTGTTTAGTTCTTGGTATTCTTTGTTTGCGAGGATGTCTTGGGTTTGGATGTCTATGATTTCGTTGTTTTTGTTGTACATAATGTTTAATACTAAACCATGCGCACCGCCGCGCTTCTTTCTTGTGAACGATCGCTTCGACTTTTTCTTCTTCGTTCTCATTGGTTGCTATATATTAGGGAGATGATTTTTGGATGAAAAACGCGTCAATAGTGTCAGGTGAGATTCCATCCGTCATCATTTTTTGTCTAACAGCACCTTCGGGAAGCATCTTACGCATTTTGTTATATTTGTCAAGTTGGTCATGTGTAAGAGTTGTTGAAGTTGTTGAAGGCGGAGGCGGAGTCGGAGTTGTTGAAACCATAGTTTTGTCATAATCTGAAATAAAACCTGGCGTAAATCCAAATTTGGTTTTGATTTGGTCATTAGTTGTATTAATTGATTTTTCTCCCTTGATTTTGTTGTATCTCCAGTATCTAATGTATGCATCAATTTCTTTAGGGTAAAGCTTTAAAGTAGACGAGGAGTTATTCACATCAACACTATTTTTAAACCTTTCTTCTACATTTTTTCTTTTTTGTTCATCATTTGCTTCAGTTGCGTCTGCTTCAATGTCACGAATTAAATTGTCGAGTTTTTTAAATTTTAATATTAATTCATCTAATTTAGTTTTTTCTTCATTATCTGACAAATTATTTGCGTGTACTGTTAAATTACCGTCATATGTTGTGCTAATATGTCGATTTGCTATGTATTTTTCAAAATCTGTATAAATATACGTAAGATCAGATATAATTTTGCCTGTTATTGGGCTTGTTGTACATGGATAATCATCACATAGATCATAAGTGGGTGCATCCACTTGCGTCTTACCTTTATTCATTGTTTTGATGAAATATTTTTTTTTATTGAATTCAACCTGTTCGCCTTTTACCGGGTTCCAGGGTTTTGGTTGTGAGTATGTCTGCGGAAAAAGAGATGATGTTGCCGGTGGGACAGGTGGACTTGCAGAAGCGGTTGCAGCAGTGGTAGCAGAAGCGGTAGCAGAAGCGGTAGCAGAAGCGTCTGGGAATAATTTTGCGTGAGTAACACTGAATTCTTTACCATTTTCGTCTATGAAACCATAACTGTTTGTTAGACGCTTGACATTCTGTATAATGTAGAGTTTACCTTTATATGTAACGCTATCACCAACATTCAGAAGATTTACTTTTGTCGTTAATTGAGAAAGCATAGAATTTGTTTTAACTTGTGGGGCTATTGCCTTCTTTGTTGCTGCTGCTGCTGCTGCTGCTGCTGATTTGGCTGCTGCTGCTTCTTCTGTTTTAGTATCAAAACTGATTCTCAGTCCTTCATATTTATCTATTATGTCATCAACATATTTGTTGTAATCGTTGTCAGATTGATATTTATTAAAAATGAAGTTTATATCTTCAATTATTTTACCCAACGGCGCTGACACAATCAAAATGTCATTTAGTGATTGACCTTGCATCTGGAAAGTTACCTGGGTTGACGATAAATAAATAGGATTACGAAATTCATCTGTCAATTCAAAATTGCTAATACTTTTAGAATCTTTACTGTACAATTGTTCAAACTCTTTTGAACTTTGTTTGAAATAATCTGATACATAGGTTTTTTTTTTTTCATATGTATTTATTAATTGTGTGAAATATTCGTGTGCAGTATTGTTTTTAAAAAAATATGAATTTGGTAGTGTTGCAATTACTGCGGCAAATTCCATAATATCCATTTTATCGAAATATTTTTGATTTAAAAGATTATCATAACTATTCTCTAAATTGGCGGAATCAACCCCATCATATAATATAACGAAAATGCCGCCGCCGGTATCACCTCCAATTTCGGTATAATGCGCAAAGTATTTTTCCAAATCATACTTTCGTTTGTACTTGGGGGTATAATTGTTTTGATTTGTTGGTTCTTTAATTGGCAAAACACTTATATATTTGTCTAACTTTTTAATTAATGCCGGAGTGCATTTTTTGAAATTTTCAAAAGTCAATATTAAATTTTTCTGGATTTCAAAAGAATATTTTACAAAACTATCCAAATGTACTCTATTATACTCGACAATTTTTTTAAAATGTGGTGTAATATCAGTTACAAACCTTGTAAATAATTCCGTATTATCACATGAAATGTATTTGTCAAAATCTGAAATAGTTTCATCAGTAAATGTGCAGTTTGGTTTTAAATAATACGAATGCCTAAAAAATATTTGCTTCCAGTTTGTTGTAAACTTCTTTGTTGTATTATTCCATCTATCATACACATCCTTTTGCAATTCAAAGATACTATCAATCATTTCAATCACGACCTGCCATAATTGTGCTTGAGCTGTAGTATTATATTTATCTAAATATTTAAAGTCTGTAGGCAAACAACATACATTAGTTATGTAATCAACTGTGTCGAAGTATGAGGAACTTGCACTCTCAGTACCTGTAGCGATTAACGATGTAAATACATTATTAAATTCGGCTTTTCTGGTGGGGATAAAAAATGTTTGAATATTTTCGTCAAATATTAACATTAAACGTTTTTTCGCAGTCTGATTTGTTAGACCTGTAAAATAATTATTTAATAGGTCAAACTCATCGTCACTGTATTTTATATGGTTTAGTTGTTCAATATTTATGAGGTTTTTCACATGGCTTGATTGTGTTGTTTTTAAAAAATTTAAAATTTCTGTTTGTATTTTTTCCGTGAATCTTATACTTTTTGCATGACTTATAAATTTAGCTGAAATTTCACCCAAAAATTTAATAACCACTTCATGATTATTTATTTTTTGTTGTTGGATTTCTTGTTTATAATACTCATATTTTTCTTTAATTAAATTGTTTTGTTTCGTTGAAAGTCTTTCTAATTCAGCAGTTAATCTTTTTTGTTCTTCTTTATTATTACTGTTTTGCATGATTTGACCTTTTGAAGTTATTTCTTTAGTTGTCGACTGAATTATATTTTCCAATTCTTCAAATGAGTTTGTAGTAATAGGAATATATTCTTTGTTCGACCTTTTCTCTAAGTTTTTAATTGATTTTATTGATCTTTCGATTGAAAGTTTTGTTTTCTTCAACTCTTGGATTTTTTCATCTGAAGTTTCTGAACTTATTAAAGCTTCTAAATTGTTAATTATTATTTTGAGATTATTGGTTTCTTCCATGGATGTGGGGCTTGATGCTCCTGTTGGTCCTGTTGCTACAGTTGGTACTGTTGATCCGGTTGGTCCTGATGATCCTACTGGGGTTGATGATCCTACTGGGGTTGATGGTCCTACTGGGGTTGGTCCTGATGCTACGGTTGGTCCTCCTGTTGCTACAGTTGGTACTGTTGATCCTACTGGGGTTGATGGTCCTACTGGGGTTGATGGTCCTACTGGGGTTGATGATCCTACTGGGGTTGATGGTCCTACTGGGGTTGATGGTCCTACTGGGGTTGATGGTCCTACTGGGGTTGGTCCTGATGCTACGGTTGGTCCTCCTGTTGCTACAGTTGGTACTGTTGATCCGGTTGCTACAGTTGCTACAGTTGCTACAGTTGGTACTGATGATCCTGTTGCTACAGTTGGTACTGATGATCCTGTTGCTACTGATGATCCTATTGATCCTGTTGATCCTGTTGATCCTGTTGATGACAAACTATTGTTTATATTAGTTACAATAGACCCTAACTGATTCTCTACACTTTTAAAGTACTCTATTTTTTCATCACGTGTTAACTCCTGGTAATTGTGAGGTGTTGTTATAATTTGTTGTATTTCTATGGTTGACGACGCTTCGTCGGCAACCTGTTTTTGTTTGATCGCTTCAATCTGTTTGCTAAGTACATCATTTTCTCTCGTTAACACATTATATTCCTGTTCAACCCGCGACGGTAGTTCTTTCGGTATCACTGTCGCCAACACCTTCGAAAAAATGCCCGAATCAACAAGTTGGTCTGCGATTTTCAACTCTTGGGGACTCAACGACTGAAATAACCTGGATTTATCAACCTCTATGCCTCCTTGAACCGCTCCACCTCCACGCATCATCCCACCAACTCTCTTCTTTCTTTGGTAAACACTGTTCATATTATTGTACTTTCGGATTATTTTGTTCAGAACATCAATCTTCTGCATGTCGGACTCTGTGTTTATTCCAATTTTCATGGCCCTGTTATTCGTAACAATTGGCTTCATATTAAAAAAATTATATGTTTTGTCGTATACATTGTTGTAATCAAAATCGAACCATTTCGAAAAAGTGTTTGTCGGATAAACACGATTGCGAGCTACATACGCCGCATTGTCAAGTTGGTCTTGCACTACAAATTCAATCATCTCGTTCTTATCATTATATGTTGTAATAGGAACAATACCAAATGCGGCTCCGCCCCTTTTCCTCGTCTTGTTGTTTCCTTTTCGTTTTGTCCGCGTTTTATGTTTTCCCATAATATATAAATATAATAATATATTTTGTGTATAATATTATATATTGTAAAAATTTATTTTTCGGGCGTATTGAAATAAATCTTCCGATATTTTTCAATTTTGTTGTCCGGGATATAACCATTCAAAAACAGCTCGATCGCTCGGTCGGCATTATTCAACATCTCAATAATAAAATGGATCGAGTAAACCCCGCACTCAGTATTGCCTCTCTGATGCTGCTTGTGATTTCTCAAAAACTTGAAGCGAATGCCGTTGTCTAGACCTTGTTGCTTTACTGTTTTGATAAATTGCGCTACTTGGGCCGGAATGTTGCCGTTTGCACTGTCGAAAAACATGATGATATTTTTATGCGCATTGATAAACAAAGAGATCCAATGCGAACCAGACTCATCGTGTTTGTCTAAATTGAAAACTGCTGCGAACTTGTGTTTTCCTGCGGCCATCAATGATTTCAAATCAAATTTGCATAAGGTCTCCTCGTAACACGTGTTGGAAGATTTGTCCACAATAAAATTAAAATCAATTGGACTACTGGCTAAATATTCGAATGTTTTATCTTTTTCTTCGTACTGTTTCATGATGGCGTCAATGTCATAATTGCTCAACCATTCGTTTTTGTTGTGCAACCACTCAGGAGGATGCTCTGGTGCAAACAATTGGTTTTTGATTTGTGTGCGGAGATTTCGATCGTCGATCTCTTTTACCCAACATCGCTCGTCTTTACAATCGAGTCGCATTTTAAGTTCGTGCCAAATAAGCACGGGTTTTGACGCCATGATCTTGTTGTCGGGGTGATCTTTGTTGTATTCGTCTCGAATTTTCATTAAGGCCTCGAGTGTCATGCATGAATTTTTTACAACTTTTTTATTTGCAACACATGGACTACAATTTAATGATTTGAAATTCTTTTTTGTTTTTTGTAAATTGTTTGATTTTTTAATTAAGGTTCTCATTATACAAATACACTATATAAATTTTTTATTTGGGTGCAACCTTCTTAATGATCTTCTTTTTAGGGGCGTCATCGACGCTTGTTGCAGGAGCTGCGCTTGTTGCAGGCGCTACGCTTGTTGCAGGCGCTACGCTTGTTGCAGGCGCTACGCTTGTTGCAGGAGCAGGAGCAGGAGCTACGCTTGATGCAATGCTTGAGGAAGCGCTTGATGTAGATCCACCAACCTTGGCCTTCTTTGCAGCCGGCGCTTCTTCCTCATCACTGTCAGCAACCTCTGTACTAATTTGAGCACTTGATGGTGCGTCTTCAGCATCCTCGGTATGCTCTACATCCATGGCAACTTTATCTTCTTCGGACAAACTGATGTGGCACTTGCCAAAAACGCTGACAACTTCCTTGGGCTTGACAACCGCTTGAACAAGCTTCCAGGTGACGCCCCAGCCCTTGCCACCAATCCAGATTCCGCCAGATTGTAAAACACACGCAACGTTACTCAACTTTGGAACAAAGTGTGTAGGAGTGAGCTCATCATTCTCACAAGGGAAGATCAAGTTGCCGGCGGTGTCGTACAACTCAACGTTCCACTTGTTCTCCTTCTCGTAAAAGGGGACCTTGGCACTAAGTGTAGGACTCTTGGCCATGTCGGGCTTCTTAGTGCCCTTGATCTTGGGGTACTTTAGAATAGGAAAGAAACTATACTTGAGAATTTCGAGGGTAAGCTTCTCGCCCCACCAAAGCTCCGAGTTCTTGACAGCCTCGTTCAAAATGGCCTGTTCAAAAGCGACCAACTTATCCAAAAACAGCTTGGAGTTCTTGTTGGCATACTCCTCATTGGGAAAAGTGAGTGAAAGACTAAACTTTCCATCTGAAATGCCGGTAGTAGGATCGACGAAATCGCTGATGCCCCAAGTGGTCAACAGGGGCGATGAGATGTGCAGACCACGTCCAGTCTGGTTACTAATAATGTTGATGGACTTTCCTTGCTTGTCGTTCACCTTTGGAGGAGTGAAACGAATGGCCTCAGGGACCCAAGTGTTGACATCAAGTACGATAGGAGTTTTGGCGGCGGCGGACGACATTTTTTTTTGGTGTGTGTGAATACGAAGTTTTAAATTTTTTATTGAAAAATATTAATTTATGATTTTTTTGTCAAAACTTCTCGTCATCGTGCCATGAACGAAATCAAAAACAAGTTTGTTTAGAAAAATATATTAAACGTTAATAATATATATTCTTATTATTATTACTCTTAAAAAAAAATGCTTTCAAAAATGGCAAAACCAAAAGAGAAAACAGTCACTGATTACTGTAATGATATTGCAAAAAAAGATTTAAGCAAGTCAAAACTCCCTGAACTTAAACAGTTTGCAAGAGAGTTAAATATTAAAATATCTGGTAACAAACCGGCTCTCATATTGCGAATCGAAGAGTGCTTGGTTCAAACGCAGAGCGTAGTAAAAATCCAGCGAAATGCTCGCAAATATTTAGTTATAAAGTGGTTTAAGATGAAAGGTTCGTCGAAAAACTGTGTAAACGACAGCGATTTCTACACATTGGAACCATTGTCCGATATCCCCTATTTATACTACTTCCAACATGCAGGCGGCTCGAGTCACAATTATGGATTCAATATAAAATCCTTGTGCACACTCGCCATTAAAAACAACAACAAATTCGAGAACCCATATAATCGAGAGAATATGAAACCAGTCGAACAAAAAATCGCCGACGTGGTAAAATTGACAAACGCGATTTTTCCGGAAAATCAATTAATGAAGGATATTTTAGAATTGAACGATGGGGTTATACAATCAACCATTCTAACATTGATTAGAGACAAGCGGCCTATTATCACAAATCGATTTCAAAATCAGTTGCGAGCTCTTGAACAAATGACGATTGAGCAGAGGGTGATCGGGTTATTTATGTACATCGACCGTCTCGGGAATTACACGCAAACACATTGGCTCACCGACTTGTCGAGTCAAAAAATGTACTATATGATTGTAAAGATAAATCAGTTGTGGCACACATTACCAAGAGAGTTGCGAAGCCGGATTTGTCCACACATGTCGCCGTTTGGCGAGACAGTTTTTGGAACGACGACTCTTTCACCAAATGATATTACTTTAAGAATAGTTGTTCGCATGGCTGAAGTTTTAATTTATAGTGGGATTGATAGCGAGCATCAGAATTTAGGCGCAATGTATCTGTTATCAGGACTCACCATGGTTTCTTTGGGTGCCAGATCCCAATTGCCCTGGCTGTATGACAACTATTTCACAATTGTGCAGTAACGACCAAATGTATTTATGCGTTAAACTACTTAAAAAAGTAACACTATAGAGTGTATAAAAAGAAAATGGTCCGCAAAACTAAGTCAACCGAGTCTACTACTACTACTACTCCCTCCGTCACTGTCACTGTTGAGTCAACACCTGCCGCTGCTCCTGCCGAGAAGAAGCAGAGAAAGCCCAAGGCTACCGTGGCTGCTGTAGAGGCTACATCACCCCCTGCAGTTGATACACCTGTTGTCGCTGCTCCTACCGATGAGCAGGCCGCCGCTGGCGCCGATGCATCCACCCTTTCCTCCAAGTTGTCTGAGTTCAGTTCCAAGATCCAGCAGGTCACTGCCATTTTGTCCACAATGAAGTCTGACTACAAGGTCCTTGAGAAGTCTGTTTCTCGCGAGCTCAAGAATGCTTCCAAGTCCAAGAGAAGCAAGAAGGCCCCCAACCCTAATAGACAGCCCTCCGGATTTGTCAAGCCTTCCGTCATCAGTGACGAGCTTATCAAGTTCCTAGGCAAGGAGTCTGGCACTATGATGTCCCGTGTTGAGGTCAGCAAGGAGATCAATGCCTACATCACAACTAACCAGCTCAAGGACAAGGTTTCTGGCAGACAGATCAACCCCGATGCCAAGCTTGCCAAGCTCCTGAAGGTCGGAAAGGATGAGGTCCTCACCTACTTCAACCTCCAGAAGTACTTGAAGATTCACTTCATCAAGGCTGTCGCTCCTGCCTCCGCCTAAGAGGTTTCTTCATTATATTCGATAAATGAGGATAAATATAAAAATTAAAAAAAAAATAAAAAAAATAAACAAACCCTTATTTATTTTTTTTTCTGTTGTACCAAACAATATAAAGAGCTCGCACTAATTCTTTGTATACATAATAAAACCATGTCTGTGCATTATGAAATTGAAGAGATTGAACCTCAATCTACAAACATTCCCAAATTTGTCACTGATTATATTGCTGCGAAAAAACCCCACGTTATTTTCTTAACTCCTTGTTACAATAGCAGTATGTATTGCACTTACACGGAGTCTCTTCTCCAAACCATGTTCCTGTGTAAAGACCTCGGTATCGAGGCGACTGTCCACTTCTGCCGCAACGACAGTTTGGTCTCTCGCGCACGAAACAATTTGATCGCCAAAGCCATGAACATCAAAACTGCGACACACTTTATGTTTATCGACGCCGATATTACGTGGAATCCTTTTGACATTGTTAAACTATTGGTTGCAGACAAACACCTCGTCGGTGGCATCTATCCCATCAAGAACTACGAATGGAATAAGATCATCTCGAATCCCCAAGTCATAACCGATATTTTGGCCCGAAAAAAGAGCTCGCAGCTGAATGCTTTGTACACCGATGATGCTTTTGTTAAAACAAACTTAGTAAGATACAACGCCAATTACAAGTCCAGTATGCTCGAGATCCAAAACAATTTGGCTCAGGTTCGCCACTTGGCAACCGGTTTCATGATGATTCAGCGAAGCGTTATTGAACTTATGTCGAAGGCCTTTCCGCAGACGAAATATGTAGATGATGTCAATTTTTTGTCCGGTTCCGAAAATGATTTCGCGTTTGCGCTTTTTGATTGTGGTGTTGAGGACGGCCACTATTTGTCGGAGGATTGGATGTTTTGCCAACGTTGGGCGAAGATGGGCGGAGAGGTGCACGCGGACATTACTATCGATTTGGATCACACAGGCATCGAAACGTATAAGGGCTCCTATGTATCGTCTATCATGTAAAGGAAACCTACGGTTTCCTTTTAATCCTTCCCTTTTAAGGAAACCTACGGATCCCGCTATAAGGTGCGTCGCTACGCTCCGACTGCTTACTCCTTATGATCCTTCCCTTAAATGTAAAAGCAACGTATTAAAGGAGGGATCATAAGGCGTAAGCCCAAAGGGCTGAACACCTTGGTTCCCTTAAAAAGGAGGGATCATAAGGGAACCTTGGTTCCCTTAAAAGGGTTTAAAGGAAATCTTGATTTCCTGTATAATGAACGAGATCGACGCACTTACGTTAAAACTGTTGACCAGTAAGAAACGATACAATACTTATTTGGCAACCGCGAACCCCGATAAATCCACAGAGATTCAAGAGTATTACGAAAAAATCCGTCGAAACAAGAGTCGCATGAAAGAAATCATCGGCAAGTATTTAGATAGTCCAGACACAGAGACCTGCAACGAGATCGATGACATGTTTGAAAACTGTTTCAAGACATTGTTGAAACACTTTGAGATGAAAGACTACGAAGATAAGTGTGCGAAACACGGTTACGATGCCACGGATTCTTCGGAAGAGGATGAACAAATGTTTGCTCAAGCGGAAGTGGATGATGCGGATGATGAAGATGATGCGGATGCGGATGCTGATGCGGATGCGGATGCGGATGCGGATGCGGATGCGGATGCGGATGCGGATGCGGATGCGGATGCGGATGCGGATGCGGATGCGGATGCGGATGCTAAAAAAGAAAAAAGGAAACCAACTCAAAATACATCATTTTGGGGAAAAAATATAAATAAACGGAGTAGCACGCTTGACAAGTTTATCGTTAAAAAATAAATAAAAAAAAACCAATATTTATATGTAAAATATTGGTTTTTTGTAGTATAACAGCCATGTGGTATTTTTCATGTTCATTAGTGAAAACATTATAGAGACCATACTTCATGGATTTGATCAATCTTTGAACTTTTATCTGGTAAGCTTTTATTTTATATATTTTCTCTCAAGAAAAAGCCCAGGTTTTCAATAAGAGAACAATATTTTTATTTAACTTTGATTTTTATGCTTTCAGTCTTTCAGCTTTCCAACTTTCATCTTTCAGGCGCAAACAATGTTTTTTGGTATTTACATTATTTGTAAAGCCGCTGTATAATGATTTGTTTTCGAAGAACAAGATAATATTCATAAGCGAGAATATCAGCCGCCACTATGATACGAAAAACTTTCGTCGTACTACCCAAGAAAGGTGATGCTCGCCCCATCCTCACTCCGCGAGCACCTGTCACATACTCCTCAATTGTGTATTTATGTGTCCATATAAAGGAAACCAAGGTATTCAGCCCTAAGGCGAAGCCGACGGCTTTATGGGCTTATGCCTTTTAATCCTTCAAAGGAAACCAAGGTTTCCTTTTAATCCTTCCTTTTTTCTTTTTCCTTTTCCTTTTCTTTTTCCTTTTCCTTTTCCTTTTCTTTTTCCTTTTCCTTTTCCTTTTCCTTTTCTTTTTCCTTTTCTTTTTCTTTTTTCCTTTTTTCCTTCTCTCTTTTTTCCTTCTCTCTTTTTTCCTTCTCTCTTTTTTCCTTCTCTCTTTTTTCCTTCTCTCTTTTTAACAAAAAAAAGGAAGGATCAAAAGGAAACCTTGGTTTCCTTTAAAGGAAGGATCAAAAGGCATAAGCCCATAAAGCCGTCGGCTTCGCCTTAGGGCTGAATACCTTGGTTTCCTTTAAATTTTCGTCAACGCATTCGACTCACTCAAGACATAATCAACATTCGCATTAAAATCCTCAATGCTTGTCTCCAACGCTTTGATAACGTCATCTAGACCCAGCGGATCGAATATGTCGATCGGATCACCCTTTGCTATTCCATCCGACACCGTTTGAATCACTTGAGCATCTGGCTTCGAGTCCTTCCCACAAATAATGCGCACATTATCATCAATCTTTTGCTGAACCTTTATGCGATGTGCTTCGGAATCGATCGTCACTTGCTGACGCTGTTTCTTCAAACTATCTAACAAATTGGTTTTGTAAACAATCGTGTTCTTAAACTCGATCGCTTGCGCAACCGTCATCTTCTTCCCTGCAATCTCGACCTCGGTGGTCGCATTCGACAAAACTATCGCATTCTTGATCTTTTGTCTCCGCTCAATCAAGTCGTTCAGACTCTGATATTCGGATACAGCCATCTTCTTGAAATCATCTTCACTATGGTTGTAATTCTTATTCTTTGTCTTGTATGTAATAAATGTCGTATATTCAATGATTTTATTTATTCTGCTATCAAGAGTCTTTATCTCGACCAATGCGCGTGTAATTGAAAGCATAGTCTACAGAAGTAAAGAGAATTCTCTTTAAGTCCATTTTAGATGAGTGTAATATGCAGATAAACGTCCGACAACCTCTCCACACTAAAAATCTCGACACCATTTGCAACCGGTATTCCCTCGCCAAGTTTCACAATCACTTGTTCTTTCTTCATATAGAGAGACTCCAGAGGTAGTGAACACGTTTTTTTACCAAGAAAATACTCGACGGTCTTCTCTCCACCTCTCCACAAGTCAAACAAATTAAACGTTAAAAACACGTGAACATTGTTGTCTTCATCCAACTCCACATTGTCAGGCAACTCCGGTTCACACTGAACTACACAAGACTTGTTATAAATCAACTCGCTGTGCCATAGAGGCACGTAATACGTCTCCTCCTCTATTTTCAACTTGTACACGGAGTGATCCATCATGTCATCCAAGTTCGGATTCAGAACAAATGCTTTGCTAATAGGTGCGCCGCGAATGGTTTCCGATACACGCTGCAAGAACTCATCCGATAAATGCAGAGAGTCTTTGTATTTCAACAATATGTCGTATATTTTCGTCGCACGGGTCGCATCCATTTTTTCGAAAATCTTGGTCTCACATGTCTCTATGATCTTCATCAATAGGGGGTGAAACACTCTCTTCTGCAAATGCTCATTGTTATAAAGAGTCTCGAAAAACGAAGAGACTGATGATGACCACGTCGAATGCTCTTCGTCACTCGAATGAATATCTAAATATTTCAACAAAAAGTCGTGCGCCTCCTTGATCTCTAGATACCTCGCTTTTGCATCCGGCGATTTGTTTTTGTCTGGATGATATTTCAACGCCATCATTTTGTATTGTTTTCGAACTGTCGCGATTGAGAGATTTGTTGCATCAAGCTCAAGAGTCTTACATGCTTCTCGGTAACTCTTCATACTTGAATGTCTTGATTATGATGTAGTGCATAATACTTTCTAAGTGATAAATCGGCCTATAATTATTATTAAAATATTTCAAAAAATTGTACATTCGCGTTAAAACGTCGCTTATATCTTGCCCTACCAAATGATTGTTTTCAATAAAATACGACAAAATATACCAAAGACATTCCGGTACATCTAGATTGTAAATTAGAATGTCATAGAGTGCGTCTCTGAAGCTTGCGTGAACCAGCTTTTGTGGTGCCAACATTTGTTCAATCACTACGTCGCAAATAACATTGAATATGTCGTCGGGCATTTTGTCTATATTCTCTATTTTACTGAAAGAGTTGAGTTCTTTAATATTCAAGACATTGTTCATGTCGACTACCTCGATAAGCGCACACGTCTTGTCACTCGTGGTCTCTGTCTTTACATGGCAATTCGATATTTTGTGTATAAACTCGTCTTCAACAGAGGCTGTATCCAAAAACATCTTGTTGTATTTTCTTATTTTTGGAAGTCGTTTTACCATATCTTTATACAGTGATTTTTCTGGCCTCTTCACACGTATGATTTCACATGCATCCAAAATGTTGTTGGGTATGAAACTCACATGTTCGCTGACGATGATAAATCTCAACTGGATCGAAGAGAGTTTCGTGTTGTATTCTTGAATATAGCTGTAAAAAATCTCCAAAAGCTCGGCATGAATCAAATGAAAGTTTTTGCAAACCACTATACCGATTTTGTCCGATTTCACAGAGACAATGTCGACGATTTGTTGGACAATCTCGTGCCAAATCAGCTTCGAGTTGCATCCCAAGAGAGAGATGTCGATCTCATAGTGAATGTCGCTGATGTGGTATTGGTATGTGTATTTCTCATTTTGGAGACATATCTTTTTGTCATGCTCGAGTCGGCTTGGGCTATATTTCTGAATCGCGTAGAGCATTTGCGTGTTCTTCCCTACGCCAGGTGGGCCGTAAAAAATCAGGTTCGTCAGGTCGTGCACATTTTTGGGGAATTTCGCGAAATAATGAATCAATTCAGGGTGCAGATTATAATTGTTCACCGCTCTCAAGTATTCGTCGAAATGGGTTTCGTAATATTTCATTATAATTGACACGGAGGTTTCCTTTAAACGGTTTAGAGACATCGACATATAAGTGTATAATGAATATTCTGAACAACACTCAAATGGTTTTTTTACCATGATGCAATCGAAAACGCGCGCATGAGAGACACGAGACAAATACTTACAACAGAACAGTTTGAAACGGTTGTTTTCCAAAAGTCCTGCAAATTTTATTTACCCACATTTGGTGATATTACTGAGACGATTGAGCTCGAGGCACCAATGACCGTTCTGCAAGTTCTCACAATGGTCGATGAATTCTATAGGAGACCCCTTTTACAAGAAACTGTTGCAAAACTGTTTGAAGGATTAGACAAAGAGTTTTACGACGCATGGCACGATTATCGGAGTGGCATTCAAGATTTGCATAATTACCACTTGCTGAATGATTCTTCGAGTCTACCTCAGTTCATATGCTTAGAAGAAGACGACGATAATGGAGGTTATTTGGTTATCATCGACTAACTGAAAGGGAAGGATCAAAAAGAGACAAACAAGACGAAGGGATCAAAAAGAGACAAACAAGACAAAGGGAACAAAAAGAGACAAACAAGACAAAGGGATCAAAACGAGACAAACAAGACAAAGGGATCAAAACGAGACAAACAAGACAAAGGGATCAAAACGAGACAAACAAGACAAAGGGATCAAAACGAGACAAACAAAAGACAAAGGGAACAAAGAGAGACAAACAAAAGACAAAGGGAACAAAAAGACAAAGGGAACAAAGGGAGGGATCATAAGGGAACCGTAGGTTCCCTTAAAGGAACACGCTCTTGACAGGTCCAACCATTCCAAATTTGTCACTGAATTCACGATAATGAACGTGGCTCTTCAGCTGTTTTCCAGACGGAACCACATACTCCGACCCCTTGTCAAACGATAGAGTGGCGACCCCTAAATCGTTAGCTAAAACAACACCGCTATTACTAAAATCGTCGTAAGCCTTCTCCACCAAGGGAACTCGTCGTTTCAGCCCATTGGGCTTACGCCTTATGATCCCATACTCATCCGGCAATGAAGAAGAAGTTTCAATCTCCTTTACCGGTTTCGCCGCCCAATAAACAACCTTCGCACCAGGAGTTACATTCACGTCTACACGTGTATCTCCTACATTGGTCTTGAGAGGAACCACCGCCGACGGCAGAACCGTGTCTCCTAAAAACGGCAACCAAGTTGTGCGATCGATTGCCAAAATTAAACCGCAGATTGCAAAGAGAGCATACACAATCTTATGAATCGCCGCGCGTTTGTTGAATACGCGGAAGTATACAAGGTTAAAATACTCGACCATGTTGTAATCGAAAAAGAGAGCACCGTAGTGAAGAGCGCTAAACAAGACGATCGCAGTAACCACCATTCGTAGGGTGTACATCACATAAACATCGGTCATAATCATTTTATTTCTATATATTACACTATAGAAACAAAAGGATGGGAAGTGTCGCCCTTTCTTTATTCACGCTTGATATACGAGAACTCGGTTGCAACCCCAAGTTCTATCCATACACAAATAAACGCGATCAGAAAAAGCACCAATTTATTTCCAGTAGCAGAACCAGCTATTAAATAATAAATAAAAGTAAACCAAGCTACGTTTCCAACTATGAACGACCAGTCAAAAATTTTCAACTTTTTTTTGTATCTATCACTTAAAATTAAATCGAACGATCCAATTTTGCTTGATCTAAAATAGTATGCATTTAAAATCTTTATTAAGCTATATAAGTTAAAAAACACAATGCACAATGCAAACAATATAAATATCTTGGAGACAACAGACCATTCGCCTAACTTACTTATAAACGGTATATTCGCAACTTCTTTGTTCAAATACTGAGAGAGCGTAGTTACACCCGAGAGAATTTGCTCTTGGTATTGAAAGGTGTATCCGGACGAAAATATATAAGCAATGATCAACATGATATATCCCCAAAATTTTGTGTGTGTTTGGCCTAAATACATGAGTGCAATTGCGTAAACAATCATGACTGAAATAAAACCCTTTGAACATTCATCTGCCATTTTTTTTTATTATTTATTGAGATTTTTTTACTCTACGAATCTTTGTCTTGCGGTCTCTGGCTCTTCGATCCTTCGATTTATGAGCCTTCGATTTATGAGCCTTCGATTTATGAGCCTTCGATTTATGAGTGGTTTTATTGTCTCCAAAAACATCATACACATCCGCTATTTGTTGCAAATCTCGCTTTCCATCTATCATAACGATACGATAATGTTTAATACCCTCTTGATTGTCTGGCAAGTAGTGGATTACGTCGCCTACCTCTCCATCTTTGTACATATTGAACTCGTTATCATCATCATTTTCATAAACCGTGTGGACTTTCATTTTTTCTATAAATCTATAAACTGTAATCACATTATTTTTTTGATGACGACATGTACGTGTTTGTAATCCAGTCAACAACATCTTCTCTCTCAGCACTCACAAAATCAAACTGTTTAATGTCAAAGAATTTAGGTTTCTTCATATTCTCCGTTTTGTAATAAACATACGCGCCATATTTGCTTTTGCGAATACTTAGCTCTGGCGTCAAAATGCGCAGCACACTTTCTTTTTCTAAATAAGAGAGAACATCTTCTAATGTTAGAGACTCGTAGAGACATTTTTCATCGAGAGACACGCGAATGCCGTCACCATACTCGAGATATGGCCCATATTTTCCACTCTTCAATTTGATCTCGTGGCCATTCCAATTCCCTAAAATGCGATCATCTGCTTCCGCCATCTCCTCATATGTGTAGACACCTGCCTCTAACTTTTCCATATCAAACTTGAAATCCCTCTTCACCGTCTTATACAAACCCGTGGTTTTTTCCTTCAACACAAAACTGTTTTTGTTTGACGACGTCGCTTTGCAAAACACCAAAACATAGTTCTCGTTGTTCGCCAACGCATAGACCTTCTTCTCCTCTTTTGGAATATTCTTGATTTGCTTTTTCATGTCTCTGTAACAATCCTCGCACACTTTATACCACAACTCTTGTCCGGCGGCCACTTGGTCCAATCTCTCCTCCATTTCCTTCGTGTAATTGTATGAAAAGAGAGACTCAAAATGTTTTACTAAGAACTCGATCGTGACAATCCCAACTGGATCTATCACCAATTTGTTGTGCTCCGCGCCCATTATTTTCTCGCACGTTTTTTCTTTCGGTTCTTTCTCTCCACCTCTCAACATGTATTCAACACATGTCTGTTTTGTTCCTTGTATGTCTCGTTTCTCCACATATCTTCGCGTCTGGATTATGTCAACCAACATGGAGAATGTAGAGGGCCGTCCTATGCCCAACTCTTCCATTTTGCTGATCAAACTTGCCTCTGAATATCGAGAGTGTCTATGTGTAAAACCCACGGCGGTTTGAATGTAATTGTATTTGGTCGCTTGCGTTGCATGCGATCGCATCGTCATTGATGAAAATAATTCGGGTGATATCGTTGTCTCTTTTGTCTCTATTGCATCTAAAAACCCTTTAAACTTTGGCTGTTCGATAGTATACTTGTATTTGTGATTATCTGGCGCGTCTATCTCGAGAGGCAGCGTGTTGAATATCGCCGGCGCCATGCAACTTTGCATCGTGTTTTGCCAAATCAGTTTGTAAACATTCGAGACATGTTTGTTGTCATTTGCTCCAATCAAAATAATGTCTCGCATCGAAATATTCGTGACGCGAATCGCCTCGTGCGGATTGGTCGAATCGTTGTTTCCGTGCAACTCGAGTAGTTGCGCGTTCACATGTTTGTCCGTCCATTGTTTTCTAATGTATGTAGAGGCAATGTCGATGAAAATTTGCGAATATTTGCGATTCTCCGTTCGCATGTAGGTGATGTGGCCGAGTTGATACAAGGTTTGACAACAGGCCATCGTCTCTTTGGCGCCCATATGCAAGAGATTGTTTGCGGCCTGGAGTATTGCAGATGTGTTGAACGGTTTCGGCGGCGATCGCTCCAACGGTTTTTGCGGATGGGCGAAAAATTTGTGTTCATGTTTTGTAGAGAGAGACAAGAATTGTTTGACCTCTTCTTTGGTGTCGAATTCGTGGTCAAGTGTGAACATCAGGTTTTGGGGGAAAAAACACGCGCTTACTTTATGTTTCTGTACACTCTTGTTCTCTTTGTCTTTCGCAACCAAATCGTTCTCGTAAACTAGTCGGAGGGCGGGGGTTTGGCAGCGCCCTGCAGAGAGAGAATTGTTGTTTATGTAAGTCCAGAGTAATGGAGAGACGCTGAATCCCACCAACAAGTCCAACACTTGTCTCGCTTGTTGGGCGCGCACCATATTCATATCAATTGTTCGTGGACTCTCGATCGCTTTCAACAAGGCCGCCTTCGTTACTTCGTGGAAAATGATTCGACTCGTGGTTTCTGGTGGCAAATCAAAGACCTCGCAAATGTGCCACGCGATGGCCTCTCCTTCTCTGTCGTGGTCGGTTGCTAATATGATGTTTTGTTTAGGGAATGTAGAGATGATCGCCAACATCTTTTTTAAGTGCGCCTTTTTGTCGGGGTCCACTTTGTACCTTGTCTCGAAATTGTTTTTGGTGTCGATGCTTTTCATGTCGTTGATGCAGCGAATGTGGCCATTGCAAGAGATGCATTTATAGTTGGGACCCAAATAGGTCTCGATGCTTCCGCATTTGCTGCTGGACTCTACGATTAAAAGTTTTTTTGTTGACATATAAAGAAAACCTAGGGTTTCCTTTAAATCCTTCCTCTAAGAAGAAAGGAAATGAACAAAAATTGATAGGTCTTGCTTCTGGGTAAGTGATGCGACCCTCAAATCGAGTTTGTTTTTTTTTTATAACATCATATTATACAAGCATGCCAACAGTCGCGTTTAAGACCGGCACTCCAGTTGCGAAAGGAACTTCTAAAATTGCTAATAGAGCGAAAGAAACTAATAACGAAGATGGTTATTATAAAATACGGCAGCCCCGTGGTTCTTACAAAGATTTTATCATTGTTGATTTCGAAAAAGGTAATGCACAAGACATTTACGCAGAGCTCGAGTTGTACTATGAATTTGGACAAAAAGGCATTTCACCTCGGATACATTTTGTAAAGTTACCTGGTGTTGAAGAACCAGTTACGCTAAGTAAGTTCGCCAGACTTTATAGAGACAAACAAATAATACCCGAGTCTTATTTAGTTGAAAAAAGTAACTGCGGCAACGTGATTTTAAACTATTATGGAAACAGTTACATCTTAATGTTTTCTAATCTCCGCCTATTTCTTGAAGAAAAAATTGTCGGCAATGGTTATGTAAACACCGATATAAAAATAGCCAATCTGTGTATTGACGGCATGGGAAACTTTCTATTGATCGACCTTGATCCGAACTTTATCCAACCGTTACAGTCATCAGGTCGCCGAGATGATTACGTCAATTATATGTTATTTCAGGTGTATTGTAATTTGTGTATGTCGCGTAAAATGGTTTTTAGTATTAAGGACCTTAACGCCATTGTTCAAAACTACGATTTAAGACAAATGATTGCGCGCTTATATTCTTTTAAAGTTGATGAGAGAAAGGGACATACTCATCCACTTAGTAACTTATTATGGTACAGTGGAATTACACCTGGAAAACGTTTTTCTTATAGAGATGCGAGTGAATTTTATAGCGATATTATCAACGCTTTAACTAATTTACCAAAGATTGCGAGTGCAGTGATTCCTACTGCAGAGATTCCGACTGTACAGATTCCGAGTGCAGACGAACCTACGATGATGATGCACGATGATCCCACTGCTCAAAGCCCTACGCCAAATTATGCTACCCCGAGTATTCCAACTTCGGAAATTCCTTCCTTACGTATGAGTTCCGCGAGTATTTCTACTCCTATGTATTCATCTCGATCAGACTCTTTCGAAGGAGGAGCAGGACGCAAAAAAACAAAGAGACGCATTCCGAAAAAACGAAGCATGAAGAGGAGGAGGAGGATGAGGAAATAATACTATTTCATACAAAAAAAAAATTTAAACTTTCGTATGAAAGTCGGGTACATCAATTAAGAAAAGAGACCATAAATCGTGACATACTTGTCAAAATACGATTTGCTTACGAGCATTCCATTTGCACTTGGTTTCTGGCAGTAATAGACGTACGCATCATATGGAGACGATGACAGATCTTCTCTTCTAAGCTCGTTCATCGCGAGTTGTATATCCATCTGCTTGTCCCAAAGCGTGTTTCGCATCCGATAAATATATTTGTTCTCGTCAAACTCTACATCCGGGTAAAAGTAATTGATAATATCCACGATTTGTTTCTCAGACATGTTCGTCGTGTTTCCGCGCCACATCTTGAACAGAGACGCAATCTCTCCGATTTCCAACTCTATTTCGGTCGCGTCTTCCACCATGGTTTCGTTCCAAAACTGTAAAAACTTGCATACATTCGGCAAATACTTACTACTGACACCATTAAACGCGTCTTGGTCCGCGTCATAATGTCTGTGCATCAGCTCAATCAACCGCGTTTTCAACTTGGCCGTGAATACCACGCTCGGCAATTGCTTCGATCCTAAAAAGTGTCGCCACAAGTAGTGCATGTTCTTCCACGTAATTTGCGTCGGCTTGAAAACAAAGTCGTTGATCACGTTGTTACCGAGAGACAGTTTGCCCGACGTAGGAGTGACCCGAATATACTCTGATATAAACATGTCCACAAGAGACTCTGGTGTCAGATTCTTCAAGTAGAGGACCGAGTTGATTATAGTGTCGTCGTTGCTAAACTTCAAGAGATAATTGTCGGAGCTCTGATACCTGTTCGAGTAATGGCACGCCACACACAACATGTCGAGAGTCACCTCGCTAACACCGTTCGAGACCGATGTCAACAGTCTAATTTGACTGTAATTATGCTCGGCGTGGTACTTGTACTTGAACGACTGGCAAGCGTTTGTTCCGAACCAAGTCTGACACAATATGTTCAAACTGTTGATGAGCTGTTTCGCTGCGGGTGAAATGATGTGGATCATTGACGTCTCTTTGCGAAGGATATTGTCTCCTAAAATTGTTAAGAAATATTTTGCGGCGGCCTTTGTAGAGAACACCGCTGGGTACAAACGGTTCAACACTGATTGGATAGTTAACGACTCTGGAATCGACTGATATATGTGATTGTCTTTGATGCGTTTCATTAGAGAGACCTTCGTTTTTTGTTTCCAAGACATCAAGTTTCCATCTCTGCTTATTGTCGACAGTATGTTGTATATCACATTGTCTTCGCTGTACTGCACATAGTGCTCTCCGTCATAGTAGAAAAAGGTTTCGGTGCTCGGGTGGTAGAAATATCGATTGTAGTAGAGGAATGATTGGATAAACACTTGTTGGTCAATCGTTAAATCGTCGATTCGTTGGATTCGCTCCTGGTGGGTTCTCTCTATGTTTTCTAAAGTTGTCGTGAGCTGGTTGCAAACAAAGTTGTATACCTTCGATTCCATGTACTCGTTTGTCTTGTACTTTTCGTAAATTGTTGTAATTGTTTGAAGCATATCGTCTAAATGATTGCTGTCTGTCTCGATTTCTATATCCATGTTTGAACAATATATAAACTGATTTTTTATATTGTTATTGGCGTACTTTGATTTATTTTCGTGACTTGGCAGTTCGGCAATACTTGCGGCTCTTGCCACTCACATACTTGCAGCCGGATGATTTGCGGCACTTCTTCGCGCTCTTGCCTTTGCAAGCGGCGGGATCTATCTTTACTACGCCAAATGACCCTTTAGATGCGAAGAATCCATTCCTTTCCAAACGATTATCCTTCTTCGCTTTGATCGATTTGGCCTTACTCACGATTTTACCCCACTTGTTCATCTTTAAATCTTTCTTCGTGAGCCCTCCACACGTACGAAAAACGGTGCCGTGGTAAACCTGGGCACGAGATCCCTCGAGTTCCTTGTATGTATGCCCGTCGATATGGTACAAATTATCTTCATGTCTTGTGTGCATTTGTTTTTTATTATATAATACCTAAATACTTTTTTCGAAAAGTTGGGAAGGAACAAATATTTTAATTGTCGTAAAAGAGTTGGACGATTTCAACCGTTTTGTCTGTTCTGTTTTCTGGGTTTATCCAGTAATCGACCTGTTCTTCTAAACATTTTAGTCTCTCGGCCCATTCGGTTTTCTTCGATTTTTTCACAACGCATATTCCTGTTTTGTCGAGTCCCCAGCAAGAATTTACGGATGTTCCGTCTTTCTCATAGTCATCAGGATTGAAACGAATAAAGACGATAGGTCTATGTCCTAAATCTTGCGATAATTCCATAGTGCGTTTGTTTTCACAGCTGCAATCATAATCAGTATGCTGGTTTTCGTCAACTTCTATAATAATTACTTGGTATCCGAGGTCTAATAGCAAATCAGGTCGTCGTTTTGAACAGCCGTCAGATACTTTTTTGTCGGCGACCCAAGTAAAATCTTTGAATTTCGTTTTCACATGTTCTACAACTGCGTACTCTTTGGTTTTGTAATTTCTTGTTACTGGTTTGTCGGGAAATAAGTTCATGTAACAATGCATGCAATATCCGTCATATTTGTCTTTAATTCTTGTTGAACACCATTCACTTTTACATGTTTTCTTATTGTGGACATCAACCATACCATTAAGCTTGTGTAAAGAACAGTACAATCCTGTTTTCTCGCCGATTTTATTAAACATCGGAATTGTCTTACACTCAATACATGTTTTGCTTTTCACATCGACCATTTCGGGAAGCTTGTGTAAAGAACAGTACAATCCTGTTTTCTCGCCGATTTTATTAAACACCGGAATTTTCTTACACTCAATACAAGTTTTATGTTTCATATCAACCATGTCCTTAGTTTTGTGTTCAGCACAAAATTTGGATTTTTTTTCTCCCTCTGTATTGAAGCCTGCTTTTTTAGTGCATCCTTCAAATATACAGTTTCTACCCACTAAACAAACCATTCCATTGCTTTTGTGTACAGAACAAAACTTTAGTATTTTCTCGCCAACTGAGTTGCATGAAGCAGTCTTATAGCATCCCTCATATTCGCATATTTTGTTTTTTTTGTTTACCATGTTACTGGTTTTATGTTCAGAACAATACATCGGAGTTGTTTCATTTTCTGAATTATACATTCGTTGTTTTCTACAGCCATCGTGTACACAAGTTTTAGAAACAATGTTTATCATACCACGTAGTTTGTGGTCATTACAAAAAATTGCTTTTTTCTCATTGCTGTTGTTATATCTTGGTTGTTTTTTACAGCCAGCTTGTTGACAAGTTTTTATTACCACATTAACCATGTCTCCCGATTTGTGTGTGGCACAATATAAAGGTTTTTGTTTACCTTCTTTATTGAAATTTGCTGGTTTTGTGCAATTTTCATATTCACATTTTTTACATATAACATTAACCATACCATCTTTTCTATGTGTTGCGCAATAAATTCCTTTTTTTTCGCCAGGTTTGTTAAAGACTGCTTTTGTTTTACACTCTAAACAGGTTTTTGACACAACATCAACCATACCATCTTTTTTGTGAATTACGCAGTAAATTCCGGATTTCTCGCCGTCAAAATTGAATAATGCTTTTGTTTTACACTCTCTACATGTTTGTTGTTTCACATTAACCATACCGTCTTTTTTGTGAATTACGCAGTAAATTCCGGATTTCTCGCCGTCAAAATTGAATAATGCTAATGTTTTACATTCTTTACATGTTTTTTGTACCACGTTAATCATACCATCTTTTTTGTGAGTTACGCAGTAAATTGGTATTTTTTCCCCTTCGTTATTATAGGTTGCATATGTTTTACATTCTTTACATATTTTTGCGGTTACAGTAACCATGCCTTCTTTCTTGTGCAATGAGCAGTAAATTGGTATTTTTTCACATTCTTTATTATAATTTGCTCGCATATTACACTCCACGCATAGTTTATGTATTACATCAATCATATCATCTTTTTTGTGAAAGGCGCAGTATAATCCTTTTTTTTCACCTTCGTAATTGAAGTATCCTTTTTTTTTACAACTATTTTCGTTACACATATTTGTCTATAAAACTTATAGACAACTATTTTATATTGTTTTACACCTTTTAACCTTTGAAATGCCGATTTATATATCATAATTCTGCTTCGCAGAATTATTGAATATAACAAAGGCAATTTATCGGTTATAAAGTAACAGTTGCCTTTTTACATTAAAAGATACCGACTCTTTGAGTCGGCGTTTGAAATGTAAAAAGGTGTATAATATTTAAAAATCTTGCGTTCGCTTCTTCTGGGTTTTTCGAACATAGCCAAATTTTCCCTTACGTGCCGTATATCCATATTTTTCTAAACGTCTCTCAGCCGATGCCGTTTTATGCTTTTTCACTGAGACGATTCTACCATGACGGTTCATCATTAAATCTGCTCGAGTCAGACCGCCCTCTGTTTTAAAACTGGTACCGTTATAAACTTGTTGACGACTGCCAAACAGCTCTTTCCAGCGTTTATTTTTTACGTAATAATACCCATCTAATTGCCTAATTGGTTTTTTCGTCATATTTCTCTCTATACCACTCGCTAAGAAATTAGTTTGTAAGTGGCGCAATGGTTCTTTGTTTCAAATTTTGGCCCTTAATAGTTCGCTGGTTGGCGGGGGTGTTGACGATTTGAGAGTAGCGCATTTTTTGGCTGATGTTGGGATTGTTTGTTGCGGTTTGAAGCTTCGAATAAGTAATCGGCGCGCGGTTTAAACACCACAAACGACTTGAACGATATTGAAGCATTGGTAATGGCATTTTTTTTAATTTAATTAAGTGTTATATAATAAAAACTTTTAAAGAAAAGGGAAGGATCAAAAGGAAACCGTAGGTTTCCTTTGTTCCCTTTATTTTTTACGTTTCAAACTCTTCTTCTCGGTCGCCACTGCCGACTGCAAATCCTCTCTCAACTTTTTATAATCGCGGTATCTCAACTCCAATGCATCCAACTCGCGCAACCACATTTGTTCTAAAGTCGTCTGTCTAAGAACCTCCAGCTCTCTCAACGTCTCGTCCCGCTCTCGGCGCAACTTCTCCACATTCTCGGTAGTCACCGAGTCCATCGGCATTTTCACTAAATACTTGTAGTCTCCGTCAATCATATCAAACGAATTCGACAACAACATCGCGTTCACGGTTTCCGCCGTCTTTCGTCTCAAATCAATCTTGTCAATCAAAACATACTCGACATATCGCGCCTTGTTGGTTAAGAGCCGGGCACGGTTCGACATCTCTTCAATCAGCGCCAACTTGCGCCTCTGGTAGGCCTCATATCTCACGCTAAAGTAATCATCAATCAACTGTTCGACATGTTCGTATTTCTTCAGTTTGCGCTCGGCATTGAACATGTGGATATTCGACGTCTTGATTGTGGTCGTCAGCTTCATCAACTTATCTACGCCGCCCTCCGACGCAATAATCTCGTCAAGTTTGCCCTTGGGAAAAACCACCGTGAAGTTCACATTCACCTCCGTACACAACGACGTAAACTCCTTGATGATCGGCGCCGACTTTTTACCGTCCTTGTCTGTGGACCCGTCCATCATCTCCTCCAACTGTTTCGTATACTGCATCGTCCATTTTCCGACGGGCAATTCCTTAATCACAATCGTGTCTGGTCCAGTTCTCTCGTAAAGTCCCTTGATCAAATACTTGTCCGCCTCGATCTTCTCCACCGTGCCCTTAAATCCTTCAAAGTAGGGGATCAACTCCGCCACTGGTTGCCCCGTAAGGCGGTTGCGAATATTGGCAATCAAATCTCTCGGGTTGTAAGGCGGGATCGAACAAGAAAATCCCGTACCAATGCCCTTGATTCCATTCACCAAAGCAAAGGGAATAATCGGCACATAAAACTCGGGCTCGACCTTGGTACCATCGTCGTCTAAATAGTTGAGAACGGCGTCGTCCGCCTCGGGAAACAGGGATCGAGTGATTGAATTCAACATCGTGTAAATATATCTCTCCGAAGCCGAGTCTTCGCCGCCTTGTAGTCTCGTGCCAAACTGACCATTGGGTTCGAGCAAATTGATATTATTGGACCCCACGAAATTCTGCGCCATGTTCACAATCGCCCCGTTCAAACTCGCCTCGCCGTGGTGGTACGAACTGTTTTCGGACACGTAGCCCGAGAATTGCGCGACCTTGATCTCGCTCGTGAGCCTGCGCTTGAAAGCACTGAACAAAATCTTGCGCAAACTGATCTTGAGTCCATCGATCATCGAAGGGATCGAACGCGCACAATCATAATTGCTGAAATGGATCAACTCGTTGTCTACAAACTCGCTGTATCCTACGTGGGTTTTGCCCGTGTCCAAGAACGAATCCTTGTGGTACTTTTCAATCAACCATGTCTTGCGATCGTTTGCGCGCTTGTCGTTGAACACCATGTCGATGACGTCGTCGCTCGACGCCTGCTCGTACACGAAATCGACGATCTTTTTGTTGGCAAAGTACTCCTTAAACTCATCAGATTTCGATGTTCCAAGACCCTTGAAATACTTGATCTTCCACGCAGCCGCGTCGGCAGTCGCCGTCTTCCACGCATTATACTCTCCATCATTGTAGAAGGAAAGTGTCGTTGCGCCCTTGGTGGCGCGCAAAATCGGCGTGTTCATGAACGAAATGAATCCGGGGATCCTCGTAAGTGACCGCCACTCACAGTGAAACAAGTTGATGCAAAGCCCTTTGATGTGGGACCCGTCGGTGTCTTGATCGCACATGATCATGATTTTGCCGTAGCGCAAGTGTTGGCGAACATCCTCGATGGTTTCGTAGGCGCGGCCGTTTTCGAGGCCCAAGATTTTCTTCAGATCCGTGATCTCCTTGTTGTCCGTGATCTTTTTCACAGACTCGCCGCGCACATTCAGCAACTTTCCGCGCAAAGGGTAGATTCCAATAATGTTTCGATCCTCCGACGATAATCCGGACACGATTCCGGACATGGCACTGAGTCCCTCGCACAAAATTAAGATGCAACTGCCAGACTGCGCGGTTCCACTGAGGTTCGCGTCCATGAAATTCTCGATGCCGCGCACTGTCCGTGTCTTTGATCCGTCCGTCTTCTTAGCCGCCGTGTTTTTCTCCTTCACTTGCGTCAAATCGCACGCCGTCTCCATGATACCCATTTTTGCAACTTTCTCAATGAATCCGTCGCTCACTGTGCAAGTCGATCCGAACTTGTTGGACGGCGTGTTCATGAAATCCTTGGTCTGACTGTCGAACGCAGGGTTCTCAATGTCGCAACGCAAAAACAAAATTAGCTGCTCCTTGATGGTCGCGCTGTTCACCTTCACCTTCTTCTTCTTTTCGATGTACTCCTGCAGTTTGCGCACAATCTGGCCAATCACGTACTCGACGTGTTTCCCACCCTTATATGTGCAAATTCCGTTCACGAATGACACCTGGGTAAACTCTTGGCCAGGGGCTTGCGCGACGGCGTACTCCCAGCGCCCACATTCGGACGCCTCGTACACACGTTTGGACTCCTCCTTGGCGCCTATATACATGTCAATGTATTGTTGGAAATTCTTGATCGATGATGACACACCATTGAGCGCGAATTTGATCTTTTTCTCATGCTGATCGGTGACCGCACAAATGTCGTAGAAACGCTTTTTGAACAAGGCCATCATGTCGGGTGTCAAGCCTTCGATACCAAATCGGCGATAGTCTGGTTTGAACGTCACTTTCGTATAAGGCTTGGACGACTTGACTTTGGTGATCACGGGCTCGCTAATTACGTCCAAATTCTGGTCGAACGTTTGGCAATACTTCAGTCCGCGAACATGATCGACTGTCTCGATACTCCCTGACGACGACCAAATCAAGACCAATTTAAAACCGAATCCGTTCTTGCCGCCGACAATTCGCTTCTCGTCCTTGTCGTAGTTGGTCGATGTGCGTAGTTCGCCAAAGATCATTTGCGGAATCCACACGTTGTACTCGGGGTGTTTCGCCACGTCGATTCCGTTTCCGTCGTTCTCCATTGTGATCGTGCCGTCGATTCCGATGTCTACATTGATGTAGGAAACGAGCTTTGATGATTCGTCGACTTTGTGTGTTTGGATCATGCGGATCACATGGTCGCGACAGTTCACAATGGCCTCGTCCATCAACTTGTAGAGTCCCGGGATGTAATGGATTTTTGATGATACGATTTTTGCGCTGGCGTCGTTGAAGACCCACAATGTTTCGTCGACATTTTCGATCGATCCAATGTAGGTGTCCGGATTATCTAAAATATGCTGTTTGTCGGTCTTTTTTTGATATTGTTTTGACAAATCAATATTAGAAGAGGCGGTCGCGCTTTTGCTCATTTTTTTTGTTGTACTAAAATTTGTGTTTAATAAATTTATGATTTTTATTTGTAGTTTAAACTTAATTCAAAAACATTACTCATTGTGATGTATTTACATTTGGATATACTTCTGCCTTTATATTTTCATTAACTTCGCTATTAGGCTCGCTATTGGCCTTGACATTAGGCTCGCTATTGGCCTTGACATTGGACTCGCTACATTTCGCTAATCGGTCTACATGAAATTTCGATTTCGCATGCCGAGACTTGTTCGCAAACGAACAATATAATTCGCAAGTTGGGCACATATAATCAGTGTTAAATTTTGCACGGTTCTTCTTATAATAATTTCGAAAATATTCTTGTTTAGTTTCGAAATTATGAATTTTTGGTCGCCCACGCGGCACGCGCTGCTCTTTTGTTATAGTCATTTTTCTTTTCGTATAATTAATTCATTTATTTATGATTCATCGGCATAAATACTAACGGATCTGGTTTTATTCCAGGTGTTGTAGGAAACTCTTTCACGCCATAGACATCTTGCAAAAGCAACCACTCAAACATGCCACCCAAATAAATGTACACATTTTTGAACCCAAGAGACTTTAATTGTTTCTGTTTACTCAGCAAGCTGTCATAGTCATGATTATTTTTGCCGTACACAATGATTTTTGTTTCATATTCATGATTTGACATTAAATCGTTGACTCTCTCTGTCTCCATTTGCGCATTGAGAGACCCCGCAATAAGCAATCTCTGGCTCTCTTCCATGATATGAATTAGTACAATGTTGGATTGTTTTACACTTTCATAATTTACTAAACTTGTTGATGCAGAGACACCCATTTTTATATTTATATTTACTTGTTTAAGCGCTGTGTTTTTATTTTGTTTTTATTCATCATCATCATCTCCATGACCTTCATCGAGTTTCGGATTTTTTTTGTTTTACCGCCAGTTTGCGACCTCCTTTCCGACCTACTTTGCGATTTATCAATGGGTCGAATACCTCCATCAAACTTCTTTCCAATACTTGCAATCGCTATTTTCTTGCCATTTATTCTAAATTTTTGTATATATTCACTCGGAATCTTTCCGTCCGACAACAATGACTCACAGATTGTCTTCAACTCATCAAACATCGTGTCCGAGTCATTATGACCGGTAAACGATTCAACTAATATTCCGTTTTTCCGGTTGATTTCATGATTTATATTTGTGTGCAAGTTGTCGATTAAAAATATGTTTTTCTGAAGTGCAACTGGTTTCTTCGATTGTGTGTGGTGTCGAATACCAAGTTTTCTGCGCATTCTGGTATCAAATTTATTCACGACAAAATTGAGTTGTTTATCCAACATGCCTTTTTTCATGTCTTCCACTGTATACATGAACTGAAATAAATCGTTGTTTTTATCTAACAATGGTCGAACTGCATTGGCATACGCCTTGTTTCCAAACGTCCATATCCCCATCACAATCTGCCCCTCTTTCGATTTCACATATTCAATGAATTTCCAAAATCCCGGTCTTAAAAACAACTTGTCTCCTGGCTGTATAATATTGTTGAGTTCGTTTTCACTCTCTTCTGGTTCGTTTTCACTCTCTTCGGATTCATCTTCATTAATTAATTCTTCAGAAGATTCATTCGTGTTTGTTAAAGTATCAACGTAGTGTAAAATTGTCTCGTCAAGATCAAACACCAAGCATAGTTTATCCATTTACCTCTATATAATATAGTCTTTACAAAAAAAAACAAAAGATGTCGTCGTCGTGTTCCATTTGTTGTGCAAACTATAACAAATCAACGCATGCAATAGTTACCTGTTATTTTCCGAGTTGTGCATTTTCTGGATGTAAAGAGTGCATTCGCACCTATTTAACCAGCGTAACGTCTGACCCCCACTGCATGCATTGCCGCAATAAATGGAGTCTCGAGTTCACGAAAGCGTCTTTGAATGCGGTTTTCATGGACAACGACTACAAAAACCATCGCAAAATCGTGCTCGCAGATCGCTCCATCGCACAAATCCCCGAATACTATGAAGGGGCACTTCGTTATGCCCACAAATCCGAGGGTGATTTGAAAATCGCGAAAATCATGGAAACAATTAGTGAACACAACGCGATAATTACTAAATTGTACGAGGAACGTGACCGCATCCGCAGAGAAATGAACAACGGGTCCACCGCCGAAAGTGCGCGCAAATTCGTCATGCAATGCCAGAACAACGGCTGTCGTGGAATGCTGACGACCCAGTATAGGTGCGAACTGTGCACCAAATTCACTTGTTCTAAATGTTTCTTGGCCATCGAGGGTGAGCGCGCCGAACATGTCTGCAAACAAGAAGACATCGACACCGTCGAAGAACTCCGCAAGAATTCGCGGCCTTGTCCCACCTGCGGAACGCGCATTTCGAAAATCGACGGTTGCGACCAGATGTGGTGCCCCGAGTGCAAAACCGCATTCAGTTGGTCAAAGGGCACTGTGGAGAAGGGTGTTATCCATAATCCTCATTATTACCAGTGGATGCGTGAACATGGCGGCGGCGTGCCTCGAAACCCGAACGATCACAATAATGATTGCGGAAATGCGTTTCAAGGCGCTTCGCGAAAAATCCACGAGATTGTCGATAGTTGCATGTTGGCCAAAAAATACTATATTATGTTTTACGATTATTACACAAATCGTATTGGGCTTGCACCAGAGCTTGATAATTTGTTTACTATGTCGACCGCCATGTTGGAGAGTACCAAAGATATCCACCAAGATGTACTGTTCGGTGACTCCTTTTTTTCAGGGTTTCATCGGTACATTAATCATATGGAACAAACCGAATTGCGCCCCTTGCGGACAGCAATTAGAGCAAGAGAAGAAGATAAAACCGCGATTTACCAGTACATTTTGAATGAAATCGATAAAGCGGGGTTGGCTCAAGAATTAATTCGTCTCGACAATCTGAATATGAAAGATCGCGCACAAACCGACATTTTAGAAGCGTTGGTCGTAGTCGGTAAGCAAATCGTCATCGATTGTCTCAAAGAGTTGGAAGATGAGCTCAAGAAATACTCTCATCCGCAAAGTTTGACTTCGAAATTTGAATACGACAGGTCATCGTCTTTTTCGGATAAAACTGTAAAAACGCTGTTGACCTACTGGACATTGCATTTACCGCAAGAATCGGAAGCCCTCCAGAGAGGGATCTGTGTGATTTTGAAAAAGTATCAGAGTGCCGTTAGTAAATATTGCGCGTACTCCAATATCGAGTTTATTAAATTCTTGATGACATATTCGAGTAAAAAAACAATGACTTGTTGGGACTCAAGTCGTCGTGCGGTTGTTCGTCACCAGTACTCTGCGAAGTATGAAATGCTTAAAGCAATTGATGAATTCAAAGGTTTGTATGAAGAGGGGTCTTCATCTTCATCTTCATCTTCATCTTCGTCTTCATCTTCATCTTCATCTTCATCTTCATCTTCGTCTTCATCTTCATCTTCATCTTCATCTTCATTGGAATCTTCGTATTCGGAAGGCGATCGCGTCGAGTGCAATCACGAAGGTCGAGGCAGATGGTTTTCGGGCAAGATTTCGCGCGACCGAGGTGATCAAACATACGACATTGAACTTGACGATGGCTGGCGCGATTTGCGGGTTTCTTACGTATGGTTACGGCGCGAAAAGTAAAGTCATACCACCAACGCCGTTGTCCGATCAATTTGCGTATTCTTCGCAACATTTTTCATGATTCGCTTCGCGTTTTCCTCGAAATCTCTGTCCGAACTCCCTCCGATTAACTCTTTTAAAAGCATTATGTAATCGTTCTTTTTATTTTCATTTGTCATATAATCCGGATTTGCCTCTTTCCATAATTCCATCTTCGAATAACTATTATTTGAAATCTTTTCAATCGCCCCCTTGGACAATTCTTTTGAGTCGTCGTTTACCCACTTGTCGTCATTTCGGACATAAAGTGTCTCTCTCTTTACATCCGTGCAATGCATCGGGCGCATTTTCAAGTCAAGGTTCTTGTAAGCCTTGTCGAATATTTGAGAAACCGCCTCTACGTGTCCCAACTTTTTAAACAACAGCACATCTTCAAGCTCGATTTGGATACTCCTCGCGAAATCGAAAATGTTCACCGCATCCTTGCAGTACTCGTTCAAAAATACATTCAGGTTGAAATTGTTGTTTGTATTGTTCACCACCACTGTCGGAGTGTTTTTCGCAATAGTCATACAAAGATTTGTTATCTGTTTGATTTGCTCCGAATCGTTTTCTTTCGAGTTTTTGAAAGCGGTGATAAACTCGGCCATCATCTCGTTGTTTTGCATCAATTTTGTGTTTTGTGTCTCGACAATGTTGAGCATCATTTCTTTCTCTCGAATTCTGTCTTGGAGCTCTTTGTTTCTGTTGACCAAAATATCGTTTTCGTCCGAGCTATAACAGTCAATCTTTGAATAAAGGTCCTTGTAATATTTGTCATTCTTTTTTTTGAATTCAAAGGTTGCACGATCGTTAAACATCTTTTTCAACATTTCCATCGACTTCGGGTTTGAAAACCGTATAAATCCATTAATTTCGTTTTTGGCCCTACCTGCGAAAATATAGTCACAAATATTTTCTGTTTTCATTGCACACACTGTTTTCCAGTCACACTTTTTATAATCCTTAATTTTAAACACAAATGAACGACCTTTGGTTTGAACTGACATGTATAATACTTAATTATAACTAAATTATATATTTTTTAGATCTTTTTTTTTATACTGAAAAAAACGTCTAGGTCATTGAAAAAATGAAATAAATCTCCGATAGTGGGCGACCGAAGGTCGCCTTTGTGTTCAAACACGTCTTGGAGTATTTTTTGACATTTTTTTGTAAGCCGGTTTTTATAAAAAGGTCTCTATATTTTTGTAGGGCGTTTTATTTGTGTTTTTGATATAAAAATGTGTGAAAAGTACTCCAAGATTTCGGAGTATTTTGGTTTGCATTTTTTTGAAGATTTTCCTTTAGACCATTGTAGGGTACTTTTTTATCGAATTTTACAAATCTCTTGATACAAAATACTCCCAAACTTAAAAAATGTCCATTCCGAGTTTTCAAAAAAAATCCGATTTTAAAAAAAAAATGAAAATTTGCATATTTGCTTTAATAAAAACCCGCACTGAAACCGCTTTGAAACAATTCTAATAAAAAACATGATTTTTTTTCAGTCACGTGAAAAAAGATAATATCGAGGAAATCATTTTTGGACAAAAATAAAAATGTCCAAACTCAAAAAGTTCACGACTTTCTCTCATAACCATTTTTATGTAGGGTCTTTAAATGTTTATAAAACTCATCTACAATGATTTGTTCGTTTTTAATATTTGTGGTTTCCTACATGGATTCGAAAAAAAAAGTCTTGGAGTATTTTTGACATTTTTTTGTAAGCCGGTTTTTATAAAAAGGTCTCTATATTTTTGTAGGATGTTTTATTTGTGTTTTTTTGTAGAAAACCCGTGAAAAGTACTCCAAGATTTCGGAGTATTTTGGTTTGCATTTTTTTGAAGATTTTCCTTTACAACATTGTAGGGTATTTTTTTATCGAACTTTGCAAATCTCTTGATACAAAATACTCCCAAACTTAAAAAATGTCCATTCCGAGTTTTCAAAAAAATCCAAGTTTTTGAAAATTTTTCAATGTTTTTCTTATTGTCTTTTATAAACACCCGCACTATTAATGCTTTGAAACAATTCTAATAAAAAACTTGAATTTTTTTCAGTCTCATGAAAAAGATAATCTCGAGAAAATCATTTTTGGACAAAAATAAAAATGTCCAAAATCAAAATGTCCAGCACTTTCTCTCATATCCCTTTTTATGTAGGGTCTTTAAATGTTTATAAAACTCATCTACAATGATTCGTTCGTTTTTAATATTTGAGGTTTCCTACATGGATTCGAAAAAAAAAGTCTTGGAGTATTTTTGACATTTTTTTGTAAGCCGGTTTTTATAAAAAGGTCTCTATATTTTTGTAGGGTGTTTTATTTGCATTTTTTTGTAGAAAACACGTGAAAAGTACTCCAAGATTTCGGAGTATTTTGGTTTGCTTTTTTTGCAATAAAATCCCTTAGAACATTGTAGGGTATTTTTTTAACGAAATTTGCAAATCTCTTGATACAAAATACTCCCAAACTTAAAAAATGTCCAAATCCGGTTTTTTGAAAAAACCAAGTTTTTGAAAAAAAATAAAAAATACACAAAAAATGTTTATAAAAAACCGCACTGAAACCGCTTTGAAACAATTCTAATAAAAAACATGATTTTTTTTCAGTCACATGAAAAAAGATAATATCGCAGAAATCATTTTTGGACAAAAATAAAAATGTCCAAAATCAAAATGTCCAGCACTTTCTCTCATATCCCTTTTTATGTAGGTACATACAAAATCTTAAAATCCCCTCTATAAAACCCCGTATGAATTTGTTTTCAGTGGTTTCCTACATGGTATCCGAAAACACAAGAGTGTGCATTTTTGCATTTTTTATTTGCCGTATTTTTCTTTAAAAAGTTACCTACAATTTTATAGAGACTATTTATAAACAAAAACTGCTGATTTTGGCGAAATTATGCACAATTCGTTTGTGCACAGTAGTTTCTGATATGTGTCCAAACCATCCCCTACATTTTTGTAGAATTCTTTTAAAAAAAAATTCCTTCATTTTTCAACATTTTTTGCACAAACTTCAAAAAATGTCCATTCCAAGTTTTCAAAAAAACCCAAATTTAAAAAAATAATAAAAAATTCGCAAAAAAATGTTTTCAAATGCCACACTGAAATTGCTGTGAAACAATTCTAATAAAAAACCTGATTTTTTTTCAGTCACATGAAAAAGATAATCTCGCAGAAATCATTTTTGGACAAAAATAAAAATGTCCAAAGTCAAAAAGTTCACGACTTTCCCACAAACACCTTTTTATGTAGGGTCTTCAAATGTTTATAAAACTCATCTATAATGATTCGTTCGTTTTTATTATTCGAGATTCCCTACATGGGTCCGAAAAAAAGTCTTGGAGTATTTTTGACGTTTTTCTATTAGCCGTTTTTTATAAAAAGGTCTCTATATTTTTGTAGGGTGTTTTATTTGCGTCTTTTTGTAGAAAAATCACGAAAAGTACTCCAAGATTTCGGAGTATTTTGTTTTGTTTTTTTTTCAATAAAACCCCTTAGAACATTGTAGGGTATTTTTTTATCGATGTTTATAAATCTCTTGATACAAAATACTCCCAAACTTAAAAAATGTCCAAACCGAGTTTTCAAAAAAAACCAAGTTTTTGAAAAAAAATGAAAAAATTCAATTTGGATTTAATAAAAATCCACACTGAAACTGCTTTGAAACAAATCAAATAAAAAACCTGATTTTTTTTCAGTAACGTGAAAAAGATAATCTCGCAGAAATCATTTTTGGACAAAAATAAAAATGTCCAAAATCAAAATGTCCAGCACTTTCACTCATAACCCTTTTTATGTAGGGACTTAAAAAATCTTAAAACCCCCTCTAAAAAACCCCGTATGATTTTGTTGTTCAGCGGTTTCCTACATGGTATCCGAAAACACAAGAGTGTGCATTTTTGTATTTTTTATTTACCATTGTTTTCTTTAAAAAAGTACCTACAAATTTATAGAGACTATTTATAAACAAAAACTGCGGATTTTTGCAGAATTTTGCACAATTCGTTTGTGCATTTCGTATCGTAATATTTGCCATATTTTTATATTAAATTGTACCTACATATTTGTAGAAATAATTTTCAAACAAATTCCCCATTTTTTCAACATTTTTTGCACAATTTTCAAAAAATGTCCAAGCCCGAGATTTTAGAAAATCCCAAATTTCAAAAAAATATAAAAAATTCACGAAAAAATGTTTTCAAATTTCACATTGAAACTGCTTTGAAACAAATCAAATAAAAAACCTGATTTTTTTTCAGTCACGTGAAAAAAGATAATATCGCAGAAATCATTTTTGGACAAAAATAAAAATGTCCAAAATCAAAATGTCCAGCACTTTCACTCAAACACACTTTTATGTAGGGACCTGAAAAACTTAAAAACCCCTTCTACAATTATTCATTTGTTTTTAAGCAACACACCTAAAATAGAATTGTCTTGATTATAATGATGCTTGAGGAGCCCGGGTGTAATGCGCAAACACCCATAATCGATGGCATTGATAGGGGAGTGGTCGCAAACCCAGAATCCACACGAACGCATATACATGTACAAATCATAGTTGTCGGCTTTTACAATATTGTCGGAAATATAGTTTTTCCATTTGTCTTCACGAGGAATAGATGCACGATACTGGGTAAGAGAAACACCGAGTTGACATTCCATAAATCGAACAACCTCAATTGGGAGGGATTTTTCAATACAATATTCGAAGATGTTAGTGGGGTTGGCGCGAATGATGAACCCGCGATTGACAACCAACTCTTCAAGATTGTGGGGACTGGCGAGAGTATCGTACAAAATGGAATTGACCGCAAAGAAGTCATTGATATCGCCTACGACAAAAGCGTCCAATATCATGGCAAATGTTTCGCGAGAAGCGTTTTTTGCGGCATACCCAATAGATGATATTGTGACGGGAATCGCACGGCGTTTACATTCTTGAATGACGATTTGAAGAGCCTCTATGTTATTCTTGTCAATGGCGGGTTCGATGAGACTGAACTTGAATGGGGCATTGAGCTCAATACCACGCCGTAATATATCGTGGTTTTTTGAACAAATGGCATAATACATGAGAGGAAAGACGCAGAAGGGATGATTCGTATAAAATGCTTCGCGTCCGTCGCGGGCGTAAATGTATTCGAATAATTCGCGATACCCGTGTTTTGTGGCGGACATCATAATCATGAATGCGCCGCCTTTGGTGGTGAATAACTCGATAACTTGGTCGCCGAAATAAGAGGCGCCCTTTTTGGGCAAAACGAGCTGGGCGGAATTGGGGTCGTTGCGCCAATAATTGTCAAATGTGCCGAGAAGTTGGATGCGGGTTTCGGAGGAAAACAGGAAGTTGGCGTCGCATTTGAGGATTTGGTAGAAATCGTCGTTGGAACTGACGGACAAACTGTTGGCGAAGATGTCGTTGTCCATGTAGTAAATGGTATTTTCTGGACACAAATCGCGCCAATCTTTGTAGTGTTCGGAGTCGAGAATATGTTGGGGGAGAGATTCGGTGTAATATTCGATGATGTTCATTTTTTTTCGTCGAAGTAAATGGGTTGTTTTATGACTACATCATAAAAATAAAAAATGACGAAAACGATCCGGGTAAATACATTTGACAACAATTCGATATTGTTTCGGTACACTCCTGGAACGAAAACGATCCATGATATAACCAATGCTATCACTAATAATATTGGTTATAGATGTAACACCGTTGATAAATTCTCTTATCGTGTAGATAACAAGAAGACGTTGTATGATAGGTTCGAAAAAGAGAATCCAACAAAAACGCCGGAAGAGCTGCTCGATGCTTTACAAACAATTCAGATGGTTTATTATCGACCACCTGTGAAAGAAACCCTTGACCAAACCCCGATTCGCGTAACAATACAAACAATTTTACCACATTCGTATCCACCGATATCCACCACTGCGACCACCACAGTAGAACAACTAAAAGGACAGATCGAGGACGCGTATGGAATCAATGTAGAATATCAAAACTTGATTTTCAACGGCAAGCGTATTCAAGACGACAATACTCTCGAAACATACGGAATCATCGACGATTCGTTGATATACCTAACCTTGCAATTGAAAGGTGGAATGTACAACGAAGTCTCCGGAAAAGACGGTATGTATAAAGCGCTGCCTGAATTGATGATTTATGATTTGGACAATGACACGGCAATAATCATGTGAGTATAAACGCGCGTTCTCTCTCCACCCGATTAAAAAACAACCAATTAATAAAATAATAAGCCCCGCTAGTCTCGGCCAGAATTTCACCCTTGTTTTTCATAATTTGCGCATTGTGACCGACATTGTCGACCAACAATATTTTATAATCCAAATTTTGTTTAATTAATTTACGAAGACACTCGGCGAACCCTTGCTGAAAGAGCTCGTCGGATAGTCCATTATTGATTGATGCAACCAGTCTCAGCGTTTTTGCTGACGTTTTTTCGTACAACATGTGTGCATTTTCAATAAAATACATTGCGAGAACATTGCCCTTGTCGCAAAATGCGTAGACGAACCACAGACCTCCGTCGATCCGGGCTTTAATCGCACCTACATCGATCGAGATCACTAAATCGAATAGTGTATTTGGTTCATACACGGCGTACATGGTGTCGAACATGACGTCCCAGTTCTGACGATACACTTGGACAATATTGCGCGCAGAGCGTCGTTTGGGTTGCTTGCGAAGCTGAACAACAAAAGTGGTGAATTCCACGAGAGGTACGACGCCTTCACATGTGCCGACGTCCTTTTTCAAAATACCCGCGTGAATGTCCGGATTTTGTTTGCGGCAGTTGAAGTCGTGAGTTGAGATCAAGTCGCGACTAATGTGTTTTTCCGCGTAACTGCGGTCTGTTGATATGAAAGTGAAATAGTTGGCGGACAAAGATTCGTTTTTAGAAAACACGCGAACCGGAAAGGATCCGATGCAACCTTTGGGATCTGGAAACAGGCCTATCTCGATACTTGTAGACAAGGAGTCAACCAGTTTGTGTGATTTTTCGGCGCGGGTCGATGTAGGGACCATGTTTTTTTCATTGTAAAAAGATATATAGGAGGGTGCGAAATGTCCACTAAACATCGATTTCATGTCTTTTTCGACGAGGGTGTATAAAATGGAGTCGTCCGGAATGTAGAAACACTGCAGAAGTTCTACAAAATATTTCGTGTACTGGTCGTTGAGGTCATAAAAGTTGACGGTTTTTACTTGGATGGGATTTGTGTATTTGTTTTTGCAGGGGAACATTTGGATTTTTCGGTTGGTTCTGAAAAACATGTAATGATAATCGTATGAGTGGTAAACAGACATGTGTGACCAAAAAGGGTATTTGATGTGGATGTAAAAAAATCGAATTGTGATTATGATTAATAAAGTCCAAACAATGTAATAATGTATCATTTGTTAAAGGAAACCAAGGTTTCCTTTAAATCCTTCCTTTTTTATATTGAATACAAATTAGTGCAAAGGTGTTTTTTTCAGAAGTTTGGTCCAATTTATCATAAATTTAAAAAACATGAAGACGCGCAGCCAGACAAAAAATGAGGTAAAGAAAGTTTCGAACGAGACCAAGTTTGAACCAATTGTTTTAAGAAGTAGAGTAATACAACCTCCTCCTCCTCAAAAAAAGCAGCTCCCATTTGAGCCGATCGATTTCGATGACGCGAGCGAGTGCTGGAGAGCGAACAAAAAACACTTGGGAAATGGACAATTCAAATACGTCTGCCCTTTTATCAAAGACGACAAGCAGCGGTGCGGAAGAAATGTTCAAAAAGGTTCCATGACATGTCGAACACACTAAAAAAGAACCAAATGGGGAGTTAATAGTTGAGTTTTCCGATGACGGTTTCATCGAACTGGCTCATGAAATCTTTTCCGTAGGTTTCGGATGACAATGATTTGTAGTGTTCGATATATTCTTGTGCTGTGAAATTATGTTCCACAGAAAACAGTGTCATATAAATTGTTTTTTTATTGTATTTGTATGTTTTTTTAATAACGGCGATATCACTTAATAAATCATCGATCGAATCTTTTAATGTTCGTTTATCAAACTTTTTCATTTCGCCGTCGTGCGTTTCAATTTCGTAGATTATGTTTTCCATTTTTTGAGTAAAATATTTTTATGATTGTTGCCAAGACAAAGTATATATATATATATAATATTATGAAATATTTGATAAAGAGAGAGATAGGTGGTAAAATAGGTGGTAAAATAGGTGGTAAAATAGGTGGTAAAATAGGTGGTATCGAATATAGTGGTACAGTACAAAATGGATTAGCACATGGTCGAGGAAAAATGAGATTTAATAACAATAACAACAATATAGAATATTTAGGATATTTTGAAAATGGAAAAGGCTCTGCAGGAACGTCTTACCTTCCAAATTATAATGATTTAACATTGTATTTCGGGAATTTTGATAACAATGGTTTACCACATGGTATTGGATTTTTAGTTTCAACGTCAGTTAGATATATAGGTGAGTTTAAGGATGGAAAATACCATGGGTATGGTATACTTCAGAACCGTGTAGACGAAACAATTATTGACAGTAAGTTTGAAAATGGAAAAGAAGTCCGAACTCCAGAAAACGAAAGCGTCACAGACAAAGTACACAAAATTAATCATGATATCTTAGACTTAGTAGCTCGCATTGTTGCATGCGATTCTTGTGACACGTACGAAGGAGATTATCCAACTGGTAAGGGAACCATGAAATTTAAAAATGGAGACGTTTATGAAGGAGATTATCCAACTGGTAATGGAACAATGAAATTTAAAAATGGAGACGTTTATGAAGGAGAATATCCAACTGGTAATGGAACAATGAAATTTAAAAATGGAGACAAATGTACAGTAAAACTTCAAAATGGAAAACAAACCATGTCATTTCTTGAAAAAAAAGTAAACAGCGAGCAAGTAGATGAAATACAAAAAAAAGTAAACAGCGAGCAAGTAGATGAAATACAAAAAAAAGTAAACGAAATTAAAGAAGAATTGAATAAAATAAATTTCGAGCAATTAAGTGTCTGTTCAAAATCCAATTATAACAAATTGAAAAGCTCACTTGAACACGACAACTTAACGAATGAAGATTTGAAAAAAGCCGAAGACTTATTAAAAAGTATAAAAGCACCACAGAGTCGTTCTTTAGGTATCAAGGAGCTTGCTGGGGTTGCTGGGGTAGCCGGATTGTCTTATTACTTGTACAACAAATTTAAAAAATCGTCCAAACGCCGTGCGAAAAGTAGTTCAAGTAAAAGTTCAAGCCGAAAGTCGAATCGACGATCCAAACGCAGCGAGCAATCATCGCTTTCATAAATCAATAAAAAAAAATGGACGATGCAGAATATGAAGGTTTCTTTAACTTGTTCAAATATGATCTGAGTCCATTTCAAAAACATGCAATACGAAGCATTGTGGATGGTAACCATTGTTTAGTTACAGCTCCAACCGGAAGCGGCAAAACAATACCAGGAGAGTTTGCCATCCAGCACTTTGTAAAACAAGGGAAAAAGGTGATTTACACAAGTCCGATCAAAGCCTTGTCAAACCAAAAGTTTTACGAATTTGCGAAAAAATATCCCGAAATAACATTTGGGCTGCTTACAGGAGATATCAAGATAAACACACAAGCAGATGTATTGATCATGACAACGGAGGTACTTATGAACAAATTGTTTTTAATGTCGTCATCGACCGCGTCCTCTCTCACATTTGAAATGGATATCGAAAACGAGTTGGGTTGTGTAGTGCACGACGAAGTTCATTACATAAACGACGCGCATAGAGGCCATGTGTGGGAACAATGCATTTTGATGCTGCCGCCACAGGTGCAGATGGTCATGTTATCGGCGACGCTTGACAATCCGGCAAAATTTGCGAAATGGGTCGAGTCAAAACACACCGAAAAACAAGTGGTGATTTGTTCGACCGACACTCGAATCGTGCCACTGACCCATTATGTCTACATCAGTTCGCCCGAGGGGTTATTTAAAAAGATGAAGGACAAAGACACGGAACAACTGGTGCGCAAATCGCTGAATCGGTGTTTGACGATCCGCACCGCAGATGGCGTTTTTAGCACGGAGACATACAACGAGACGAAACGCATCTTGGCTTTGATGGAGAAGCACGACGTGCACCAACAACGAAGAACCGTGTTGAACGACTTATTGTTGCATTTGCGGGACCATGACATGTTGCCAGCAATTTGTTTCGTGTTTTCTCGTAAATTGGTCGAACAGTGTGCAGAAGAGGTGAGCGTGCGTGTATTGGAGGACGACTCGAAGGTGCCTTATACGATCGAACGAGAGTGCGATGCGATTATTCGTCGTCTTCCGAATTGGAGAGAATATGCGGGACTGCCAGAGTATCGAGCCCTTGTGAAATTGTTGGAAAAAGGGGTGGGGATCCATCATTCGGGAATGATTCCAGTGTTGCGCGAAATCGTCGAATTCATGATTTCCAAGAAGTACATACGCATATTGTTTGCAACCGAGAGTTTCGCGATCGGGCTCGACTGTCCTATCAAAACCGCGATTTTCATCAATTTGAAAAAACACGACGGTGGAGAACAGCCGCGATACATTTTATCGCACGAGTACACGCAAATGGCGGGCCGCGCGGGGCGCCGAGGTATAGACACGGTAGGCCATGTCATTCACTGTGGAAACCTTTTCGAACAGCCGGATATAATCACTTATAAAGAGATTTTGTCTGGGAAACCGCAAAAATTGGTGAGCAAGTTCCAGATATATTATCCAGTGGTTTTAAACGTATTCAAAACGTCGAAGCAAGTTTTGGTGGAAGAAATCGAAGCGTTTGTGAATCATTCGATGTACAAGAGTGAGTTGGATAGTATACAGCGCGGGTTATTGGACGAGTATGAACAGATCGAGGAAAAAGTGACTGCAAAACATAATGGCTTTGCATCCCTGAAAACATCGCGCGATGTCTTGGATACATATAACAAAATGCTTGAAAAGAGCCAGTTCTGTGCCAACAAAAAGAGAAAAGAGATTGATGCACAGATCAAAGAGTTGAAAACGGCCAACACCAACTTGGAAAAGGACTTTGCCTACTATGGAGAATACACGAGTTTGGTTTATACAATGAAAGAAAAAGAGTCGAGACTTAATGGGAACGCCAATTGTATTCAAAATGAAGTGGCCAATTTGCTAGACGTTATGGAGGAGTTCAAGATAATCGAAAGGGATGATGGAGCACATGCTTCTCCGAGTGCGTACATATTGACTCAAGATAGAGGCATGATTGCGTCGTCGATTGCGGAGACGAACCCGGTGTTGATGGCGCTTATCTGCACGAAGTGGAATTACTTTGAAGAGTTCACACCTCCTGAGTTGGCGGCTTTTTTCAGCATATTCACGGATGCGCGTGTGAACGAAGTGTGGTGTGAGCACGAGATGTTGATGGACAAGATCAAATCGTTTGATGAAATACGTTTCTCGTTGTTGGATGCGCAAGAAGCACGTAAAATATATGTGACCGAAACCGGATTGGACAACTTTTGCTATGGACTAGTGGACGTCATTCTGAAGTGGTGCAAATGTGAGAACGAAGACGAATGCAAGATGTTGATTCAAGAGTACGAATTATCAATTGGTGACTTTACGAAAGCGGTTTTGAAGATTTCGACACTAAGTCGAGAAATGATGGGTATGTGCGAAAAAATAAATAATATCGAACTCATGAGTAAATTGGCGGCGATCGACGGACTGATTTTAAAGTATGTGACTACAAATCAAAGTTTATACTTATAAAATCATAAATTAAATAATTTAAGAAAAAAAATGGAGTTTACAGATGCCTCAGCAGTTGATTTGCTGTTATTTTTAAAAAATTCGGACCCAGAAGTAATACATTATATTAAGGACTCCGAACACTTTTTGAATGAACGATTAGAGATGGTTAAATACATAAAAAATCGAATGAAACAACATGTGCAATTTAAGTGTGCGCTCGCAGCAAAGCTTGAACATCATTTGTATATAAGCGCGTGCAATATAGATGAATACAATGATAAAGAGACGCTGAAAAAAAGAATCGACGACGTCGTTGATAAATCGCGCAAGAAGTGTTTGTCATAAAACAAATGTTTTCTCCGAATAAAAAAAAATGTTGGGCAAGAAAAACGATTGTATATTTAGAATCGCCGGATCGGCCAAGCACCTAATGCTTCGATGGAAAATGTACTATTACCTGAAGAAAATTTTAATAAGAATATGGTACACCACTGTAACAGTATTGAAACTTCAGCAGTTGGCGTCGAAGTTAGAGCGCCGATTGTATTTAACGGCAAACAATATATACGAATATTACGATAAATCCACCTTAAATGATAGAGTCAAACAAATTGTTATACAGCATAATATGATGTAATGAATGAATTGAATTGTTTATACATGTGAAGATTTTTTTGGTCCCAAAAAAATAATATAATACAAAAAAAAACAGATTTAAAATTATTTTTTTTTTTGTATAAATAAACGAATGGAACATGTATTTGAAGAGAGCCACTTTGACTTTTACAAAAAAAACGCTTCATCGGCAGCGATCGTTGTGTTTGGAGGTACGGGATTTATCGGAAACCATTTGTGTCGAAAACTATTGAATGATGGTGATTACAATGTGATTTGCGTGGACAATAATTATTCGGGTTCGATGAGGAATATTCAGGACATGCTTGGCAACCACCGTTTCAAATATGTGAACCACAATGTTGTAGAACCAATCCGGATCGCCGACAAGGTGAGTCACGTATTCAATTTGGCTTGTCCGGCGTCTCCGAAGGCATATCAGCGAGACCCGATGTTTACGATCAACACGTGTGTTGCGGGTACAATCAACGTGTTGGAATTCGCGAGAGAAAAGGGGGCAAAGGTTTTGCTTACGTCTACGTCGGAGGTTTATGGCGATCCTGCGGTCTCGCCGCAACCAGAAGAGTATTGGGGAAACGTGAACCCGATTGGCATTCGATCTTGTTACGACGAGGGAAAACGAATTGCAGAGACGATCATGATGGAGTATAAAAAAAAATATGGAATGCAAATATGTATCGCGCGCATATTTAACACATATGGGCCAAATATGGACAAAGATGATGGACGAGTCGTGAGCAATTTTATCAATCAGTGTTTAGAAGACAAAGATATTACAATTTTCGGAGACGGGTCTCAAACACGCAGTTTTTGCTATGTGAGCGACACGGTTGAAGCACTAGTAAGACTGATGAATAGCACAACCACGGGACCGATCAATATAGGAAACCCTCACGAAATTACAGTGAAGGAATTAGCAGAGATAATCGTCTCGATGATTCCAGAGACAAAGTCGAAGGTAGTATACTGCGAATTGCCGAGCGACGACCCGACGCGGAGATGTCCAGACATTACTAAAGCGCAAACAATTCTTGGATGGAACCCAAAGGTTGACTTGAGAGAAGGGTTGGCAAAACTAAGGAAACCTACGGTTTCCTTATGATCCTTCCCTTTAAAGGAAACCTATGGATTCCGCTACGCTTACTCCTTATAATCCTTCCTTTTTACACCTTTTCTCATTTAAAACACCCATAATTTATGTTTATTAAATTTAAATAAAATTAAATAAATATTATAAAATACATTTATAAATGGAAATTTCAGAAATTATTAATAAAATTAAAAGTGATATAGAATGTCAAATCTGTTTTGAAAAGTTTATTAAACTAACATATAAAGAATTTGATAATTTCTTAGAAGATAATAAGGTTTTACTTCCTCAAACATTTGAAGATGATTATGGTTGTCGTCATTATGAATATAGGTTTGAGTGCTTAAAATGTAAAAATGTAGTGTGTCGTAATTGTTATTGGAATTTTAAAAATCATAAATTTAAACCAAACGATGAAGATATTGAAGATTATGAGTATTTTGGAGATTTAGATGAAGATGGATTCGCTGAAGGGTGCCCTGGTGAAGATTGCCCTATTATTTGTCCTTTTTGTCGCACAAAAGATTATAAAATATTTTATGGAAATAAAATACCATATGAATTATTAAATGAAATTAAGAATGGGCGTTTTAAATTAAAAAAGGTGTAAGAAAACCTACGGATTCCGCTACGCTTACTCCTTATAATCCTTCCCTTTAAAGGAAACTACGTTTCCTTTTGATCCTTCCTTTTTAAGGAAAGATACCGTAAAAAATAAAAAAAAGGAAGGATCAATCAGCCCGTAGGGCTGCGCCCTTAGGAAACCTTGGCTTCCTTTAAAGGAAGGATCAAAAGGAAACCTTGGTTTCCTTTACTTAGTTTCCTTTACTTGGTTGAAAAATATATTCACTTGTTCGAAATCGGCGCCAGTCACGGATAAATCGGGAATGTAGCTGACATTGCCCTTGTTGAAACAAAGGATGGCGGGGATGCCGGTGATTTGTCTCTTGGTTTTGAAAACAGCATATAACTCGAAAGACTCATCAATGTCAATCATCAAACATTTCACAGTGGAAGGCATTATATCGAACCATTGTTGAACATGGGCCTCGATGCGATGGCAAGGCCCGCACCAAGTGGCGCCGAACTTAAGAACGACTTTTCCGGGGTTTTGAATAAGTATTTTTTCAAAGTCGTCGCGCGAAAGTTCGTCGACCGAACATGACTGCTTGGGGGCTACTACTACTTGTTGTCTGGATACAGAAGGGGTAAATTGCATTATACCACAGGAAAAGAAATAAAAATAAGGAAACCTACGGTTTCCTTATGATCCTTCCCTATTAAGAAAACCTACGGTTTCCTTATGATCCTTCCCTTAAAATGATCCTTCCCTTATTACAGGAAGTTTGATAAAAAAAAAGGGAGGGATCATAAGGAAACCGTAGGTTTCCTTAATTAAAATCGTCTAAAACCTCGCAAAAAAAGGCTGCGTGTATATTATTACTAGGATGGCATCCACCCACAATCTTGACATCAACACGTACGCTTTAGAGGAAATATTCGGATTATTTGACTTGGATTACAATTTGACGGAAGACAAGATGCGCAAAGCAAAGATGAAGGTACTCATGATACATCCCGACAAATCCCGTTTACCTGCAAACTACTTTCATTTTTACAAACAGGCATACGAAATCGTATTGAACATATACAAACAAAAAAACAAGGGAAAGCAGTCGACGACATATACTCCCGATGTCGAGACGTTGTCGTCGTCATCGATCGGCAACAACTCGGGAGTCGAGTCTATCGACGTTTCGAAAAAGGTATCCAACTCGAAATTCAATGAATTGTATGACCAAAACATGGCGAAGAAAGTCGACACATCTCGCTTTGATTGGTTTAAGAATGATCAGCCGGTAATCGATGATTTTAGCAAGAGACAAGTGAATCCGAAAAACATGGGATCCGAGCTGGAGGCAATCAAGCAAAAGCAGGCTGCACTCATGGTCTACAAGGGCGTGCAAGAGATGCGAAGTGGTGGCGGGACAAGTTATTTCGAAGAGGATGACGGTGACGACTATGTGGCGTGCGACGTGTTCAGTAAACTCAAATTCGATGATTTGCGAAAGGTGCACAAAGACCAGACCGTATTTTCCGTGTCCGAAAACGATTTCAACAAACGCACACAGTACAAATCGGTGGATCAGTTTATCCGAGACCGCGACGACGGTGGTAACGCACCTTTATCGAAAATGGAGGCGGCGACTCTCTTGGAGCGGCAACAAAAAGAGAAGGAACAGCTTATCATGAACAAACAACATCGGGATTATATGTTGCAAAAGGAGTATGAAGAGAAGCAAAAAGCGGTAAGGTCGGCGTTTTTGCAACTGAAATAAAAAAAAAATGTATTATAGTATAAACAGCAAAACAAAAATGTTTGACCGAAAATATGCATATCATTATTTAGTTGCAATAGGAGTTGTGTGGGCGGCGAGTTATTTCGGAGACCGTATAAAACAAGGTCTCTCAAGCACAGATGCAGAGAACGAACTGATCCGCAAATACTTGTTGAATGAGTCGCCGCTGTATGGCATGAACCGACCGAAAATCTGGATCCATAGCACTTATGAGAAAAACGCGCGCCAGTGGAAAGATTTTTACAGCCGAAACTCAACGGACTTGAATCAACCGTACATTCACCTTACAATCAAATCGGTGATTGACCATTGCGGCCAAGATTTCAATATTTGTTTGATAGATGACCAAACATTTAGTAAACTCATACCGACATGGGACGTCAACATGTCTATGCTGTCGGAGCCGCACAAGTCATTGTACCGTGAAATTGGCATGTTGCAGCTCCTCTACATCTATGGAGGCATCATTGTGCCGAATTCGTTCATTTGTTTGAAAAATTTGATGCCTTTGTATTCGGAAGGCGCGATGCCTTTTGTAACGGAGGAGATAAATCGAACGAGCCATGTGGCGTCGAAGAAGGACAATTTAAATTTCATGCCGTCGATGAAGTTGATGGGTGCGAAGAAAGGGTGTCCCGAGATCAAGCGGATGTTGGCGGAAAACAAGGTGGATGTAGCGGGACATTTTACGATAGAGCCGAAGTTTTTGGGAAATATGCAGCAGTGGTTGTACAAAGAAGTGGTTGCTGGGAAGTTTACGGCGGTGAATGGAAGACTCATTGGAACAAAGACGACCAAGGGGAAGCAAATCTTGCTAGAGGATTTGTTGAGCGAGAATTATTTGGATCTTGACCAAGATGCTTATGGCATTTATATACCGGCGGACGAGGTGTTAGCGAGACCCAAGTATCAGTGGTTTGCCCATCTTTCGTCAGAAGACGTGCTCAAAACGTCTGCGGTGGTTGTTAAATATTTGAAGTCGTCTGCGGTGAATGCGGAGACAACAGTGGTTCAAAGTGTCTCTACGCTCTAAAGGAAACCGTAGGTTTCCTAAGGGCGCAGCCCGACGGGCTGATTAATCCTTCCCTTTTACTTTCGGTTCTGAATTCTTTAGTTCCCCCACCCACATTTTATCTTTTTTTATACCAACCGATTGCATCGATATCTATAATTCACGGTTACCCGTCACAAATCAAATATTTTTGAATTTAAAAAATATATAATTATTTTATAAATAATGCTTGATCAAATTTTCAAAACAGAAATTCCCAACAATATTTTGTTCGATATGTTGGAAAAAATATGTTTGAAAACTGACAAATACTATTTCATCGATTTAACCGCTTATAAAAAATTAATATTCCTTGATCAGCACAAACCATTTATTGAAATTATTTCAGAATATTATCATTTGTCGAAGCGATTTTATTTGTACCGAGAGTTTACATACCAATCTTTCACTAACATTGTACGACAAATTTGTAAACACGGAAACATCAAAATCGAGTCCGAGGTCAAATACAATTGCTCACAGTACTTTATCAATTTCTTCGTGTACCACTAATAAAGGAAACCAAGGTATTCAGCAAAGCTTCCGCCTTTACACCATTGAAGAATTAAAATGGGACATTTTAATTCTCCAAGGGAGCGGTAAGGGCCGTAAGCATCCGAAGGATGCTGAATAGCCTGACGGCTTATCGGTAACGATTT